>Ga0247610_10002900_pt1 | contig 19303 bp, 22 predicted proteins | sample 174DNAGHGhighgp2_FD_193483 | JGI IMG/M metagenome (GOLD analysis project Ga0247610, IMG submission 193483) | Sheep rumen microbial communities from Palmerston North, Manawatu-Wanganui, New Zealand - 1742 DNA GHGhigh gp2 | ecosystem: Host-associated > Mammals > Digestive system > Stomach > Rumen...
ACAAGTTCGGCGACTACTGGACATCAACCACCGATGGTACGGATGAGGCTTATCGCGTTGCGTTCAACGAGAAGAACATCATCATCGCTCTGCACCCGAAGTGCTACGCACGCGCTATCCGTCTGGTAAAGTAATACCGCACGATTGCCAACTAACAGAAAGAGAGTCCGTCTGGACTCTCTTTTGTTCATTGTTTAGAAACTCAACCAACTGAGCAAACACATATTTCTCTTTGTTCATATGAAGATGATTTGAAATCGACTGCAAAGATACAAAATGAAATCGTCGCGCGCAAATTTTCGCTATAAATTCCTAAGTTTCAGTATTTTCAAAGAACATTTTTTGAGTTTAATGGGACAGCAGTAGAATCACTGAACTATAGTACCAATTAGTATTCTGAAAGTTCGGAGAAAACTAGGGAAAAAACTAGGGAGAAAACTATGGAGAAAACTAGGGAGAAAATCATACAGGCTGTTAAAGAAAATCCCGTGATAACTACTAATGGTCTTGCAGAAACCCTCGGAATCACTGTAAAAGGGGTAGAATGGCAAATCAAGGATCTTAAATCTCGTGGCATCATCCGTCGTGTTGGACCCGCTAAAGGCGGTCATTGGGAGATAATTGAGTAGAATTGTCGGAATGGAGCAAGAGAAGGATTAAAATAGATTTGGTACACGCGTACCAAAATTAGTACAACTCTACGAGTACAAAGCACACAAAGACATAAATAGAAAAAAACATTTTCAAATCAAATCCGTTCGCTCATAATGTCAGTATAATTAGCTTAATATCGATTATTTATAGCTCATTTGCGATATTTTAATGGGACAGTAGTGAAACAGAATAGCAAATTAACTTATTAAAACGACAATCCGCAAACCTTTAGGACAAAAAAAGCAGCCGCATTTCACAACGAAGCTGCTTTGAGCAAAATTTTTAACTATGATTCCAATCTTCAATTATGCGCTACCGGAAACCACAAAACCGGCGGACGCATATACGTATAACTATGAGGAGCACCAAGGCTATACAGACGTACAGGGCTACGCGGTAGAGCCAAGGGACGTAACGTTCGGGTGGAAGACGCACCGTTACAACCTTATCTTTGTAAACGGTGTCGGTGGTCACTTTTGCACTTTCTTTCCAAAGTTCTTTCCAATGCTCAATATAGACGGTATCCGCCTTCAGGCGCACTATGACGCTATCGTGGATATAGATGCTGTCACGGACAAAGCGGTCACGGATAACAATGCTGTCATTGCGCGGAATGCTGATGAGCGGTGCAGCACTACGGCAAGATGTAAGCGCAAGTATAATAATCAGCGCGTAAGTGATCATTGCTATTGCTAAGGCAATGCTCTTCGCTTTGCGTCTAATGTATGGTAATATAGTGCGTTTCATTGCGTCGGAGTTGGTTGGTTAGTTCAGTGAGTGTGCGTTGGCTGCGCAGGAGTTCGTTGCCATATTTCCAGCCTACGAGAATGCAGCCTTTGGTGTCGTGCGGCGTGTTGCCGGCATGGATGCGTATGCCCGAACGTCCGGGCACAGCCATGAGCAACGGCAACCAACGCTTGAAGGCAGGCGACCAAGTGACCTTGAGTTCATACGTGCCGGCAGGTATGCAAACAGACCCCTCTCCGGCTCTCCCCTCATAAGGGAGAGAGTGATTAGTATTGGGGTGTGGCGGTTCGAGAGTGTCGCAGTGCCACTGGTTGTCACCAACGAAATGCAGTGTGCCGAGCGTGCGGTCGGGCAGGTATTGCAGGCGGATGAGTTCGAGAGTCATATTTTTCCGGGTCAACAATTTTTTCTTTTTGGGTCAACAATTAACAACCATTACCAACAATTTTTTTCGCTCCTGTAGTCGCGATTACTGCGGTAGTTAGTTGCGCGTTATTTCTTTTTATACCAGCGGTAGCGGTAATCGATGCCGAGTACAGCACCGCTGAATGTGAGTACCTCACCGAAGGCTGTCAGCACCGTAGGGTCGATATGTCCCCTTGGCGGAGCATAGAACGCCAGTACGATCAACACGCAGCCAAACACCGCCATCAGGACGGCGAGCAGGAGCTGGATATATGTGAGGATTTTCTGAAACATACAGGTGGATAATCAGGAGATAAGAAACAGTGTTTCGGCAGCGATTCAAGCCATAGCAGGAACGCAGATGTCTCGCTTTGTGTGAGGTACGGGTAGCCCGTCAGTCGCTTTCGTTCGCATGGGTTGTAATCGGGGCAGAAACGTTTAGCCCATCTGTGCAGGAGGGCCACGAACCGCCCGAGACTGATACTCGTGGCGGTTCGCTCCTCTGCCATCGAATGGAGTTGTCTGATTGAGACCATCCCTTAAGGGATTAGCCCTGATACTCAGCTGCGCAGATGCGCCACAGGTACTGACGCAAGGTCTTGTAGCCTCCGGCGGTATCTTTCTGCGCGTTGAACGCCTCGAGGTCCGTGGCTACCTTGGACAGATCCTTGCGGCGGAGTGCCACAGCCTTGCAGATTGCGCCGAAGCGTGTACGCTGTGCGCGCTCATCGGAGCTGACAGGTGTCGAGCGGTTGTAGGCGTCCGCACCTTTGACGTACGCACGGGTGCAGTTCGGGTTGGTGGTGGCAGCCTCGCGGTGCGTACCGATCAGGTAGTCGCCGTGCGAGTGGCCGTTCTGTTTCTTCGGCTTAGACAACGCACCTTTCACGTAGTCGATTGCCGAGTTCCATTTTACAATTGCCATAGATTCATTTACGATTTGTTCATTTACCGTTTACAATTTGGTAAACTTCCTCCCCGTAACGGGAGCTTTAGCATGTCAAAGAACGCTTGCAGCCTATTGTCACCCACCGGCTGCATTTGTGGGGTATGTTCCGTTCAAACCTCGATAAAAGTACGATAAAAGTACGATAAAACCCCGATCGAACGGAACGAAAAACGATGCAAAGTTACGGCAAAAAAACGAAAAAAGCAAATATCTTTTCACAAAACGGCGTAAAATACTGATAGTCAGTTGCAAAAAAAATGCAAAAAAATCGCCAAAAATGACGTTTTTTCACAACGTTTCAAATAAAGGGGCGTTTAATATTTGCATATTTGAAAATTTTTTTGTACCTTTGTAGGCTAATTCAGAAAAGGGTAACTTATTGATAAATAATAGGGCTAAGAAATGGGGCTAAAAAATGGGGCATAGTTTCAAATAAACGACCCTTTAATTGAAACGAAAAAATTGTGCGTTTGAGGTGTTGCATAGTGTTGTGTATCTGTATGTTGTCTGTTGCTTGCAATAGGCAGCGTTGTGCGGTGTGCGGTGTGTCGGTTGAGGGCACGCCGTGGGAGTTGGCAGCGGCTATACACGATAATGGTGATTGTTCGTTTGTGCCGGTGAGCGTTGAGGAGTTCAGCACGAAAGCGTACATACACGGGTACACGCTACCCGATGAGCAGCCCGCGCAAGTGGTGTGTGATGTGAAAGAGGGAAAGGTTGTTTGGGCTGTGATGGAGAAAGATGTGTTAGAAAAATACGCTCCCTAAAGAGAGGGAGAATTATATATTTTTTAATCCATAAAAGACCAAAAATTATGGCAAGTATTCAAGACATCCAAGCGTTGGAAGAACAAATCTACGACGCTGTACAGGAGTACATTGACAATCCGGACGGATATGAGCATGCGACCTTGCATGTCTATTTAGACCGGAACGAAATGGAGTATCGTGCAGAAATGGACGATAATCTGCAAGGAACTGAAGACGACGGTATCTATTCCATCGAGACACTCATCAGAGAGGGTGACGATGGTCCCGAGCCGGACAATGATCGCGCAAGCGACATTGCTAACAGTTGGATTTTCCTCGACTAGTATGAATTACCGCACATTCCATAAAAGACCAATTATGCGGAACATTTATTACACAGGCAACATTTGCTATGCAGTGATGGGCATTGGTCTGCCTTTGGACGCTGCATAGCGTTGCCTTTTAATATGCGTATGGAAAAATTTAAGTTTATTGATTTATTTTGTGGTATTGGTGGTTTTCATCAAGCCATGTCTGACTTGGGCGGTACATGTGTTTTTGCAAGCGATATTGATGCTGACTGCAGGAAAACGTATGAGCGCAATTATGGGCTTAAGCCAGAGGGAGATATTACTAAGATAGAGGCAAAGGACATTCCTGCGCATGACGTGCTTTGTGGTGGTTTCCCTTGCCAAGCATTTTCTAAAGCAGGAAAGCGGCTAGGTTTTGCTGATGAGACTAAAGGAACTTTGTTCTTTGATATCATGCGTATTCTAGAATACCATCATCCCAAGTATGCGCTTCTAGAGAACGTCCGCAACCTCGCTAGCCACGACCACGGTAATACGTGGCGAGTTATTCACGATTCACTTGTTGAAGCCGGTTATAATGTGATTGACGAGCCTGTTATATTCAGCCCTCACTACATTGGCGTACCACAACATCGCGAGCGCGTGTTCATCATGTGTGTGCGCAAGGACATTGCAGATCTGCCACCGTTCTATTTCAATCCGGAGAATATTCCTGATTGTAGTATCGATGATATTCTTCAGGACGATTCGGAGATACCGAACCTTGTGAAATATAAACTCAAACCAACTCAAATCGAGTGGATAGATATTTGGAATGAGTTTATTCAGAATATCAAATGCGACAAACTTCCGAGCTTCCCTGTTTGGACAGACAGTTTGTGTGCATTGGAAGATAACCACATGGTGCCGGACTGGGACAACCTTCCCGGTTGGCAGAGGAACTTTATCTTGAAGAATAACGAACTCTGGAAACAGAATAAAGAGTTTATTGCTGACTGGCTAAAACGCGCGCAGCAATGCGAGTTATTCTTTGGCGCTAAAGCTAAGCTCGAATGGCAGGTTGGTGACGTAAAAAATCCCAATATGTGGGAGCATATTATGCAGATACGTCCTTCGGGACTTCGGGTAAAACCAGGAACTTATTTTCCTGCACTAGTAGCTATTACTCAAACATCCATTGTCGGAAAACGCAAACGCTTCCTTACGCCTCGCGAATGTGCGCGCTTGCAGAGTTTTCCTGATACTTTCCAATATGATGTAAAAGACCCTCAGGCTTACAAACAATTTGGAAATAGTATTAATGTTAGTTTGGTTAGCCTATTTGCTCGATACATGTTCGGGGATAAGGAGGTACAGCACCAATATTCCAAAGAAGTGCAGTTCCCTCCAACGAAGAAAAAGCCAAAGGACGAAGGTCCAACACTATTTGATTTTATTGATAACGAAGAGTCCAACTTCTAAAAGGCATCGCAAAAAGCGGTGCCTTTTTTAATGATACTTATTGTGGGTATGACAAACGCAGAAAATACTATTAGCCTCCAACAACTTGGGGCACATGTAAGGGACTTGCGGATGAAGAAATCATTGACGCAAGTTGAGTTGGCAAGCAAATGTGATTTGGACAGGAACTACATTGGCATGCTTGAACGCGGTGAAAGGAATCCATCCTACCTGACGTTAGTTAAGATAGCAAAGGGTCTTGGATTGTCAATGTCGGATCTCCTAAAGATATAATTATATGCTTGGTCCTAATACCCTCCGAGAAATACGCGAAAACGTCAACACAGGCGTAGAGTATGAAATTGCGTTATTCTATAAACTCTTAACCAACGAAGAGGAAAAGCATTTGGTTCATGAAAGCATTCTAACAAGAAGTGACGCTAGTTCCGTGCTTTCCATCTTTCGAAGCACAGATATTTCTGGTGTACTATGGCAACTGAAACTTCGGCAGTTGTCTCTGCAAGATGTTTCCTTTGAGACGCAGAATGATGAAGTTGGACCTTCGGATGTAGTTATGTATGTTAAGGACGAAACAGGTAGAGACTTTCAAATTGGCCTATCTGTTAAGTACTCAAACACATGCACACTTAATGTTTCCGGTATGTATTTTATTTCAAAACAGCAAAGGCTGATTTTGGAAAGGCAGTTGGCTCAATATACGCAAATGTACATAGAGGAAATGTCTAGCACATACGGTGGCGTACAAAATTGGTTCAGGATGAGGAAACCAAGTCGAACTACCGACCAATACATAGACCTGATTCGGGATGCTGTTATTCAAAACTGGGGTAATGTACAGGACAAAGAGAAGTTATTTGACTATCTCTTCCACGCTGATTCTCCTATTGAGTATTGGGTTTATGAATACAAGAGCAATGGTAGATATAAGTTAAATTGCGTCCCTATGAAAGTGGGTCATAAGGATGTGCAAAGCATTGAGATTCGAAAGTATCAAACTTCGTATGTCGCGTTCTATCTATTTGGAGAGAGAATTGCTCACATGCAGGTCAAGTTCAACAATGGATTTCTAGAAAGTGTATACAATAGCAAAGGTGTGCGCAAAATTGCCAACTCCGATTTTACTTACGACGGAGTAGAAATGGTATATGGAAAACCATTTGGATCTTGGAATTTTAGTGTTGAGAATTAACAAAATCATTATTAGATATGACATTAAGTGAACTTTTCAAACAAAATCCTAATATCATCATTAATACTGATATAGATGGATTTCTTTCGGGAATGATTTTGCAGACCTATCTCGGCTGCAAAATAGTTGGTTTTAGTAATAGCAAGAGTGATATATGGGTTTCGCCTGAGATTGACGATATTTACAAGCCTGTTTATATTGACTTGTTTGTTAATCGCCCCGATGTTTATTGCGTAGAGCAGCACATTATTGCAATAGACGAAGAGCATTACGAAAAACTAAAGAACCTTGGCACAAAATTTAATCCAAATTTGGAGCGGCCAAGCGAAAAACGAAATAACTTTGGCATAGAATTACCTCCAAATTTGGAGCAGCCAAATCGTACGTTTATTGGTGACTATTATCACAAATATCCATTTGCTACAGTGCATTACATCATTGCAAAGTTAGCGGCAGAAGGTATAAAGGTTCGTATCCCTAATTTGGAGCACATTGCTGTGTCACCTCATAAACAGTATATAATGGAACTTGGACATATTATTCTCCGTGCTGATGATGCGATGTTTTCATCTTTGAGTGCTTATAAAGAAAATGCCGACTCATGGTGGCAATGGTTGTATGAAATTTCGGGACAATCTGTGTGCATCCAAGTATTTCGTGATTTCATTAGTAAACAAGATGCAAGCATGTCTGCGAAAAAAAAGGAAGAGATTGGTATATTTTTCAAAAAAGGCTTACGATGCGATGGATATGATGGTGCTTTCTACGATATAACGGATTATCTTGGAAATATAGATCAGCGCGTTCTTGACTATATAGCCTTTTTGAAAAAAAATTTTGGTTGGAGTATTGATATACCACTAATATATGCTCAGTACAAAGGACAATTTGATAAAAACTATTATAATAAACATACCGTTAGTAGAGTACGAGATATAATAAACGATCCTGCATTGTTTTCTTACGCATTTATTTATGGACCACGCTCGAAGTATACGAACTTCAGTTTCACGTTAAACATGGAGAAAGACATGAATTTACAAAGTTTACAAAAACACATTGTAGAAATGCGGCGCATAAGGGGTGAGGTCAATTAAATGTATTTTTAATACAATTTAGCGTATTTGTGCGCAAACTGTGTAAAAAATTTGCAAATCTCAAAAATATTTAGTACCTTTGCAGTCGCTAACGTCGTAGGCTCCAAGACGTAAAACAGGAGAAAATAATCTATCTGACAGACATATTACTTTATAGACAAGTCGCCAAACTGTTAATGAGCAAGAAGTTAATATGTCCCGAAATCCGTGTAACTGCACGGGTAAGCGGGACATTGCTCTAAGTTTGGCGACTTTGTCTATTGTCCTCGCTTGCCTGTGCTTTTTACGCACAACACTCTAACTATACCATGTACACACTAAAACATAATGCTATCGAAACAACTATCCTGCACGCTATACCAGCCTTTCCCAACGACAGGAACATGCTGCCACGCGAGGTGATCCTGCTGGCAGCATACGACTTTTGCGAGCAGTTCGTGCGCTCCGTGCGCGCCTATCAGGAGAGTAACCGCGACGAACGATTCAAGCCCTGCATGAAACAGCAGCAGTACACCGAACCGATATACCATATACTGGAGGCACGGCACGACCGACCGATCTATCACGACAAGAACAATGTCTATCAAGTGCTGTTTGCCGTGAGTTGCCTGATGGGCATGCCCGATCACACGCGCTCGTGGTGGGAGCAGACGTTTGCCGAACGTACGCAGGAGTATCTGGAGCACACAACGCTCTTCCAAGGCGCACAGCAGCAGATACGTTCCACCATACAAAAGGTCAGTTCGCTGCTGCAATATGAGTTGGAGTTTGGCGCAGCAGAACCCGAGCAGGCAGCACACGAGCAGACGGACAGGCTGCTGTTTGAGGCAGCAGAGATGGAGCAGATGTTGTCAGACACGGCTACCAAGCCGAGACAATCAGCCAAACGAAAAAAGAAAACAATCATGCTGCCCGCAGCGCAACAACTGCACCTGCATTTTCATGGGGATGTAGAGAATAAAGCGGTAGTGAACATAATCAGCTCGAATGTCACGTACACCGACAATAGTCGGAACTATACAATAAACACAGTAGAATAAAAATCGGAAAGTCATGAGTAAGCCCAATTTTTTTCAATCGAATGTAGTCTATCACGACAACAGTACAGAATACAACATTGATGCGCGAGGTAATGACCTTGCGTCGGTATTGCGTGCCTGTGAGGCAGAGGACATAGAGCCGGTGCAGGAGCAGCAGGATGAGCCCGATTGTTTTCCCTTATTAACCGAACAATGCCGCAAGGAAGGGAAAGTGCATGCAGTAGAGGCTGAACTGCGCACAGCGTGTCAAGGCACAGCTATCGGGCTATGGCGGGCTATCCGAACTAACGAGGCGTTGGGATACATAGCAGCCAGGCATTTGGATTCAAGAGATGTGTACAATGCATTCAGCAGGTACTTTGGCGAACTGCCATACAAAGAACGAAACTTCCGAAAAGCACGTAACGAACGATGAGTGCCACAGAGTGCCACAGAGTGCCACGAGTTGCGGCACTTTAGTGCCAAAATAACGATTTTCGCGGTACTTTAGTACCACAGAGTGCCAAAAGGCGTCCACAAGTTGTGGGCGCTTTTTTTTTGTTGTAACTTTGCGGTGGATTTGAGGGAACGGGCTCATGGAAATCGCCCGCACAGGACACTCGGGGTTGGAAGCCCCGAGCACAGGACACCAACACTCGCCGGGACAGCGGCGAGGACTAAAAGACGGGTTGATCCTGCCGCAAATATGCGGCAGAAGGGGAAAATGCTACAGCAAAGTGAACGGTAAAAGGGAAAAATGCAAAAAACAAAAAAAATAAAGGTTGCGCAACCTTGAATATGAACCACAAAAATTTACAACAATGAACAAAGAGAAACTCAAATGGGAACCCGCCTACGAGCCCTACAATCTGTTAGTGCTCCGTGGCGGTGAAAAGACGGAGGTGCGCGTATGCGCCCACGGCTATGACGAGCAAGGCGAGATCCGCAGCACCTTGTACTGCACGCGTGACGGGATATTCATGCAACGGAAGGCGGAAGGATGGAAAGAGCTGAAGCCAGCTACATGCCCTGCGAATCTCAGAAGCAAGACAGGCAATGGGTCACGCTATCCGCGAATGTTTCATTTTAGTAACCTACACTGCCACAAGTTGGTTTGCACGGCTTTTCACGGTGAGCGCCCGGAGGGCTACGAGTGTGACCACATCAACGGCAACAATCTGGATTGGAGTGCCGACAACCTGCGGTGGGTAACAAAGGAAGAGAATATCCGCTGTGCGCGATACCTCAGGCGGTTGCGCAAGCACGGTATCGACCCCAAGCGGCTGCGGTACAGCCTGCTGTTAGCATTGTACAGCCTGCCAATGGAGCGGTTTGATATGTGCCTGCATCTTTTTGACGGATTCTGCCTGAATGATCCCTCGCCGCTGTCAGAGTTGGGAATAGAGGTTAATCTGCATCGGGCGCTTATGTACGTTTAATTAACTATCACAAATCATGGCAAGAAAAACAGGAGCGGTGAATGACGGTAGCGTGCCTATCAGCGTGTTCAAGGAGCGCGTGGAGAAGCACCTGCATCACACGATCACCAACAAGCAGTTTGCGCTGCTGTACTCGGGTTGGGTGTCGCGTTACTGCATCACGACCAACCACGATGTAACCTCGCGCACAGCCTATTACTGGCTAAGTAATGGCTACGTGCCCAGAGAGCACGCCAACCATCTAATGAATTACCTCATTACGGGGGAGAGAGTCGTTTGATAGTTGAGCGTTGAGCGTTGAGAGTTGTTGAAAGAGTTTGAAGTATAGTAGTTGAAAGTCAATAAACTACCAACTCTAAACTCTAAACGACGCTAAACACTAAACTCTAAACACTAAACAAAATTTTACTACTATGTACAAGAATCTTATGGAGTTGCGCACCTTACGCGCAGAGGAAACAGCCATTAAGGCACGTATCAACGAGATAGCCGGTGCAGCAGCACAGGAGGCTGTGGAGATCCTTGCAGCGGAAGGCAGGGACAGAGGGCAGTTCACCACGCCCGACGGCAGTACGTTCCAGTTGCAGCGGACAGATGTCTTCGATTTCGCCGACTATCACAAGTACAAGGACAATCTGTGTATCCAGTGGCGCCAGTATGCCCGGATAAAAGCAGACATCCAAAGCCACGTAAAGCAATACACCCAAAAGATGGCAACCAACATCAAGGCGTGGGTAATTGGTCACCCGGACAAAGAACCGGATAAGGTGCTACTCACGGTGAAAGTGGTGAATGGGGATGTTGAGTGTTGAGTGAGGATAATTTTTGACAAAAGAAAAAAAGAAGCAAAAAAAGAAAAATAAAATACTCCCGTACACTAAACACTAAACAGATATACAGTGCTCGGTGTAAGGTGTTCGGGAGTTTTTGAAATTTTTAGGTTATGGATAATTCAGAGTTTTATAAGCAGTTCAGTAATGAGTTCTGGAGTCATTTTCAGAATTCGGAGCAGGCGCAAGGCAGAAAGTCCGCGACGTTCCTGCTGTGGGTTAAGCGCACGCGTGTTGCACGGCAGGCAATGAGCACTTTCCTCAGCGAGCATGGCGCGCCAAAAGATAACCCGTACTTTTGGGTGATGCGTTTTCCCGAGCCGCAGCCCACCAACTACAACGGGCGGTCGTTCCCTGCAGGCGCACAAATGGTGATTGCCATCTACAACGGCACAGGTGGCGTCTATACCAAAGCAGATGCCGAACTATACAACATGACAATCAAAAAGGAGATAGAGCCATGACAACATTCGAAGATTTGAAACCGCTGTTTCACCAGATGTCGCACGACGAACTGCAAAAGACCGTTGAATGGCTTATACCTTACGCCTCGGATATAGCCATCCTCACCCGGGCGTGGGATATAAAGAACCACACGGAGAGGCATATGTGACACCCCTCCGGCTCCCCTCTCAGAGGGGAGAGAGGAGTTGAGAGTTGAGTGTTGAGTGTTGAGAGTCGTTGAAAGAGTTTGAAGTATAGTAGTTGAAAGTCAATAAACTATCAACTCTAAACTACAAACGACGCTAAACACTAAACGTTAAACACTAAACAAAAAATTTTTAATTCACAAGACTATGACAGCAAAAGAGAAAATGGATGTGCAGTTGCGCCTGTCGCGCAGTGTGAGCAAGGTTCTAGACAGGCATGAGTTGAAGTATATAGATGCTACAATCATGCTGCTCGGCATGACGTATGCCTTTATAGAGATGTTTGTTCGCAATGACATTGCCGGCTGTAAGAAGAACATCAAGAAGCGCCGGAAGATAGTCAACCAAATCATTGCCGAATACTTGGACTACCGCCTTAACCCTAATCCCGAATCACCTTACGCTTTCAAGGACGACCAAGATGGGGAAAGTAACGTTCAAGAGTGATCAGCCGACGCAGAGCCTTTCGGGCACGTTAGGCGGTGTGACGTACAGGGTGGACGCAGAGGGACAGACCTTTGCGTTCATCCGCTCGCACAGCAGCGTGCCGGTGATTGATGAGTGTATCGACGAGATACAACAGCAGCAGATACGCAACCACCCGACCACACCGCAACAGTTAGCCGACCGCCGCAAGGCATTGTACATGCGTATCAAGCGGCTGTACTTGCGCTACAAAGACCATCCGCAACTCATCGACAACCCCGACGAACTGCGGAAAGCTATTCTACTTGCGTACAAGCAGAAACGGAAACGGTGAACAGGCAGACGTATCTCAGCGTTTGTAGATTCGGTACTCATATCCGCTGAGCGTTGCAGACTTGGGCGCATACATTTTTTCACCCGTCAGCAGATCGGTGCAATCCGCCTGCTGCCAAGTGTCTGGCAAAGTAATATCTTGTTGGGATGACACAGTGTTAACCACTACGAGTGCTTCGGCTTTGTCTTGCTTGTAAGTGAATACAGCCACATGACCGGCAGAGTGATCTATACGTTCGCCGTAACGCGCTGCCGCCGTAGCCGTATATGAATGGCCTCCGTCCAGAACGTGTTTGGCACGCCCTCGGCATAGTCGCATCGGAAGCCATCGATATCCGCCTCACGCACCCAATAAACCATGGCTTCTCGCATGGCTTGCTGCACATCAGTTACGCCATAGTCAAGCGGTGCTATATCCTTCCAGTTGACTTCCTCTCCTTTGGGCGAGGTGTACCAGTCGGGGTGATTGATGTACCACTGGTTGTCCCATGCCGTGTGGTTAGCCACCCAGTCGAGAATGACCTTCATGTCGCGGCTGTGGCAATCATCCACCAGTGCTTTGAGGTCAGCCATCGTGCCGAACGCGGGGTCGATAGCGTAATAATCCTTGACGCAGTACGGCGATCCGACGGCATTGACCGTTCCGCGCGGATGGACAGGCATGAGCCAGAGCACGTTCACCTGCATCTGCTCCAGCACCGGCAGGTAACTGCGTATGGCATTGAATGCGTCCTGCCGGGCAAACAGACGCTCGTTGCACTCATATACGACTGTAGTGTTTGCCTTTGGCAAGGAGTCAGCAGGCGGCTCTACCGGTTCTGCATTACGGCAGCTGACGGCAGACAGGACAAGTACAAGCAGCAAGATCTTTTTCATAGTTATATCGCGTTTCAAACAGTTAAATCACTTGTTTTCACTCGGGTATTACCGTAATGGCAAATCCTCCTCCGGGAGCCATCCGGATACGCAATGTGTCATTACAGGTGGCTGTCAGGTGCTCAATCCTGTAATCGTATGGACGGTTCTGCCAATCGGCGTTATCGCCATCGCGGTAGAGCGTGAGCGCATAGGTCCGATCCGGCTCGAGCATTGACAGGGGCACAACAGCCTCGCGTGCCTGCTCGTCGGTTATGCCGCCTATATACCAGTCGTCGGTGCCGCGTCCCTGGCGGGCAAAGATGCAGTAGTCGCCAATCTTGCCGTCCACAAGCAGCGAGCGTTCCCAGTCGCAGGGTACCTGCTCAATGAACCGGAAAGCGTCCGGGTGCTCCATATAATGCTCCGGCAGGTCGCACGCCATCTGCAGCGGCGAATAGAAGCATACGAACAGTCCCAACTGATTCATCAGTGTGGAGTGCACGCGTGTGGTAGGTATAACGGGGTTCTCGAAGTGGAACACACCCGGCGTATAATCCACAGGGCCGGTCATAATTCGTGTAAAAGGCAGTACCGTAACGTGCTCACACGGATTACCTCCGTCCACGCTCCACGCGTTCCACTCCTGGCCGCGCACACCCTCCTGCGTCATGAGGTTAGGCCAAGTGCGCTGCCATCCGGTAGGCATAACCGGCTCGTGGTTGTCAATCATGATGTGGTACTTGGCAGCGGTCTCAATCACCTTGCGGTAGTGGCGCACGCCCGACTGACCTTTGTTGAACTGCAAGCCGTCGATCGTACGTACGATAGGTGACACGTAGCCGGTCTTGATAGCATGGATACCATGGGCTGCGTGGTATCGGTAGATGGAATCCAGATTGTTCTCATAGTCGGCAGCATTGCCTCCGGTCTCGTTATGACCGACGATTTGCACGCCGAGTTCGTCCGCCAGGCGGCTCAGATAATCCATATCCCAATCCGGATAAGGCGTGGTAAAGTCGAAGTGCTTCCAGTCCTCCCAGCCCAGGTTCCAGCCTTCAGCCAGCACAGCTTCAATGCCATGCTGTTTGGCAAAGCGCAGGTAACGCTCCATGTTCGCAGTGGTAGCGCCGTGCTTGGGGCCGGCTTCCCAGGTCATGGTCTTGATATGCATTCCCCACCATATTCCGATAAACTTCATCGGCTTGATCCAAGAGGTATCATCTATACGGCAAGGCGGATTTAGATTCAGCATGATGCGCGAAGCAACCATCTCGGGCAGGGTACGCGTCAGAATCACCATACGCCACGGCGTAGGGAATGGTACAGTCTTGTATGCCTTAACATCCATCGGCTGCGCATGCTCGTCCAGCCACGGCGTGAGATACGTGCGTAGCGCGCCATCCTGATAATAGAGGTTCTGTGCAGGATAATCCCTGAGTGCCGCCTCGTGCACAAAGGCATAACCGCCGTCTTGCAATTCGATAGTGATTGGTGAACATAGGGTATCTGATTTGGCAGACAGCGGAGCCTTGGTCCACAAGCCCTCGTAATACTCCGTCCGCCAAGGTATAGACCACGCCTGATGATCGGCTGTGAAGCGGTACTCGCTCATCTCATCGGTGATGGTAAGTTTCTTCAACTCCTGCTCACTGAAACTGTAGCGGAAGGCGAAGCCGTCGTTGAACACGCGGAAAGTAATATCCATCTCCATGCCCGAGGTATGCTTGAGGTGCACTACCAATTCATTATGCGTATCGCTGATCTCGCGCTCCTCACCCCACACGGTTTCCCATGTATCATGCACGAAACGGTCGTCCGCACCCTGCAGAGCAAAGTTGCGGGTCAGATCCTGCCCCACACATTGCAATCCGAGTGCCGACCAGTCAATCACCGTCTCACCGTCACGGGCAACGGCATATTGGGGCGCGCCCTCTTCCGTCAAGCGGAACAAAAGATGAATACTGCCGTCAGGTGAAGCAACTTCCGTTGTATGGCTGCACGAAGCGACGAACACAGCCAATAGGATCAATACGAATTCTGTCAAACGTTTCATAACGAATACATTGTTTTAGTGCAACTAAGGATTGAACGTTGAGCGTTATCGGCTACACATCAAAGAATCCCAATCCGCTGATAGCGGTCAGCATACGCGATATGTATGCGCTGTCAGGCTCTGACCAGCGGAAGCCCATTCGATGGAGCACAGCGCATGTGTAGCGGTTGTCGCGCTCAATGGTGCACGCCTTGTGTCCGTGCGTCATATCCTGGTAAGCCAAGAGTGCCGACATCAGTTTGGCTTTCTCGGGATCTTGCGACTGTTCGGATATAGCCTGTTGGAACTCATCCTGCTCAACAAAGCGAATCGGGTTGCCGATCTTCTCCAGTCCGAGCAGGATGTCACCCAGCAAGTCCGTATGGTTGTTGAAGGGTTGGAAAACCGTACATTCTTTCGGCGTGGATGCCAGAAGGACGACCGCCTTTGCCGTTTGGTCGATAGGCGAGAACTCGGTGGGAGTGTCGTACTCTTCGAACGGGCAACAGCCGAGAATAGCAAAGACCTTGATCCTGCCCATATAACTGTTGGACTGGAAGTTAGCCTGGAACTCACCGTCATAGCTGCGCGCGGCAAGGTTACCAACACGCATGACTTTGGCATTCAGGCCGTGGTGTGCAACAGCATCCAGAATGATCCGTTCGGCAAGGAACTTGGAGTGTACATAGCGGTTATCCAGGAACTGCCCGAAGTACAGTTTGCGCTCGGTAAGCAGCGGTATAGCCTTGCCGTCCTCGCGATCCAGCCAGATCTCGCCAACTGACGTAGTGGATATATGTACGAGCCGTGCTCCTGTAGCCAGGCAGAACTCCACGCAACGTTCGGCACCGCCGACATTCACCTGCTCTATATCGTCGGTTTTGGAGAAGTGCTTGACATTGGCGGCGCAGTTGAAGACGGTTTGAATGGTTGAGTGTTGAGAGTTAAGTGTTGAGAGAAAGTCGCTTGTCACATCGCCGTTGACCACGAATAGGCGCTTGCCGAACAGATCGTCGAAACGCCGGCTGAAGTAATAGAACAGCAGGTTACGCACGCGGCGCTCAGCGTCATGCTGATCTTTGCCACGCACGAGACAGGTGATCGTCTGCGCATCGGAGTCGATGAGTTCACGCAGCACATGAATGCCCAGATAACCCGTAGCGCCGGTTAGCAGCACATTGCCCAAGGTTTGTTTTTCGCCGGAGAGGAACATTTCAATATTGTTCCGCTGCAGAATAGCATCAATGCCGCTATAGTCGAACTGTTCAACATCCGTGTCGTGAGCCTGCTCGGTAGCGACTTCACCTCCTACGAACTGCGCAAGCAAGCGCGGAGTAGGATGGTTGAATATATCTCCGTAGGCAACATGATGTCCGGCTTTGTCCGCCTCGATAACCACTCTTGTCACCATCAGCGATGTACCGCCCAGTTCGAAGAAGTTATCCGTTGCGCCCACCTTGTCGAGCGAAAGGATAGAAGCGAATATTTCGCAGAACATTTTCTCGAGGTCGTTTACGGGCTCCACATAGTCGTGCGTCTCAGCCTGTAGTTGCGGTGCCGGCAGTGCTTTGCGGTTCACCTTCTGGTTCTGGTTGAGCGGGATGGCGTCAATCTGCATTGTAGCGGCAGGCACCATATACGGCGGTTTGCGCTCCTTGATGAAACTATTGAGGGCGGCGATGTCAATCTTATCGTCGCTGACGATATATGCGGCGATATATTTGCCTCCGTTGGGATAGTCAAACGCTTGCACGGTGGCATCTTTTATTCCCTCGTACTCGCGAATGACAGCCTCCACCTCCTTGAGTTCGATGCGGAAACCGCGGATCTTCACCTGACCGTCCTTACGCCCGACAAACTGGATATTTCCGTCAGGCAGGTAACGTACTATATCGCCGGTGCGATAAGCGCGCAGACCGCCTCCGGCACTGAACGTGACGAACGTCTCGGCGGTTTTCTCTGGCAGATTGAGGTAGCCTCGACCTACTTGCGGACCGCTGACGAGCAGTTCACCCATTGCGCCTACAGGCAAGCGGTTGAGCTCCTTGTCAACAACGAACAGTTGCAGGTTATCCAGCGGTTTGCCGATCGGTGTGTTCTGTTCGAACTCGTGCATCGGATACGTCGTTGTGAAGATCGTGCACTCCGTCGGACCGTAGGCGTTATGGAACGTGTAGTTGGTCGGAGGAGTGATCGGCAGCACTTTCTCTCCGCCCACGGACAGGTGTTTCAGGCTGTGATTGTCGCAGTTCATTGCGAACTGGCATCCTACCTGCGTGGTCATGAACGAGTGCGTCACACCTTCTTCGTTGAAGTACGCATTCAGGTCCGGGAGGTTAAGCCGCAAGTCTTCGGGCACGATGCACACTGCCGCGCCGCAGGTGAGAGCCGGATACAGATCCATCATACATGCATCGAAGCCGAACGATGCGTATGCCGCCACTTTGTCGGTGGGCTGCAGGTCATAGTACCGGTGATACCAGTGGCAGAACGCTACCAGATTGCGGTGCTCGAGCATCACGCCTTTGGGCACGCCCGTCGAGCCGGATGTATAAAGCAGGATAAAGAGATCCGATGGCTTTATACCGCTGACGCTGACAGAAGGCTGACCGCCGGCGGCTGACAACTCCTCCAGTTCTTTCTCGGTGAGCAGCATACAACTGTTGCCGTCCTGCTGCATATATTGCAGCCGCTCTTCGGGATAGGTCGGGTCAAGCGGCATATATGCGCAGCCTGCCTTCATCACGGACAGTGCGCCTACAACCATCCACTCGCTGCGTTCCACTTTGATGGCAATAACGTTGGTTGTCGGGTGCAGAGCCGCAGCTATACGGTCGGTCATCTCGTCCAGAGCACGATAGGTGATCCGCTTGTCGCGGAAGATAACGGCTATATTGTCCGGAGTCTTCCTGACTTGCTCTTTGAACAGCGAGATAACAGTCTGCGTATTGTCGTAATCCACCTTGGTCTGATTGAAACTGTCGAGCACCGCTATCTGCTCGCTATTGAGCATGGATACGGACGTGATCTGCGCCTGCGTATCCGTGCCGAACGCTTTCACGGCATTGCAGACGGATTGTGCCAGGTTACGGATCAGAGCCTCGCTATATTGCCCGTTGTCATACTCCACAGCGATGCTGGGGATACCATCAACCGGCATGATATAGAACGCTATCTTGAATTTCGGCACATTCAGTTCCATTGTCTCATCGGCGAGCACTTTCTGCCCGAACACCCGATAATCACTCAGCACGCCCATCTGATAGGCGAACATAATATCGGCTTTCAGGTTATAGTCTGCCGCTATGCGTGCAAACGGGTAATTCTCGTGCATCAGGGTCGTATCAAACGTATCGGCATTCTCGCGTAGGAACTCGCGGATGGTCTGTGAGCCAATCTTTGAGGTCAGAGCCAGCGTATTGACGAACATTCCCATCGTACCTGCCACACGCAGGTTACTTCTGCCGTTCGAGATCGTGGTTATGCACACGTCCGGCGAGTTAGAGAACCGCGACAAGGCATAGAACACAGCCGACAGAACGACTGCCGAAGGATTCACACCTTCCGAGTGGGCAAGATCTTCCACTTGCTCCATATCCAGCGGCACGATCACGCGTCCGTTCTCGCCTTGCTGTTTCGGATTGGCGAGATCGGATGGAATCTCTGTCACATCCTCCACCTCGCCCAAACGGCTCCGGAAGAACGCTTCGGCTTCTGCAAACTCTTTGCTTTTCTCTGCCTCTTGCTGTTCTGCCACAAACTGCGTGTAGGTGCACATCTCCGGCTCGATAGTTTTGCCCTCCAGCAAGTCGCAAATCTCATGGATAAAGACGTCGTACGATGCTCCGTCGCAAACCAGGTGGTGAATGTCACTCAGCAGATACACGGCGTTATCCGTCCTGACAATCTCGAAGCGGAAGAGCATATCGCGTGTGAGGTTGAACGGACGGACAAACTCATGCTTGTAACTCTCCAGTTCGCTTTCCGTCAATGTGCGTTCGGGTATATCAAAGCCTTTGCTTTTGGCTTTTTCCAATGCCTCGGTATCCAGCGTCTGCTCCGTTTCGGATTCGCCGGTTATGAAGTGCATAAACAATGCCGGGTGGTTCACCACGGCTTTCTGTACCGCGTCGCGCAATGCCTCTGTAGGCGTC
>Ga0247610_10002901_pt1 | contig 19294 bp, 14 predicted proteins | sample 174DNAGHGhighgp2_FD_193483 | JGI IMG/M metagenome (GOLD analysis project Ga0247610, IMG submission 193483) | Sheep rumen microbial communities from Palmerston North, Manawatu-Wanganui, New Zealand - 1742 DNA GHGhigh gp2 | ecosystem: Host-associated > Mammals > Digestive system > Stomach > Rumen...
CCGGAGGGCAGGTGCCAGCCGTCAGGGCAGATGCCCTGGAGGAAACCGTCCTCATTGCAGGCGGGTTCGGCGCCGGCAGCCTCGCTCCACGTGTAGAGGAGGCCGAAGGTGAGCGAGTCGGTCACCTGGTAGCGGTCGGAGGCGTAGATGCGACCGGCGGTGTTGTCGCGCAGGTTGCTCTTGAACCAGCAGACATTGTTGAGGGCAATCACGAGGTAGTCGTTAGAGACGTTGTCGAGCTTGTTTTCGGGGCACACATAGAGTTTGACCACCTGGAGGGAGTCGTAGTTGTACTCGGCGACGTTGGGGACCTGGAGCTGCACGAAGCCATGGAGGCCTTCGGCGTCACAGTCGGTGGCCTGTGCGGCGAGGAGGGTTTGGATGGAGTCCCAGGAGAGGTTGAAGCGGCCGTTGCGGTAGCCTTCGCCGTAGGTGATGACGGCGATGGTGGTGTCGGGCACTAACTGCATCTGGGCGATGGAGGCGGAGAGCTCGTAGCCCGCCGCGCCCTGCACGATGGCGCCGAAGGGCAGGCCGAAGGCGCCGTAGGCCTGTTCGTTTTCGTCACCGGCGATGGTCCCGGTGCTGCCGCCGGGCACGAAGCCGCGGACGGTGTTGACGGTCTGCGCCGACACGAAGCCCGCGCACAAGACCGTCATCATCAAAATCAAAAGATTCTTTTTCATATCGTTGTTTTTTTTATTATCGATTAATAAAGGTTAGCACCGGGATTACGGTTGGACGGTGGGGTTGGAGTTGGAGTTGGAACTGCCATCCTGAACGCAGCGTACCGAGAAGCCGAGGACATGGTTGGCGGGTTCGGCAAGGATATATACATTTTGATTATTGGGATCGCTATAGAAAGCGTGACTCCAGTATGCGGGTGTAGTTGCATTTTGGCCTTCGGTTGAAGTCCAGAAAGCAGCAAGGGAATAAGACCAAAAGCCTTGTCTCGGAACAAGGGTCGTGCTATGACGGACTCCGGCAGGATAAGCGTCAAATCCGATTTTGTTGCCTTGGACACCATCGGGCCAAGGGAACCATGACCCTGCAGTCAGATATTTCGCGTAAGTAGTTCTATGGGTTTGAAAGGTCGTTCCATCACGTGAGATAGTGGTATCCTTGAATGTGTGTGCTGGGGTACCTCCTAACGTGTCAATATAGTGTTCCATGGCAAGCCACTCGTCATGCGAGGGAAGATGCCATCCCTTAGGACAGACTGTGGAAGCAGCAGCGTGATTATAAAGCAGGCCCAGCTGTTCTTCAGAATAATTCAATGTGACTGAAGGTTTATAATATTTAGCCGTGCCGTTGGTAATGGTGGAACTCTCACTTTCTGCACCGAGGACGATTTCCACGCCGAGGGAATCCTTGGTGTTGCGCATGTTGGACTTCATAAAGCAGGTGCCGTTGATGTTAGAGGTGCCATACTTGTTGCCCTGGATATGCATGGTGTCACCGCAAGTGAAGTTTTTATACTTCACGCGGATGGTGTCATAAACCTTGCAGGACTGGCCCAGATAGTTCATCTCCATCCAAGCCACGTAGGTGGTGTCCTTCTGCGGCGGGATCACGCGCAGGGTGTCGCTGTTGAGCTTCGTCGTACCATCATACAGCATCCAGTTGTAGGTGGGGTTTTCTATGCCGTAACCGCTGATCAAATCGGAACATTTTTGCATAAGCATTTCAATAGTGTAGGTGCCGGCACTGAGATGACACTGGCTTGCATTGCTGCCCACTTCCATCTGGCTCTTGGCAGTGAGAATGAGGGAGTCGGCAGTGGCGCGGCCGAGATGGACGTAGGTGCTGTCGCCGGGGTTGGAGGAGATGACGACCTGCGGGCCACGGACCTTAAATTGCAAGGAACTGTCACTGAATGTAAAGGAAGTCGAATCTACGCAACTCACAAATGCCTTGACTGTCACATTCTTTGAGCAGTACTTCATGCCCAGGGTGCTGGTAAACTGGTTGTAATGTTCTTTGTCGCGGCCAACACCATTTTGAGCATAGAGCGTGTCGATCTTAGGGGTGGTGCCGTCATAATCGACATAGCTGGCAGTGAAACCGACTTTTTGGATACTCTTGTAGTTCTTGTCCACTTGAGCCGTCAGCTTAATGCCTCTGTTAGTGCTAAGCTCATCGACACTGGTTTCACTTGTTTTCTTAATCCACACGATTTCGGGGCAGGAGACAGGTGAGAAGGAGATGGTGTCGTAGGCGGAGTACTGGGCGTCCATAGGAGTGCACTTGGTCTTGAGAACCGCTTGCACGAGGATGGTGTCGGCCTTGTTGAGGAGGGCACTGTTGATGGTGCCGGTCATGGTCGTGTCTTGTCCTGCTTCAGTAGGGATATTGACGTGACCGCTAATCGTGTCATTCTTGAAGATGGTACTCGGGTAGGAGAGGATGAAAAACACGCTGTCGGAAGAGACGTTGAGGGTATAGGTTTCGGCGTCGGGAATGTTTTTGATGGTGGAAGTAACCGGAATACTGGCTCCGTCCGCTGTTCTGTTAAAATTTTCAGTTTGTGGATGTGTAGGTTGGCCCAGGTCGGGACACTTGATGAAGTTCGGGTTGTTCTCAAGGTTCTCTATGCGTGCTGCGATATTGCAGATATCGAATTCAGGATCGGTTGAGCATTTCTTGAGATAGCCGTTCTCGTCGAGGTAGGCCTGGACGAGGGCGTCGAGTTCGGATCTCATGTGGGGGTACAGGTCAGAGGAGTCTGCAGATCTGTTGGTCTTGAAATAGTTGTAGGCGTAGTCGATTTCGTCCACGGTGACGGCGTCGAGGAATTTCTTCAGGGCTTTCCATACGAGCTGTTTGTGGTTGGAGAGGTACTTGAGGGTGCTGTCGGCGAGGATGCTGACGATATCGTCGAACTGCGGGTTCTCGTTGACGGCGTTGAGCACGCGGCGGACGTCGTTGGTGTCGATCTGCCCGATGTAGGCGAGGCCGATTTCCTTGGCGACGTCATAGTTGTTGATGATGTACTTCTTGACGGTGTCGACCACAGCGGAGTCGAGCTTGGTGTTGGCCTTGTAGGCTTGGTAGGCGTCGGCCACGTCGTCGGTGTTCACTTTGCCGAGGAAGTGGAGGATCAGGTTCTTGATGGCGGTGCGGTGAGCCTTGATGTAGTTCACGAGGGTGTCTTGGGAGTATTGGGCGATAGGGTACTCGTTCGCGAAGAAGGCGGCGATGACTTGGTTGACGTCTTCCTCATTGATGTCTTTCAGGTAGTTGGTGATGGCCAGGGTGGTCAGCAGGGTGTCGTGGTTGAGGGCGTTCAAGGCATAGGGCACGGGGAGCACCTCCATTTCATGGATGCCGTAAGAGGCAATTTCCACCACGATCTTGGAGCCTTTCCAGTTGATCTTGCGGAGGCTGTTGACGGGCAATTTCACCACGTTTGTGTCGGGGCCCTCGTAGCTTTCGTCCACGATGGTGAGGGAGAGCATGCCGTTCATGTTGGTCTTGCCTGTGAAATCTGCTTCGTAGGTGGTACCGGTAATTGACAGTTTACCTTCAACGTTAGCGTTGTACACCAGGTCATTCGGGGCGAACTCGCCTACTGTGGCGTTTGTGTTGTTTCTCACCACCAGCTGGTAGGTGAGTTTCGGGTGCTGGTCCGACTGCTGGGCCAGGATCGTGCTCACTGTCACCAGGAGCATCGCGAAAAGGGTTAAAATCTTTTTCATCTTTTGTTTGTTTTATTATTACTTATTTCTATTTTTTATTCTTGAGGGCTACTATTACAATTAAAATATATACTATATTAGATTTAATGATGCACGCTCATCGTTTCGTTTTTGCCGGTCCAGATGGCAAGGGGTTATGCGGGCGAGCGGTTTGACGCGAGGGCATAGCAAAATCCGCGCGGTTTCCACGCATCCACGCACCAAGCTCATTGAGCTTAACTTATTGTATCTCAATCGGTTACAAAACATTCTGCAACACTATTTTACACTATAAATCAAGGAGCAAATATATAAAAAATATAAACGCAAAACATTTTTAGTTATTTTTTTTTCAAATTGCCGGACGGATTTTCATCGACGGGCAGCGGCCTGCTGCGGCCGGGAACATTCTTCACACGCTTGTCTTTCTCCTTTTTTCAATAACCAATAACCAATAACCAATAACCAATTCAAGTTTCGCATGTTTGTTGTCAACTATATGTTTCTCAGAAAAAAGCCTTTTCTGGCAAAGGTGTTGTCATCCCCAATGCCGAGACTCTCGTCCGCACGCTTTTTCCGGCTACGACACATCGTGCCGATGCGGGACAATTAGGCGGGCTCTACGTACTCAAGCTCAGCGGGGAGGAGACATTCACCATGTCAGCCCCCTCGAAGCCGCAGGAGTTCTGAACGCCCGAAACAGCTCCCAAAGCCCGTGGCTGGAAAATTTTTTCCAAGTGTGTTTTTATTTGAAAAAAAAGTGTATTTTTGCCGCCAGAAAAAAAACGGGGTGTGGCGCAGTTGGTAGCGCGCTACGTTCGGGACGTAGAGGCCGGAAGTTCGAGTCTTCTCACCCCGACTAAACGCTTGAGAGGCAATGCTTCTTGAGCGTTTTTGTTTTCACACAAACGTCTTTCCCCCACAACTTTCCGTTCCTTTGACTTCCGAACCATAAAAAGTGTATCTTTGCGCACTGATTTCAAAAAAATGAACAAAACCTATTATATAATAATGATGGCTTTGGCGGTACTGACCGTCACATCGTGCAATCACACCGAAAAGACTTTCTATCCCGATGGAACTCTGGAGTCTGTCATCCAATACAAAGGGAAAAAGGAAGATGGCAAGACCGTCTACATGTACCAACATCCCAACACTGTAGAAATGGAGGTGGAGATGAAGAACGGCAAGCGCAACGGAGAGTTCCGCCGCTATTACAAAAACGGGCTGCTTGACACCTACTGCGTCTATGTGGACGATGCCATAGAGGGGGTGGAGGTTTTCTACCTCGCAAACGGCTGCAAGTCTGAAGAATACACTTACGTACACGGAATTAAGGAGGGGCCGCACAAGGCCTATCACCTTGACGGCAGCATCAAGATTGAAGGCGGCTTCAAAAACGACCTTTTCGACGGCCCTTGGACTTATTATGACGAACGCGGGGTTGTCGTCGGCGAAGGAGAGTTCCACAACGGGGACGGAGAAGTCACTTTTTACGACAAAAACGGACATCCGGAGCGGACAACCCGCTACAAAAACAACAAGAAGGACGGTTCGGAGGACTATTTCACCCCTTCCGGGGATATTTATCGCCAAATTCTCTTCAAAGAGGACCGCATCCTCAGCGACAAGACCGACTCCACTTTGCTGAAGTAACATGAAGCGCCTAACCCTCTTACTTGTCCTTATCCCATTGTTAAGCAGCATTTTGCACGGACAAAACAGCCGTATCATCCGTTATCGGGCAGACATGGGCTACTATGATGAAGAGGCTTTGCCCGGAGCGCAGCGGCTCATCGGAAACGTGAAATTCGCTCAAGACAATATCATTGGCTACTGCGACAGCGCTTATCTCTACGAGGCTGACAACTACTTGGTTGCCTTTGGCTCGCCTGTCCACTTCCTCATCAGCGACTCCATCCACCTGTACGGCTATCGCGCCACCTACGACGGCAATATCCGGCAAGCGAACCTCGCCGGCAAGGTAAAACTCTCGAAAGACAACTCATATCTCCTGACCGACAGTCTGTTCTATGACCTCAACATCGACTGCGGATATTACATCACCGGAGGTGAAATCTATAACGACGACGACACGCTTACCAGCAGAATCGGCAAATATTACACCAACACCGACGACGCATACCTGCACGAGGACGTTCTCTTGCGCAGCAAAAAATACACTATGGACTGCGACTCGCTGCGCTACAACGCCAGTTCGAAAATAGCCTACTTCATCTCCCCAACCCACCTCGTCAGCGAGGAAAACAACATCTACACCGAGAATGGGCTCTACAACACCCAGCTCGACATCTCCATACTCCACGGCAACGTGCAGCTGACCGGCGAAAAGCAACAGCTTTTTGCCGACAGCCTCTTCTACGACAAAGGCAATCACCTCGGAAAAGCTTGGAAAAACGCACGTTACATCGACACCGCCAACAACTACATCCTCCAAGGAAACTATCTGGAATATCATGAGAACGGAGGCACTTCAATCGCCACGGACAGCAATCTGCTTATCGTCATCGACGACCACAACGACACGCTACATCTCCACTGCGACACTCTGAAAATCGACACGGACACCGCCTCCAACCCAACCCTCTTCCGCGCCTACTTCCACACCAAATTCCACCACAAAGACCTTCAAGGCGCTTGCGATTCCATGGTTTACAATGTTCAAGACTCGATCCTTACCATGTATTACAACCCTATTTTCTGGACCGACAACTACCAACTTACCGGCGACACCGTGCGTTTCGTCATCCTCGACTCCATCCACTCCACCATAGAACTCTGCAAATCGGGATTCATCGTAGGCGGCTTGTTCGACGACACGGAATTCAACCAAATCAAGGGATTGAAAATCAAGGGATTTATCAAAAACCAGAATCTCCAAAGGGTGGATATCATAGGAAACGCAGAATGCGTCTATTACATCCAAGAGGAGGACAGCACCCTCATCGGAGTCAACACCTCCATCACCAGCGAGATGCGCATTTTCTTAGACAGCAACAAAATACAACAGATCCGATACTTTGACGCCCCCTCCGGCAAGGTCCATCCCGATGAAAAGATGACAGAAAAGGATCGTAAACTTTCAGGATTCAGGTGGTTGAAACAGTACCGACCCTATAAGCCCGAGGACCTGTTCGTTCTCCCGGTCCCACGGGACAATGACTGAAAACCGCAGACTGAATAATCAAAAACCGAATAATTTTGAAAGAGACTCCTGAAAATATAAAACTAATACTCAAGACTTTACCAGAGAAACCTGGTGTCTATCGCTTTTACGACGACCAGGGTACGGTCATATATGTCGGAAAGGCTAAACGGCTGAAGCGACGGGTGTCATCGTACTTCAACAAGGAGCAAGACTCCCCGAAAGTGCGGATGCTGGTGACCAAAATCCGCGACATCCAAACCGTAGTAGTCGACACCGAATGGGAGGCGCTTCTATTGGAGAACAGCATGATCAAGGAATTCAAGCCGAAGTACAACATCATGCTCAAGGATGACAAGTCCTACCCTTGGATTGCCGTCACGCGGGAGCCTTTCGCGCGGGTGTTCCCAACCCGAAGGCCAGACCCCGCCACCATGTGCCTCTTCGGCCCATATTCCTCCGTAAAGCAGATGAACATCTTGCTCGACCTCATCAACGAAATGTTTCCGATACGCAATTGCAAGACACTCAAGAACAACGACCGCCCGTGCATGCAATACCAAATCAAACGGTGTGCCGGGCCGTGCTGCGGTCTCATCACCGCCGAGGAATACCAGCGAAACATCGAGCAGGCGGTTCAGATTCTCCGGGGAAACAGAAAGGAAGTGATACGGCAGTTGCGCGAAGAGATGATGCGGTATGCTGATGAATGGAAATTCGAAGAGGCCGCCGAAATGAAACGCAAAATCGGGGTGTTGGAGAACTTCATCGTCAAGTCGGTGGTGGTAAACCCCTCTCTCACCAATTTGGACGCATTCGGCATAGAGGAAGACGACAGCTGCTTCTATATCAGCTTTTTGCGCGTAGTTGACGGTGCCGTGGTACAAGCGCAGACACTGGAAATCAACAACCGCCTGGAGACCACCCGAGAGGACGCGCTCTGGACAGCCATCCTCGAGATCCGGGAGCGACTTGGCAGCCTCTCCCCCACCCTGCTGGTCCCCTTTGAACCAATCCTCATCCCCGAAGGCTGGGTTCTGCAGGTACCTCAGCGCGGCGACAAACATAAGCTGCTGGAGCTGGCCACACGCAACGCCCATTTCTACATGCTCGAAAAGAAGAAAAGACAGGATCTCGCGGATCCGGAACGGCGGAACATCCGTGTGCTGCAAGCGCTGCAGGAGGCCCTGGGAATGAAGACACTGCCACGCCGCATCGAATGCTTCGACAACTCCAACACACAAGGCGAGGAACCCGTGGCTGCCATGAGCTGCTTCATCGACGGCAAACCGGCAAAAAGCGAATACCGCCATTTCAACATCAAAACCGTTGTCGGCGCCGATGACTTCGCCTCTATGGAAGAAGTCATCTACCGCCGGTATCACCGACTCCTGGAGGAGAACAAGCCGCTGCCCGACCTCGTGGTCATCGACGGCGGAAAGGGACAACTTCACGCTGCCTGGAACGCCATTGTCGCCCTCCATATTGAAGACCGGATCATGATGGTTGGCATCGCCAAACGGCTGGAGGACATCTACAAGGTAGGCGACAATCTGCCCGTCTATATCGACAAACGGTCGGAGGCTCAGAAACTGCTGCAGCATGTCCGAGACGAAGTGCACCGGTTCGGTATCACACATCACCGAAAACGACGTGCAAAGACCAGCATCGCTTCTATTTTAGACGATGCCCCGGGTATCGGAAAAACCCTGAAAACCAAACTGTTGAAAGAATTCAAGAGCATATCGAAAATCAAAGCCGCCAGCGAAACCGAAATCGCCGCCGTCATCGGACCGAAAAAAGCCTCCGACCTCAGGCTGTACTTATCCAAAACGTAAACTCCCGTATTGACCCTTAAACAGCACCTAAAAAGCGTCAAAAACAGATAAAACAATGAAAAGAACCGCAATCATCCTTATTACCATCATCACCACTGCCATGGCAATGGCGCAAAACCAACAACTCATCTATCCCGAGACCTACATCGAGACGAGTTTGGATGCAGCAACACTCAAAACAATGTCAAAAAACTTTTCCATTGACAAGGTGACCCGCAACGCAGACGGCACGTTCAACACTCGCATCTATCTATCATACAAAGACTTCGATAATTTTCTTTCCCTAAATATCCCATTCACGACCGCACCAAGAAGCCGCGCTTACGTGCAGATGGCGCACAACTATGCGCAAATGACCACAGACTGGAACCGCTACCCCACCTACAGCACCTACACGGCCATGATGGACACTTTCCGCACGCGCTATCCACAGCTGTGCGACATTGACACCATCCTGGACGACACTCCCACGCACCACAAAATACTCGTTGCGCACATCAGCAACAACTTGAACGACCGTGAAGGGAAGCCCTCCGTCTTTTACACCTCGAGCATCCACGGCGACGAAGTGGTGGGCTATTATATGATGCTCCGCATGATAGATTACTTGCTAACAAATTACAACACTGACACTTTTGTAACCGAGCTAATCAACAGCACCGACATATGGATATGCCCGCTTCATAACCCCGACGGCACCTATTATTCGGGGGACAACATCCTCAACGAATCCCCCACCTCTATCCGATCAAACCGCCATGGCGTGGACCTGAACCGCTCGTTCCCGTGGGTCGGGAACCCTGCGAAAGAGAATGAAGACGAACCGGAGGTTCAGGCGATGATGGCCTTCCTGCAATCACACAACTTCACCCTTGCAGCCAACTTTCACGGCGGCGACGAAGTCTTCAACTACCCTTGGGACTTCTGGACTTCCTACGAACACAGTCATGCTGACGCCGACTGGTGGTACTTGATGGGCCGAAAATTCGCCGACACGTGCCACAACTATTCGCCCTACTACATGAGGTTCACAGGGGACAATGGTGTCACAGAAGGCGGTGACTGGTACGTCATCACCGGTTCCATGCAAGACTGGCACAATTGGTATCTCGGCACACGTCACGTCACCATTGAAGTGAGCAGTGACAAAGTAGTGGCATCCAACAGATTGCCAAATTATTGGAACTACATCAGCCATTCGCTGCTAAACTTCATCGCAGAAGCGGGGAACGGGGTGCACGGCACGGTCACCGACTCCCTGACGGGTGAACCGTTAGAGGCGCTCATCCACATCGCCAACCACGACCTTGACCACTCTTTCGTGGAGACGACTCTACCATACGGCGACTACCACCGTCCGATCAAAGGCGGACAATACGCCATCACCTATTCCGCAAACGGATACCTCCCGAAAACAATCACAACCCAAGTGGCTGACGGGGAGAGACTGGTGCAAAACGTGCAACTGACCAAAACCGTCGGCATTGAAGACTACGAGAGCCGCCTCGCCACCTATCCGAACCCTGCGAAGGATTTTGTCACCGTGGAGCTACACGGATCGGAAATCGGAAGCATCACCCTATACGACATACAAGGTCGCTCAAGAGTAACCTATCGCGCTCAGACAGAATCATTCACAATAGACCTCAGCACCATACCCGCCGGCATCTATATCCTACACATCAAAGTCGCCGACGGGCAGGACATTTTCCGAAAGCTCACCCGACTTTAACCCCACAAAAAAAGGCCGGCAAACAAAGCCGGCCTTTTTTGTATCAATGAACTGACAACATTATTTCTTGATGATCTTATGCATGGAAGTGCCGTTGTCGGTCGTGAGCTTCAGGGTGTACATGCCGTTGGCAAGATCCTTCACGGAGATGGAGGTCACATTGCCGGACTCGGCCTTCACAAGCTGGCCTTGCATGTTGAAGATTTCAACGCGCTGCACATTCTCGGAAGTGCTGATGGTCATGTTGTCGGTGGCGGGGTTTGGATAAATCGTGAGGTCTGACTCGATTTCGGAAATGCCGGTGACGTTCGAGATGTTCACGTTATCAATCCACACGTTGTTGCCATAAGCGCTTCTGAACTCGAAACGGATTACCACATCATCCCTGTCGGCGATATTGGAAAGGTCCACCATCTCGCGACGCCATTGGGTAGCGGTCGGGATGAAATTGTTGCTTGTATTGCCCGTAACCGTAGCCAAGGTAGATCCCGATTTCGTATATGCAGGCTGCCACGTCTGACCGCAGTTGGTGGAGTACATCACGCGAAGCCTCTCGGAATAGTTAGAGCTATAACGTCTGTGGGCCACATCGAACGAAAGGACGGGAGTCGGCAGGCTGGAAAGGTTCTCAAACGGCAGATACAGGTTGGCAATAGTTCCGTTATCAAGTTGATATGCATTGAAACAGACTGCTGCGCCATGATCGCCACTCAGATTGTAGGCGAAAAGGATATCTTCGGCGTTGCACCAATCAGCGGGAATTCCATTGGAGAAATCCTCGTCGATGGTCACAGAAGAGGGAGCAACGGCCACTTGGAACGACTGGGAGATGGTGTTCATGACCGTGTCGGCATCAGAAACGCCATTCGCAGAAACAATCGTCACCGTATATTGGTGTATGCCGTCCACGTTGGAGGTAATTTGCGGCAGAGAGACAGTGGTTTTGTTGTATCTGGAGAGATTGCCCGTCCAGTCATACGTGGTGGTCTGGCCGTCAAAGTTGATGCTGAGGGTGGCAGAGGTCAGGTCGGCAGAACCCACGTTTTGGAGATCGATCGTCGGGGTGGCGGTGCAGGAGCAGTGATACACCTTTTCTATGCCGCTGACAGAGAGGATGAGGCCGTTGTTGGCCTGCGTGGCGTCGAACTGCGGGCAGGTGTTGTTTGAGGCGGCATACAGGTCAGCCGTCTGCTGTTGACCGACTTCATAGACCAAGCGGTTCGGGCACACCATATAGACAGTCGGGAAGTAGGAGATGGCGTAGTCATTGTCGAAAGCCATGGTGTTAGGGGCCATCTTCAACGGAATGATCGGATACTCCACGCCACTCAGCCAGTTGCCTTGGGTGGCGGATCCGCCAGCGTCGGCACCCGCACCGCTCAGCGAATTGTAGTTTCCGTTGCTGCCTTCGATGGCCAGCACGCGCAACTCATTGGTACCCTCCGGACCATATTGGGCATAGAGGTTCTCCAAAGCATGGGAGTTATGGTAGCTCCAGCACGGTCCACACCAGGTGGCAAACACGTCCATGAAGACCGTGTAACCCGCATCTGTCATGTCGTAAAGGGAAATGGGGTTGGTAGAGATGATGTTGCCCGTGGACTTGTCAATCTCATAGCCAGTGAATGCAGGGGCGTAGGACCCGTTCGGCAGTTGAGCGAACGAAGCCACAGCTAAAGCACTCATACACAAAAACAAGGAAATTTTTTTCATACGTAACGTTTTTAATTAATACTAATGATGAATTCCAATTTCAAGTTGCAAAAATACATTTTTTGTTTTAAATATTCAACTATGAAAACATTTTTTGCAGATTTTTTCAGGCACTTGTTTCACGCACAAATTTTGATGACCAGTCCCTATTTGACAATCGTTGCGTTGCACTCGACCACATCCTTGGAGTATGGCTCTATTTCAGCACTATCTGTATCGTATGCCGGTTGTTCTGCCGGATCAGCACCTCCTCGCCTGCGAACATTCTGAGGACTGTCTTTTCTGACTCTTCATCGTAATGGCGGATAGTCACCAGCCGGATGTTTTCGTTGAACTTGACGACAAATTCCTCCTGTAGGGCTTCTATACAAGGTTGCAACCGCATGGGAACGTTGTCGGTGCATACCGAGAAGGTAAGCGCGGAATTCTGTATAAGATTGATTTTCACGCGGTATTGGGACAGGATGTCCAAAATCTTGGAGAGATTCTCCACCCCGATAATGGAGAAGTCACGGGGGGAAACCGAAATCAACAGCTGGTCGTCTTTCACGATATAGGAAGGAATTTCCTTAATATCAGCCGTTTGCGTAATCGCACTGCCGTCATCATCCGGTTGGAAGAAGGATTTCACGAACAAGGGTATCCGTTTGTTGTGCAGGGGGCGGAGAGTCTTCGGATGGATGACGCTTGCGCCATAATAGGCCAATTCCACGGTCTCATGGTAAGTCAAAGTGTCGATTTTGACGGCGTTGGGGAAGCGTTTGGGATCGGCGTTGAGGATACCGGGCACATCTTTCCACACCGTAACACACTCGGCGTCAAGGGTGTTGGCGAGGATAGCGGCAGAGTAGTCAGAGCCCTCGCGACCGAGTGTGGTGGTCTGGTTCTCGGCCGTGCCCGCGATGAAGCCCTGGGTCAGCACCATACCGCTCGTACGGTTCTGGAAATAGGGGTTGATGGTGTTGCAGACCAGTTTCTGGGTCACCGTCCAATCGACATGACCTTCGCGGTAGGTGTTGTCGGTGCGGACCAACTGTCGCGCATCAAGCCATTGGACATTCAGGCCCTGATAATTCAGGTAGGTGGAAATCAGCGTCGTGGAGAGCAGTTCGCCGAAGCTGACGATACGGTCGTAGTCGTAGTCGAAATTGTCGGAAGTCGGGCGTCGCAGCTGTTCGGCCAAGAGGGTGAAGAGACGTTCGGAGTGCGGAATGAATGGGTTGCCAGCGCCCATCAGTTCCTCGGCCACCCGTTCGTGCCGGGCGCGGAGCTCGGCGAGCAGGCTTTCCACCTTTTCAGGCGCGTGACAGTAGGCATCCAACAATTTCTCGAGGAAGTTGGTGGTCTTGCCCATAGCGGAAATCACCACCACAAGTTTCTCGTTTTCATATCGTTGCAGAATGCTTTTCAGGTTCTCGATAGCGGGCGCGTCCTTGACGGAGGCTCCGCCGAATTTGAATACTTTCATTGTCTGTTATTCGTTTTTGAGGACTTGCAATAAAGTTGTGCCCACCACACCAAGAGTCACGGGATCGATGTTATGGATGTTGTCGTTCACGGTGTGCCAGACAGGGTCGAAGCCGGTGCCGGAAGCCGCATCGTAGTGAATGATGTCAATCATCTTGAACGAGGCGTATTTGTTGACATAGTAGTGGTCGTCGGTGATGATGCCGCCAGGCTTGTTCTGGAAATATTGGCCGTGGCCGAGCTCATAGGCAGTAGCCCATACCTTGCGCACCACATCTTGGGCATCCCGGAGGGAGAACTGTTCTTGCATGAACTGCGCGTTCGGACTGCCTACCATATCAAGCAGGATGCCGTATTTCGCCGTATACCCTTCTATATGGGGATTTTTCGCCCAGTGCTGGGCACCGAGGCCCCACCAGTCGCCGGGAACGTTCTCGCTCTCCCGCGGACCGTAGTCCTCCGCATCGAAGAAGACGATGTCAACGCCCACATCCGGTTGGTTCTCATGCAGTTGCCGGGCCACTTCAAGAAGCACGCCCACGCCGCTGGCTCCGTCGTTGGCACCGTCAATGGCCTGGTCGCGGTTGGCGGGATTGGGGTCGTGGTCGGCGAAAGGGCGTGAATCCCAATGCGCAGCCAGCACGATGCGCTTGGATTTCTCCGGCCCAAAGCTACCGACAAGGTTGGCACAGGGCCACGATTTGCCGTCGTAAGTTTTGGCCGTAAACGACTGGTTATAAACGGTGTCGCAATATTGTCGGAGCTTACCAAGCAACCAGACACGGCAGTTCTCATGCGCCTCCGAGCCGAGCACGCGCGGGCCGAAGTCGGTCTGTGCCTTCACGTAGGCGTAGGCGGAGTCGTTGCTGAAGGCCGGCAGCGTAACACTGGCCTGCGGAGTCTCTTTGGGGGCTTTCTTGGCACGGTCGCACGCCGGAAACATGACCGCCGCCACTATCATCAGTATTAAAATCGACTTAATTTTCAACATGTTACAATAGACTATTACGTTTTTCCTATGTTTAAAAAATGACGGGCGAAGATACAAAAAAAGATGGCTGCGCAAACAGTCATCTTTTTTGTGGCGGGATCGAGAGTTGAACTCGAGACCTCCGGGTTATGAATCCGACGCTCTAACCAACTGAGCTACCCCGCCTTTTTTCAGGCCGCAAAAATACACTTTTTTTTTATTCCGCGACCGTGAATGAATATTTTTATGTAATTAATTGATTATAAAACGATTGCATTTGTGATTTTCTCGATTATCTTGTGTGGACAATGTACGATAATTCTCTTCGAATAGGTAAAACAGGTGCTCCGGGCGACAGGTTTGGCATTCGAGAAGGCGGTACGGGAACAATATTTTTCAGAATTATCCCTTTAGGTCTTGCAAAAAAACGGTGACAATCTGCGCTAATCTGCGGAGTCTGCGGGACAATTATATGCCCGCCGAACTCGCAGAAAAACGCAGACAGGACATTTACAAGATTCTCAGGGATAATTCAGATATTTTTTGATTCCGATATCTTTTTTCAAATCGAATGAAATAATTGTGTATTTTTGCAAACAAAATCCAAGATTATGGCATTCACTTTTTTCAAGCAGGAAACAGAGAACCGGAAGTTCAACTACAAGCCCCGCTATTATGATCCGAAGAAAGAGGAATCGACTGGCGACGCGCGGAAGGATTTCGCCCGCAATCTCCACGACGAGTGGCAGAGCCATCGCAACCACACCAGCGGCGAGCGCAAGAACCACAACTCGCTGACCATCATCTTCATGATCTTTTTCGTCATAGTGCTCGCCCTCGTCCTCTGGAAGTTCTTCTAATCCCTAAACTTACTAAACGTACTAAATTCCCTAAACTTACCAAACCTATGGAAGACATCATCAGACTGCTGCCCGACGCGGTGGCGAACCAGATTGCGGCCGGGGAGGTGGTGCAGCGGCCCGCCTCCGTGGTCAAGGAGCTGTTGGAGAACGCCCTCGACGCGGGCGCGACGCAGATCCAGCTCATCGTCAAGGATGCCGGCCGGACGCTGGTGCAGGTGGTGGACAACGGCAAGGGCATGTCGTTCAACGACGCGCGGCTCTGCTTCGAGCGGCACGCCACCTCCAAGCTGCGCAAGGCCGACGACCTGTTCCGCATCTCCACGAAGGGTTTCCGCGGCGAGGCCCTGGCCTCCATCGCGGCCATCGCCCACGTGGAGCTCAAGACCAAGCCCGCCGCCGACGAAATGGGGACTCTCGTGTGCATCGAAGGTGCCGAAATCAAGGAACATGCGCCCGTGACGGCCTCCGACGGCACCTCCATCGCCGTCAAGAACCTCTTCTTCAACGTGCCCGCACGGCGCAACTTCCTCAAATCCGACAAGGTGGAACTCACCCACGTGGAGGAGGAACTCTACCGTGTCGCCCTCATCCACCACGACATCACCTTCCAGTACTACAACAACGGGCAACTTGTCCTGATGCTGCCCGCCTCCAACATGCGCCAGCGCATCGTCAACATCTTCGGGCAGCACTTCAACGACAAGCTCTTCCCCGTGGAGCTCGACCACGAACTGATGCGCATCACCGGCTTCATCGCCAAGCCCGAGAAGGCCAAAAAGCAGAAAAGCGAGCAGTACATGTTCATCAACCGCCGTTTTGTGCGCCACAACCTGCTCAACTTCGCCGTGGAAAAAGCCTACGCCGACCTCATCCCGCAGGGGATGCACCCCGCCTATTTCATCTCCATCGAGATGGACCCCGCCATGATCGACGTCAATGTCAGCCCCACCAAGGTGGAAGTGAAAATCCAGGACGAACGGCTGGTCTTCGGCTTCCTCAACTCCACAGTCAAGAAAGCCCTCGGCACCATGTCGCTCACCCCAATGATTGACTTCGACGACTCTTTCCCCGACATCATCAAAGAACGACCCGAAAACCAGGAAATTACAGTCCCGACCATCGGCGCCAATCCCAACTACAACCCTTTCGACAAGGTGCCGGAAAAGAGGCACGGGTCTCCGTTCCAGCAGTTCGGCGGCGGAGGTTTCCGCCGCGAAACACCCTCCTCCAACGACTGGGAGAACTTCCTCAAGGAGTTGAACGTGGAAAAAGTGGACTATCCGAAAGAGGAACAGCAAGCGGTTGATTTTCATCATAATACGACAGAAAACAATCTCGATTTGCCCGAAAACATCCCTTTTTTCGTGTTCCAAGGTCGGTACCTCTTCTTCGAACTGAACGGCCAGGTGATGGTGGCGGACTTGCCCAACGTGCAGGAGCGCATCCTCTACGAAACTTATGTCAATGCTTTGAAAAACACCCCGATACATCCTCAGCAGAGCCTGTTCCCGCAGACGGTGACACTCACTGCAGCACAATCCGATTTAGCATTATCGCTGAAGGAGGACTTCCTGCGCCTCGGCTATGACCTCGAAAAAATCGACAACACCCACTTGGCCGTCAACGCCACGCCCAACGACGAAGAGGATGAAGGTGACGTACAGGCGCTCATTGAAAACGTTCTTAGCGCCTACCAGACCAACCAGGTTATCCACAAAGGTGACAAAATCGCCGGCATCGCGCAAAGCCTGGCACGGCAAAAACGCTCAAAACAGCGGATTCCGACCACTCAGGAAGAAATCAAAACACTGATACGCAGACTATTCGAAAGCGATATGCCCACATTGACCCCTTCAGGGAAGAGCACGCTACATATCTTCGGTGCAGAGGAGCTACGACACTATTTTGAATGAAAAAGCCTCCCTTAAACAGTACTGAGAGGCAAACGCTTGGCAGAGCAGATTATTAAGATATGCATTGTATTGACATAAACAGATTGACATTCCGATACGACAAACGTATCATACTGAACGAGTTGTCATTACAATTCCCGCAAGGAGGCTTCTGTTCCATATTGGGACCGAACGGTTCGGGCAAGACTACGCTGCTGAAGTGCATGGCTGGGTTGCTGAAGCCCGACAGTGGCACAGTGGCCCTCAACGGGAAGCCCCTGTCGGGGTACAAGATGATGGAGTTGGCGCGAGAGATCGCATACGTACCACAGTATCAAGAAGTTGTATTCGACATTGACGTTTTCGACTATGTGATGCTGGGGCGGAATCCTTATCAAACCCCATGGGAGATGGAACGTCCAGAGGACAAGGAGATTGCGGAGGAAATGCTCATCAAATGTAACGTACACCACCATCGTGAAAAGCGCATACAGGAACTGAGCGGCGGTGAGCGTCAACGGGTGATGATTGCGCGCGCGATGGCGCAGCAAGCTGGTGTCATGTTGTTAGACGAACCTCTGTCGAATTTGGATGTCACCCACAAATTCGAGATCATGGACATTTTGCGGCAGCTGAACGAGGAACGCGGCACCACTATCCTAATCATCCTCCACGACCTGCCCATCGCGAAGGCATATTCCAAGCAGGCGCTGTTGCTCAAAGAGGGGGAAATGCTGCATTTTGGCGAAAAAAACGAGGTCTTGACAGAGGGACTCATCCGAAAATGCTTCGATTTGTCAGACCAGCACACCGTATCAGGCGAGGGCTTTATCACCAAGAAACTCTACTGAAAGTATGCAACGTGCACCTACATTGAAAAAAGAATTTTTAAAGCCTGAGTTTCATATCAAAAAAAATTGTATTTTTGCCGCCCAATTTTCGGAGAGATGGCAGAGTGGTCGATTGCGGCGGTCTTGAAAACCGCTGAGGGTAACACCTCCGGGGGTTCGAATCCCTCTCTCTCCGCGGAAGTCCGAAACCCAATTAGAATCAGCAAATTACAAGCGTATTTTGCTGATTTTTGCGTTAAATTCGGGACAGAAACGGTGGCAGAAGAACGCCACCGTTAAGAACAAAAATCACCAACACAAAAGGTTTTATGGTATCAATCCTCCTCTTCCAGCATAAACAGATCCTCTACGGTCTTGCCGAAATACCGCGCCATTTTCAGTGCCAAGAGGGTGCTGGGAACGTATTTCCCTAATTCGATGGAGTTCACCGCTTGGCGGGTCACACCGATCTTTTCCGCCAATTCGCCTTGGGTGATGTTCACCTCGGCGCGTGCCACTTTAATTCTGTTTTTCATAGTGCAAGGAACGTTTGTTATGGTACAGACGAATGTAAAAACACAGTATAAACACGTACAGAGTGGAGAAAATGTTCAGCATCATTACCCTAGCAATTTGCGCGGGTCTCAGCATCCGAAGTCTTGGTGCATACTGCCTGACAACAGCATACGACTGTGCCACAAAGTTTCACACCCTTTGATTATCTTTGCGGCGTCGTTTTTAAACCCCACAATTATGACCAAGGAACTTATTAGAAAGTATATCTGGCTGACAGACACGGTGAACCAAGCGGGTTCTACCGGAATCACCTTCAAGGAAATCCAGCGCAAATGGGAACGGAACGACCTGCTCTCCGGTGGCAACGTGGCAGTTGGTGCCATCCTGCTCATACTTCCATTGGACTAAAGTGTCATAGATTTTCCGTTTCATAAATCACGCCCGCCGACGAGGATGCCGGGGAGGAGATGACTATTTGTCAGAAAATGAAGTCGTAATAGTTTTCAGGAGACACTATGGTGTATGCTGAGTCAGGATATGCCTCGGCGAAAGGTTTGGGCATTTTCGGGGTCTTTCGTCCCCATTTGAACTCAAAAGCTTTGAGACAGCCGTCTTGTTCTTTAAAGAGGT
>Ga0247610_10002904_pt1 | contig 19280 bp, 30 predicted proteins | sample 174DNAGHGhighgp2_FD_193483 | JGI IMG/M metagenome (GOLD analysis project Ga0247610, IMG submission 193483) | Sheep rumen microbial communities from Palmerston North, Manawatu-Wanganui, New Zealand - 1742 DNA GHGhigh gp2 | ecosystem: Host-associated > Mammals > Digestive system > Stomach > Rumen...
CTGCGGTCGGCTCTGCTTCTTCGGCAAAATAGCCAACGAAGAAGTTGTACTCTGAACAACGTAGAGCGGAGGCGGCTGAAAAGCCGTCTCTACTCCCCGTGTAACGATAAACGCCAAGCGCAATGAAGAAAACGTAAGGCGTAAAAGGTAGAAAATCCCATCGGCCGTGTGCTCGGTCGCTCGAACAACAATGCGAATGCGAACGCGGGGGTCGCTTACTCGAACACGAATAACGCCTCCTCGAACTCGAACACGAACAACTGCGGTCGGCTCTGCTAAATCGAAACTCTGCTTCTGGGATAATGCTCACGGGTTGGGCGACATTCAGAAGATAATCGTTGCTACGGCGAACACTTACGAGATAGGTGACGGCTGACAGCGAGGGATTTGAGCCTCGGCAACAGCAATCGGAAGATTGGAAAGCCGGAACATCAAAGAGTGTGGTCGATAATGGTCAAGTAGGATCAACAATGATGTCGAAAGCCCTATGACCACAAGAAACGAAGAAGAAAACCAACACAAGACAAATGTCGAAGAGATATGGTAATCTGATACAGAAAATAGTCGAGCGTTCTAACATGGATAGAGCGTTTGATGAAGTCGTGGATCAACTTCCAGAGCCAAGACGAACCTATTACCGAAACCTTCGGGAAGAGATAGTCATAAGGCTTACGGGAAGAATCTCCGACGGAAGTTTTCGTGTCACACATTATCGTGAAATGTGGGTTACGGATGGTCCCAAGATACGTAAAGTACAGAGTCCATGCGTGGAACACAGAATCGGGTGCAATGCCATCATGCGCATAGTAGAAGATGTGCTTTACCCAAGCGTCATCAAGACTTCTGCCGCAAGTATTCCTGGGCGTGGTATGCACAGGCTGTTTGTAAAGATGCGGCGCGACATCGAAAATGACCGCGAGGGTACTGCATACTTCTACAAATGCGACATACGAAAGTTCTTTGAGAGCATAGACCAAGACTTAATGTGGGAGTGTATCAAGAGCAAGATTAAAGACCCGATACTTTTGCCAATACTCTACAATTTTGTCACGATGATGGAGAAAGGGCTTTCCATCGGACTCCGTTCATCGCAATGTTATGGCAACATATTCCTAAGCGGAATAGACCATTTCTTCAAAGATGTGTTGGGCGTGAAATACTATTATCGCTATTGTGATGATATAGTCATTCTTGCTTCAAGCAAGCGTAAACTTTGGCTGCTCCGTGACATCATGCACGAACAGGCAGGCTTGTTGAAACTTGAGGTAAAGCCGAATGAGTGTGTCAGACCTATCAGCGAGGGAATAGACTTTCTCGGCTTTGTTTACGATGGAAAGAAGGGTCGTTTGCGTAAACGCACCAAGCAAAAAGCAGCAAGGAAACTCCACAAGATTAAGAGCCGCAAGCGTCGGCAGGAAATCATTGGTAGCCTAAAAGGAATGGCGAAGTGGGGTGATTGTAAACATTTGTATAAAACTTTAACAGGAAAGAATATGGAATCATTTAGTGAACTGATGAAAAAGAAGCAAAGTGTAGGCGTGAACTACACAGGTAAGGATGGTAAGCGGATTCTGAAAGGGAATCTCGAAAACCTCAGAACTTTGGTGAACACCCATATCACCATCTTGGACTTTGAGGCAGACGTACCGACAAAGAACGGACCACGTTACATCGTGCAGTTCCAGAAAGACGATGGTACTCTGTGCAAGTATCTCACAAATGACAGCGAACAAAAGTTCTGGCTGGAAGAGTTGAAGAAGGATGGTAGTCTGCCTTTCGGCTGTACTATTGTACCTCAATACTTTGGTCAAGGAAAGGTTCGCTATATGTTCAATTAAGAAAAATCTGTGAATTATGGAAAAAGTATTTGGTACAGAAGCAAGGCATGACAGCCTTATCATTCTTGGCACACGGCGCACCGTCTTAATCTACGGTTATGGTGAAGAGGATGGCATGGGGTACGACTACAGACATACTTTTGACCATGAGCCGACGGCAGCGGAAGTGTTGGACGTTATCACAAACCATGTGAACGAACTCACAGACCAGAAAATCTTGTCTGGGTATCAGTGGAACGGCATGAATGTCTGGCTATCTTCCGAAAACCAGTTCAACTTCAAGGCTGCATACGATGTAGCCGTTCAAACAGGTGGTATGACGCTTCCCGTAAAGTTCAAGCTCGGAGAGACAGACGGAGAGCCGAACTACTATGTTTTTGAGGACATGGCAACTTTCACTGATTTCTATACAAAGGCACTCGCCTATATTATAGAAATCCTCAATACAGGCTGGGTTGAGAAAGATGCCGCAAAAGAGTGGGTACAGACATTAGGACTGAAAAACGACGTGTTATGAATACTCTTGTAGTTATATCAATGATAGCCATTACTGCATACGTTGTGGTCATGGTGATAAAAGAAAAGGAAATACCCGAAAGTATTTCTTCAACGGTTTTCAAGCTCAAGAAGAAAGCAGCCTGGGTGTTTTCCGCTGTGATGTGGTTGGTAGGATTTCTTCTTATGCCTCCTCTGATGGAAAAGGTGTCGGATTCGACACGTTTCATTGCATTCTTTATGGTTGCAGGAATACTTTTCGTCGGAGCATCGCCCTTGGTGGCAAAGGAGAAGAATACCGTCCACTATGTGTTTGCGGTCATTGCAGGAATCACGTCGCAGTTGTTGGTAGCCCTTAACCAGCCGCTGCTGCTTCTGACGTGGTTTCTGTATATCGGCTATACTCTGGTGGCGAAAGATGTCAGCCGGAATCTTTTCTGGGTTGAGGTTCTGTGTATGCTGAACATCTTCGCTTTATGTCTAACAATTTAAACCTATTTGGCTTATGGGAACATTAGCAACTGATCTCTGGCCGTATGTAGTGACAGCGTTAATCTCTGTGTTTGGCACTTACTTCGGTTCAGTACACTCTCTGAAGACGCGAGTTGCTGTCTTAGAGGAAAAAGTCAAGCGGCTGCAAGATCGCGTTGACTCTCACTCAAAGAAGACTGATGCCATTCTGAACACTATCAGCGAGTTCAAGGATGAAATCAGCAAGCAACTCAGTGTGATTGCCGTTGATATTGCGAAAATCAATACAACGTTGAACATCGTAGGTAAAACTTAGGCTTATGAGAAATAAGATTCGAAGGAGACCTATTAAAAACTCTGGTTGGTGGTTGACCATTCGGCAACGGTGGTCAAACACCATGCCAAAGTTTTTCAGGGTTATATTGTGCATTTGCGCACTTGTTAGTGGTACTGCCCTTGCTGTTAATACTGCCATCGTTGCAGGTGGCGGTGTTACGCATGAGTGGTGGAATGAGTTGTACCCGTATCTTTTGGGAATACCAGCGGGTGCTGCTTTCGTTGCAAAGTTTACGCAGACTTATGGCAAAGACGGTGAACCCGTCGGTAAGAAGAAAAAGAATACGAATACTATTCATGACAAAGACAATTTATGATTATGGCAAAGATTGAAACTTTATGGCCTTTTATCCTGTCATGGGAAGGAGGCTTCGCCAATGTCAAATGCGATCGTGGTGGTGCTACCAAGTACGGTGTAACTATTTCGACTTGGAAAGCGCAGGGGTATGATAAAGACGGTGACGGTGACATCGACGTACAGGACTTGAAACTGATTACGGAAAAGGATGCGATGGAGATTTGTCGTAAGAATTTCTGGAATCGCTGGAAAGCCGACGAAATCAAAGATCAGAGTCTTGCAAATATCCTCGTTGATTGGGTGTGGGGTAGTGGTAAGTACGGTATCACCATCCCGCAACAGTTATTGGGAGTTAAGGCTGACGGTATTGTTGGCCCCAAAACTATTGCCGCTCTGAATGCTCAGAATCCGAAACTTTTCTTTGAAAAGGTTTGGATGCGCCGCCAGAGATACCTTAATGATATTTGCCGTACCCGTCCTGAAAACTACAAGTTTCTGAAGGGGTGGATAAACCGTCTCAATGGTATCAAGTATGGCTCTCTGTGTCTGAATACAAGACCTAAGAAAACTATTACGTTCTGATTATGAAAGAGAAGATTTATATTATAGTTCTTGGGCTTGTAGTTGCTCTCGCCCTGTCTTTGGGCTACAACTATAAGCAGTATCGAGACTTGCAGGAGCAGCCGACGAAGATTGAAGAGAAGATTGTGGTTAAGTATAAGGAGAAGAAAGATTCTATGCCGGACGCTAAGAAAGAGACGGTTGTTGGAACGATAAAGATTCCTGTTCCAAAACAGATTCAGGATCCATGGATTTCCGATAATCTTTCCGAGAGCTTCTTGGATTCAGTAGGATTTTCCGATAAACTTTCCGATATTCCTGATTCTATTGAAGTACCGAGGACACAGAAAGTTTATTCCGATTCTACTTATACTGCATACGTTAGTGGTTATGCTCCTTGTCTTGATAGTATCTATGTCCGTCAGAAAATCATCGAGCATAGTATTGTCGAGACCAGGACCGTTCCAACGAAACAGTTCCGACGATGGAATGTTGGTTTGATTGGAGGTTACGGCTATGGCTTCAAGTCAAAAGAGTTTGAGCCGTTTGTAGGATTCGGACTAATCATTAGTATCTTCTGATCTTATTTGCAGAGTAAATCCGCTGATAGTATAATTGTTTGACTATCAGCGGATTTTTATATTCGCGGGAAATCAAGGGAAATTAGAGGGGAATTTCCCTAAAATGTTTTGACCTCTTCACCAAGGAATCCGTAGAACTGACCCCAAAGTTTCAGGAAACGCTTTCCGCACTCGCTTGCGAGTTTTTTCGTTTTGAAGCAGAGCCGACCGCAGTAGTACGCGTCCGAGCTCGAGGGGGCGTAATTCGAGCTCGAAGAAGCGACCCCCGCGTTCGCATTCGCATTGCCGTTCGAGCGACCGAGCACACGGCTACGATCATCTTCTGACATTCCATCAATTTCTTCCTGTGTGTAGAGAACGCACCAAGGATAGTAGCGGTACTCGTCAGTGGTGAACTTCGGGAACTCGTCAAGAGTGTCAGCCTTCAATTCGTTATAGGCGGCACAGATGATACGTAGTTTGAGCATTGCCTGTACGTCAAGAGGCAGTTCACCGATATTGTCAGGCAATGTCATTCCTGTGTAGGCAATGGCATCTTCAACGGTTTTGATTCTATGCCAGATAGGGATGCTTGAATCAAAGATGTCAACATTGTTTTCTGCTTCAGAGGTGCTACCTCCACACTCTTTCACCAATGATGAAAGTTTCTCAGCAAAAAGTTCAGCCTGGTTGTCAGGCACGTTAATCTGAATCTGTTTCATAATGTTTGAAAGTTAAATGTTATAAATACTTTTGTCTTCGAGACTGCTTTTGCATTCTACGCTTTTTCTTTTTCTTTTTATAGTAGTTCTTTGGAAACGTGCGGTCGTGATACCTCTCTTTTGGTAAGTCTCTCGTATCAATATCTATGCGCGTTGGCTTTTTGTAGGTGATTTCCTTTATCTTTTCTGAAAGGGCAAGATTTTCAGTGATTGGTAGCTTTGCCACAAGACGATCCGTTGGTTTGATGATGCACTGATGAATAATCTCTTTCTCAAAAATTATCATAGGAGGTGTCGTTTCAAACAAGTCCCTTGGCACAAACACCGTCGGTAACGTCTTTTGCATCACTTTTTCAGCACTATCCTTCAGTTCGATATAGTTATACAAGTCTGAATCTATTGATGCTCTAAACGTCAACATTCCAAGCCTTCCGAATCCATTAAGTGCTATCTTTACCATTGCTCATACTTTTATATTCAAACTCAAGTTCACCACCAGTCAGGAAACGTATTACGTTCTGGAGTTGATGGGCGTAGTGGCAATCAATTCTAACCCAAGTTTTCTGAGTATAATCAGGTTTGAACTTGAATCGCGCAAACCTACCTGCCTTATAGTATTTGTAATAAAGCCTCATGTCGCCATAATAATACATTACGCTCCATGACTTTTCGTCAGACTCTACAAAATCGAGCATACGCAGAAATTTCTCATAAATGGTGATTCCGTTGATTCTTCCATTAGGAAGTTTTACGATATCCCCAACTTTCATTGTTTGCTCTGGTTCGGCATTGATGTCGTTGCGGAGTATATCAAGAATATGCAAGCAAACAAGCCTTTCGCGGATTTCTGTAACCTCGCAAATATACTCTGTTCCGTCTGACTCAAAGAAACTAACCAGACTACCGATACTAAGTTCCCTGATATTCCTCATAACACTATCTCTTTTTCAATTCCACAAAGTCTAAAAGCGTGCTGGAGTTCGTGGACGTATTGGATTTTTGATATTTCTACAAAACGAACTTTAATACTGCCACATGCCCCAACATTTATTAACCACCCACTATTAGGAATATAAGTGCATTGAACTACTGGCTCATTACAGCAGTATGTCTTCCTTCCAGACGGTTCAGTACAAAACCATTTGATTCCATTCTTTTCAAGTATCTCTGGAGTGATAGGGATAGGCTCTATTTCGTTAAGTTGCAACGTCAGTTCACCTTCAGCATCACCATCGAAGTAGTTGATGCTATTGTAGGTATCATCTATTGTGGTAATCTTCAAAGTTTTTCCGTAGTTGCCTTTTATCTTAACCCAGTTCCCAATCATCAATTCTGTTGATTTCATACACCTTATCATATTATATATTACCAAGAATCGCCGGGCATCATCTTCCATTCCTCACCATCGAGTAATGATCCGTTCTTATACTTAGACCGTTTTACACCGTCCTCACCCCATGCTCCCCACTGCTTGAAGAAAAACGGAGTGTTCCAACCTCGGCAAGCCTCACGCATATTCCTGAACCAGTTCGACGGGGTACGACGGGCATTGACACCGCTTTCTCCACCTGTGATAACCCAATCAATGTTTGTTAGGTTGATGTCAGCCATATCACCAAGAAGAGGCTCACATGAAAGGAATCTGACAGTTGCCATGATACGTCTCAGATGGAAGATTCTGTCATAGTGGTTTGAACTTTCACAGGTCACGCCCAACCAGACATTCTTTGGTATATCTCTCTGATAGGTGAAGAAATCAGCCATTCTTTCAGCCCTCTTTGTGAGGACTTGGAATGTGTGTTGAGGATTGTCTTCAATGACATTCATCACTTTGTCAATGAAACTAAGTGGAACTTCCTCATGGAAGAGATCACCCATTGACACAACGAATACCATGCAAGGTTTCTTCCATTCGTAAGGCTCATTGAGACATTCGGGATGGATGGTAGGTTTGAATCCATTGCGGTACTTGTCAGCACTACCAGGCATCTTCTGAAGCCGACGTGCCATAGTCTTTGCATAGCAGTTCTGGCAAGCCTCAGAGACAAAACTACACCCCGTTACGGGATTCCATGTCTTATTTGTCCATTCTATTTTTGTAGCCATAATTGTTTATTTAGGTGGTTCTACTTCTTTTGCTTTACGGATAACTTTATAGCCTGATACAACAGGCCATCTACAGCCAGAGACATAGACTTGATATGTCTTTCCAACTTCGAGAGAATTGTAAACGTCACTTGATTCAAAGAAGCCAGAGAAAAACAGGTCTGTAATGCAATATACCTCGTTCTTTGTGTAAACGAGCCATTTTTCTTCATCCTTGTTCGGGTCAATGTTCTTGTCTGTGACAGTAATAGTTTCCCAATGCGGATTTTCGTAGTAAATCTTGTAATCGACACAGCTGGAGATAATAACGAATATGACAAAGCATATCAATACGAATATTGCGCAGCCCTGATTGTCTTCAAAAATATTATCGCTCATAATCTTTAAACCTTTTATGTTAAGTGTTTCATCATTGCGTCTGCTATCTCAAAAGAACGTTTGGCAAGCCTTTCATTTGCCATGCCACCACGTAGTAAGAGAGATTGCATTGCTGCCTTTGCAAACTCAATACGGTCATTATTGTCACCATTCGGGATGATCTCAACTTCGTTGATATTGTATTCAATATCATCATGCTCTGAAGTACCAGGACGATGCACCGCAACTAAGGAGTTGGGTGCAAAGTCCATGACCTCACCAGTAGCAATTATACGAACTTTTGCCATAACTTACTTCTGGTTGACGTACTTCTCCGCAAGTTCCACACAGTCGTTGAGGCAGGAAACTTTCTCGGCTTCATCGTATTGGATAGTGATACCGAACTCTTTCTCAACTTCCATGATAAGTTCCACACGGTCGAGGCTATCCATACCAAGATCAGTCTCGAAGTTTGCTGTGTCTGTCACTTCTGAGGCATCAACGTCATTCTTCTCAACGATGATGTCCTTGATTTTGTTTTTGATTTCTTCTTTGTTCATAATTCTAAAAATCTGGTGTAAATTGTTTAAATTGTTCATCACTAAGTTCTGGGCTATAAGAGCCGTAGATGTTGTCAAAATATGTCGATAACTTTATGAGGAAAGAACATTCGCTGTATCTTAAGTACTCCTGTTTCTTATCGTAGAATGGAATACAATCCTCAATCTGGCAATCAAGATGCGTCACAACACCATTGATGGTAAGCCCGTACTGATTTTTCCAGTTGTCGATGTGGTGTGTGTCAAAAACACGTCTCAGCATATTTTCCTCAAACAGTCCATATTTGAAAACTCCTTGGAAGCCATCATCACGATTTGTCGGCTCTTCGACATCGAAATACTCTCGTACCATATCGGCTCTTGATGGATTATAGCCGTTACCGTGTCTTGTCAGATATGCTCGCATCACCATGAATACTTCTGCATCTTGCAGATAACGCTCAGGAACACCATTCAGACCTACACGCGACGGTGTGCAATGTGGCATAAATCCACAATCCATGTCAAGCAGAAGACCTTGAGAACCCTCAAAGATGTAGCAGTCATAGCCAGCTGGAGGCAGATATGTGATTACTGCAAACTTATTTAGCCATGAAACGGCTTCGATAAACTTCTTATCCAAATCTTCATTCATGTCAGTCTCGTAATAAGAGCGTACCATGTTTAAAGATTCTACAGGGTCTGTATTGGCTACAATATAGGTAAGTTTTCTACCTTTTTTCCCGCGCAGGAACGTATGATAGATACCTTCACCACATGAGCCATGAGAAAGAACTTTCTTATCTGCCTGATTTGCTGCAACGTCATAATGAGTAATAATACTCAAATTGGGGTGTAAGTAAAGTTTCGGTGTGATACCTTGCTTCTGCAACTGCTCAAACTCGATCTTAGTTGAAATCGGGTCGATCATCACATTCTCATTGAGAAATGTCGGAACACCAAGCAAAGTACCGCCACCAAAAGAACTGCATACATGTTCGATGCCATTGCAGATGATACGGTGTCCTGCTTGTGAACCGCCAGAGTATCGGATAACCAAAGGCTTTTCTCCACGTCCAATGGACTCTTTGCAGAGCCATTGAACCGTAGAGCCTTTGCCTTCGTCGCCGAAGAATGTACCAAGAACTACTTGCGTCTTCATCACAGAGTTATCTTTTGTTCTGGTTTTACTTCACCAACGTTGTTCGCATTGCCGTTAGACTGGCTAACGGTGTTTGAACTTTCGTTATAGACATTGCAGATAATGGACGAAACGACAGGAACAAGGTTGTAGTTCTTTCGAGGAAGAACAACCAAGCGGTCATTACCAATCAGCCCGCGCCACTTATTGATAGTGGAACTGTAGATAGGCAGGTCGCCCATGTGAATGTGATAGAGTTCCCACTGCTCACTTGCCTCTTCAATGAGGGTAGAAGACAGTATGCCAGACTGAGTACCATCACCGAACAAACCGACGATGTTGCTCTGAGGAATCTCAGACAGACATGGCTCGTCACCAATGGTAATCAGCACACCTTTCTTGTGGCGTTTCTCCCATGAGTCGGTTACGGTGTGCCGGCTTGCGAAATACCATGCGAGGTTGTAACTCTCACCCGGATTGTTGCCACCACCACCCTCAAGATAGACTTTCTGGAACCATTTTTCCATGAGTTCGTCACTACTCTCAAACTGTCCGCACTGGATAGGTGCATTGTCAAAGTAGCAGTCGCCGACACCGATGAAACATACTTGCGGATCAGGAACACCAGCCTCAATGATTGCCTTCATAATCTCAGGGAACGAGCCTTTGATCAAGTCCATCGGGATATGCCCCATGCTACCAGTTGTGTCAAGAGCAATGATAATCGGGAACGAATTGGGGTGTTCCTCAGAGTCACGGCTTTCACGCACTTTGCCATTGATAATCATTTCTGAATCAATGTGCTTCTGTGTAAACGCCTGCTCACGGGCAGCAGCCTCGGACAGATGGGAATAAGCCTCTGTCCGTGCTGCGCTACGAGTGTGGGCGTTCATGTATGAATAACTACCACCACCCATGAGTTAGCCCTCCATATCTTTAGTGATGTTGGACTTCCATTCAGCCAACAGGTACGGCTTCACCTTCTCCAAGTCAGGATAGTCACCAAACAAGGTCTCGTAGTCGTTGACCAGAATACCAAGTTTGACTTGATGCTCACGACGGGCAATAAGTGTGCCGACACGGGTGTTCATCAACTTGTCTGCATCAAAAGCACTTGGACTGATGCCCTGTCCTGCATTGTTCGGAAGAATGTCGAGAATGGAATCCTCCATGTCTCGGTTGCATTGCCGAATCTTTGCCGACACGTCTTCAATCTGGCGGCGATACTTCAACTCGGAATCTTCAAGCATTGCATCAATGCGAGAATCCTTGATCTGCTTAAAGGTCTGTTTTAGGGTAGAACCTAAGATACCCTTGGTTTTCTTTTCTTCCATAATCGTAAAAGTTTAAAAAGTTAATTACTCGTCTTCGTCTTCATCTTCCTCGGACTCAAGCATCTTCTCCAAATCCTTGATGGACTTCTTCTCCAGTGCTTCATCCTGCTTTCGCGCGATAATCTCAAGAAGTTTCTTGTTGTTAGCCTTTGCCTCGGCTTTCTTCTTTGCCTTTTCCTCGGCAGACTTCTTCGTGAGATAGATGTCTTTGAGGATTTCAAAGCGCAGTTCATCGTCTGTAGCCTTGGTCTTTACAGGAGAGTCCAGGAACGAGAGTTCGCTGTCATTCACTTCGCCGGAAGATTTCTTTGCTGCTTCACGGGCTTTAATTACTAACTGGCGGATTTCCTCTTTCGGTAAATCCCACAGATTCTCGACTGAAAGAACACCGCGATTGGTGTTGAAACGTAGTTTCTTTTTGCTTGCTTTTTTGAAAATTTCCATAATTCTGAAAGTTTTAAAAACTAATCAATATATTCATTTCTAACAATGTAGTCCCATGAGCCATTTTCATTTTTTGTCAGTGAATAGTACCCACCACAGACAATTTTCATGTGTTCGTTGAAACTCTTAGAGTTGTCACGATATGCAGTCCAATACTCTTTTTCTTCCCTTGCGGCATGCCTTAAATATTTTTTGCAAAATTCAAGAACTTCCTCTTCTGTTCCTTGAACTTTCAAATTCCAATGATAAATATGGTCTGCGTAGGGTTTTTTCTGCACCCCATTATCCAACTCAGTTATACTGTATATTCTCATAATTCTAAAAGTTTAAAAAGTTAATAATGTTATTATTTTATAAGTTCTGGATTGTCGTGTATGTTGCCGATGACCTCATAGTCGTACTTGACTGGAACTGTGCATTGCCTATCTTCGTAAACATCACTCGCCTCAAAACCCATCCACATCGTCGTCCCTTTGCTTTCTGAGTGTATGCGAAAGCATCCTATAGCAGAATTATAAACAACCACACCCTCATACCGCAAATTAAAGGTCAAATCACGCTTACACACAATATCACCCTCGAATATCTTTTTGCCGTTCTTGTCGAGCAAGCCCGTAAACTGACCGACGGTTTCTGGAATTACATGGCATGTAAATGTGTTATTACCGCCAAAGTAGGAGATTATCAGACACTCTTCCTGCTTTTTGCAATCGGCTTCTGGTGCAACACACCCACCTGTAACCCATTCTCCAGCATACTTGCTGTCAGGGACACACTTACCTCTAAATTCAATTTCTCTCATAATCAATTACCAGAGTTTACTTCAATAAGATGTTCGAGAGTGAGGTTTCTAACGTCTTCACCAAACTTATCGTTCAGAGCCTCATAGTTGTCAGCACATTTCTTGATAATGTCCTTAACTACGGGATAACGCACCATAGCAAACAGTATTTGTGCAGCAATCATTGTAGGATCACCGCCAATGGTGAAACAGTTTCCTTCGTCACCAACAAACAGGAAACTTGCTTCTGTCCCTTGCAGTTGTTCAAGGAGTTTCTGAGCCATCCGTTGAATCTTCTTGATTTCTGTCTTATCCATTTTCTTTCTTGTTTAAGTGTTCCGTAACTTTGTTTACTATCTCACGAATAACGTCTAAGTTTTCTTCCTTCGTCCATTCTATTGCGACTTGATAGGTTAGGTTGTGTTCTGGGCGCAGCTCTATAGCAGAAACTTCGTGATGCGCAAGTTTGCCCTCAGTAGGCTTCAGTCCATTATCATGCAACTCACACTTTCCGTCGTGGTAACAGATACAGCAACCATCAACTTTACCGCCAGTGCTCTTCAACTGAACCATTGGTATGGGCTGCTTGATATGCCCTAAGACCATTCCTGCCGCCCACTCGGTATAGCAAACCTTGTCAACGTGTCCGGCATTGATCAGAGCGAGAATGTCTTGTGGTGTTCCCAGGCATGGAGTGCGTTGACACATCTGCTTGCATTTCTCGCAGTTGCAGGATATCGGCTGTTTGCCTACCTGTTTTGCTATGCGATTGAATACTTCTTCCCTTGTCATATTCTATCCAAGCCTTAAATCAGATGGATTTGTTGCTTTGGAATTTACGTCGCTACCGTATCTTACGAAAGCATATCTATCATTCACGCTGGTAATCACACCATATTCGTGAAGTTTAGAATCACAGCCCTCAAAAGGTATATAGGTAACATTCCTACCAACATTTTCTTTACATTCTTGTATTGTCATAATTGTACGAAATTAAATGGTGTAGGTGAGATTGGTTACTCACAATACTTATTCAGCATACTCCTTATATCTGTGAAGAAGATTATAGTGGATTCACACTCCCCTTTCGGGTTAGTTTTGGTAGCCGCCGTCCACGGAGTTGTGGTGTGTCCGTCGCACAGATAACTTAGCGTCTGATTCCGCCACTACACCATTATAATTAGAATTGAACCTTAATCACACGCTTATGAGAGCCTTGCAGACGCAGAACAACCTCGTCTCGGACGGTGGCATTGAAGCCAAGTCCAGAGAGTTGCTTGTCAGTTGACTCAACCTTCAGAGTTGCCCCAAGAACTTCCATCACCTTACGGTGTTCAAGCAGTTCAGGACGCAGGAACTCGTTGTGGAAACCACGAATGGAATCAGGAGCCTTTGCACCTTCGAGCATGAAGAAGTAGTGCTTGTTACCTACGCTACCATCCCAATGATTCGGAGAGAGGCAAACCAAGTTGACCTTATGGAACATATTGGTTTCAAGCCCGTAAATCTCCTTGCTTACGCCACTTCCGTCAACCAGATACTTCGACTGTTCAATATGGTCGATTGCGCCGTTCTTGATGTGGACGGAGGCAATATCAACACGCCCCATAATCTCATGGTCAACAACATAGGTAAATACTTCGTCACCATAGGCTATTTCAGCCTTTGCGCCACTGTTATGCCTACTGTTGAAGTTCACGATGAAGAAGCGGTATCTACCATCTTTGATACGCTCTGGTTCATCCCAGAAGATGTTTTCAACACCGACATTGACAGGATCAATCATGTCAACGTCAAGCATACCACCGCAGACAGGAGTCTTGCGACATTTGTAAGAACCATAATATATCTCAGTACCAGTCGGCTCTATTGCGTGAGCATCGAGGTCAACGATTGAACGTCCGTCCTCATTCCACATGATAGAGAAACGGAATGGTGCATTTACAAAACCTCCTGCTGCCTTGACAGCCTCTTTGATCTCGGACTTCCCTGCAAGGTTGCCGTTGTAAGTCCAGCCAAAGTTGTTGCCCCATTTGAAAATTGGCTTGCTATCCTTATTGACAGGTGTTGTCAGAGTGACAAAGTTGTTCTTGTGAGAGTTCAGGAGGAACACCTCTACCGATGTGCAACCAGGCAGAATATCCTTCATAAACTTGTCAATGGTGACAACCTCTACACCGTCAAACTCGCTACGCTTGTGACGTGTAGAAGTCGGCTTGATACCATCCAATACTGATACTGGCTTGATGTTGCCATCACCTACGTTGGCATGGAGAATGTCAGATACCTTGATGTCTTCCATCGTAGCGCAGCGACGGTTGAAAGAATCCTCGTAGCCGTTTTCGGAAATGAAAGCCTTTGCGTTGTCAATCATTTGCTGAGTAATGGGCGCAGTTGCTTTCATGTAGTTTGCGGGATCGACGCGCTTGTTCCAGTCTTGGCAAGCGGCGTTGATGTCTTTTCCTTCAGCAAGCTCTACACAAAGTTTTCCTATCAATTCGTTTCTGAAACGTGCAAGATAGTTCTTGTACGACTTAACCCAACACCAGTTGTCCTTCTCTGCTTCTGAAAGCGAGTTGTATTGCTTGGAGAGATTCAGGAACTCCACAACCTTATACTTATGAGTGTCACCATTCAGAAGAGAACCTTGGTCAATGAGGTCGATAACCAGTTGCAGCGTGTCGGAAGGTATTTCGTCAAGCGCACGTTTGAACACTTTCTTGTCTTCACGGAAACGAGCCTGAATAGCATCGACCGTAGTGTTGCCATAATGTATAAACTGACACGGGACATTCACGCAGAAGTGGACGAAAGTACGTGTCTCGTTTGGTTTGACAACACCGAACTTCTCTGCCTCTTCCTTTGTGTAACGTTTCACGGTGTGGTCGAGATTGAGTGCATACGCCAAATCATCCTTGCTACAGCGGGCATACGGGGCTTGGTGGAGATAGTTGAAAGTTTCAACAAAAATGTCCTCGATTGAAGCATTTCTCAGCATTTCTGACATAAGCCGGAAAGACTCACGGTATTCGCCTGTCGTCTCACCGTCAAACATTGTCATAATAGAATTGTCTTCTCCAATGGCTACGATATTTCCGTAACGATGGAAGAAGTGCTTACACTGGTTGCAGTTGTGAACCGACGATTGCGGATCGCGGAAAATCGGGTCTTCACCGAAACCTCTCATGTAGGCTTCCCAAACTTGGTCGCCCGTAACTTTGCTACGGAAGAGTTTGCCAGTGGCACACATCTTCTCAAACTGCTCTTGCAGCATCTTTGATTCTAAATGTTCCATGTTTTTTTATTGTTTAGAGTTAAATAAATCATATTCTTGTAGTTTTGCAATCTTTTTCTTTAAATCCCAGAGTCTCATACAACCCAAATGAGCAAGTTTTAGTTGCTCTTGGTCAGTAAGTTTACGCGCTGCCTTGCGACGGCCAGCAATAGCCATGAAGTCAATACCTATCCATTCACATTCGTTACCTTGCCAGTCGTGATTATCGTATGTGATAAGCCCTGCATTTGTCGGAACACCATCTTTGATACCTGTGATTTTGTATTTGCGGTATTTGCTATCAAATGGCTCAATGACGTAGAGAGCATCCATGACACGGTAGGCGATGGACTTTGGTACGCAATAGTAGAAGTATGCGACACGAGGATCATCATGTTTGTGGTCTTTCTTGAAGTCTTTGCGAAAGTCTTCCCATGACCGTTTGATTTCGACCTCAGTCAGATAACCTGACTTAGACAGAGAAACAAAGTCAGCTTCATACTCAAGCAGCCCCCATGAAACATTAGGAACTACTATGTTGCGTCTGAGATTGAACTGGTCAATATGTGCCAGACGTGACTGTATCTGTTCTATTGTCAAGTTAGTATCTAACATAATCAGTTTTCTTTAATCGCCTGTTCTATCATTACCCGGGCTTGCGTTACACTTTTGTTGAAGATTCGGCTGTTGAATACCTGAGTTGTCTGATGTTTGATGTGGTCAAGACATTTGACTATCACCCTTACGCCATCCCTCATTGTCAACGCCTCTGGTTTCTTAAACCTACCCTTGAATGTCTTTCTGACAAGTTCGACAATTTCTTTGTCGCTCTTAACTTCTACGACAGAAGTCTTTTGAAGTTTCTTTCCTTGCGAAAAGAGTATCAGATAAGACTTTTCCCGTTTCTCAACTATCATAAACTTTTTATTTTGTAGTGAATCGTTGAGCGAGAACTATTGCGTAGTTGGTATGGGAATTATTCCAAACCCTTTGTGAAATTCTTATGTAGTAGTGAAGTTCTGGGTCAAACTTTACTTCCAGATACTTTTCCAAGTATTCGATGATAGCTTTGCCGTTGACGGCTTTAGTCTCTGTGGAATACTTAGACACGTTGAACTGTAGTCTGTTTCCGAATACCATTACCATCTTGTTCGAGTTGCGATCAACATGGATTGACATGGTATCAAGACCTTCACTCTCCAAGACTTTCACCAGATACGGATTGAGAACTACACAATTCTTGTTTTTGGTATTGACTCTAATCTCGTTATCGTCTGGCATTGGAACTTTGCGAGGTGAATTTGCATTGACATTAAGAAGGTCAAGACCACTCCAGTCGTTGTCAAATATTGCTTTCTCTTCCTTTGCCCTCTTTTCTTCACGCCTAATCTCTTTCTCTTCGCGGTCGATGGCAGGAATTTCCATGCCCTTGCGGACATCTGACTTTCCGATGAACTGATGCCATTTCTCATTCATGTCATTCCAATACTTAGCACCATAAGATGTTTTGATCTTGGAAGCGTCGAAAGCGTAAGGTATAACAACGTCTCTTGGTACGGTGTTGAGATATTCTTGAACTGTCTCAGGGTTATCATCATACTTGAACTGGTTATAAAAGCCAGCAAACATAGTGTTCATTCCGTGAATGTTCAGGAATCTTTTGAACAGGTTAGAATCTTTACTATTCATATTTGTAGATTTTATATAGTTATCAATTACTTTCTTCTGATATTGCCACTGACAGTTGAAGCATCACCGCCGACGTTGCCGCAATCAATATCACCACTTACGGTTTGAACGTCACCATCAACATTACCACCGACTTCGATGTCACCACTGGTAGTCTTTACTTTGCCACAGTTGCCGCTGATGTGAACGGTATCACAGCAATCTACTTCAAGTTTCTGCACATCACCCTCAATAGTGATATTGATCACCTTCTGGTTTTTCGTAAACTCAGACCAATCCTTCACTTCCTTACCGTCAACGTAATAGCGACCGTTGATGATAGACAGATTCCCTTTGTACTGGAATCGCTTGCCATTGATAACTATTGTTCCCATATCTTTAATTAAAATGAGGACAGAGGAATCGGCAGTCTGTTGTGGCTCTCGACTACTTCTTCCAATGCCCTCAATATTTTTTTTAACTATCTCGGAGAGCCACCTACGAGACTTTTCTTGGATTTCGACTGCAAATATAGGGCGAATATCTGAATATCCAAAATAAAATCAGATAAAAGTTAATAATGTTTGAATTGTTTAGCAAACATAATGTATCGTTTTTAACCCCTATTTATATAATAAATAGTTGAAAAATAAGGTGTTAATTATTCAAAATGAAAATACAGATATTCTCAGATATTTACTACCTTTGCAGCGCAATCGTCTGGTAGCGATGCAATCCGAAATAGAGTATCAAGGCTTCGGCACAAGATATTAGAGACCCTGCAAAATGACTACCAGCTTTTGCAGGGTTTCGCTTTTATAGCGTTGGTGAATTTTGTTCCATCAGTTGCCACAAATAAGCCGCAAAATCCGACAAAAAAAGCACCTTTTTGAGTAACAGAACGCTAATCCTGCTCTGTCGCGCCCTGACAACAGGTCATACCGAAGCCCTATCAGGGTAAAAGATAAAGCGAAAGGTTGAGACTGTAATTGGAGAACCCTATCTGTTGCTTGGGTCTGAATCCGAAATAAAGGACAATGACACAAACCTCCCCTACAACCCCTGTTTCGGAGGTAAAGGGCGAACTATAAACATAATGATTATGAAAAAGAATATGAGTGGTGTCGAATGGTATAGGTTTGTTTGTAACTTCCTATCCTTGTGAAAATCCTCAACGAAAGGCATGAGAATATAATAAGAGATATGTCGGTAGATAATTCTACTGTCCGTTTATAGATATTACAATTTTTTTAAAGTTCAGGCTTATGGATAATAAAAAAGGTTATCAGAATTTGACAGAGGAAGAAGAAAGGGCTTGGATTCCCAATCGTAAACTCCAACTTACCCAAAAAGCCGAAATTGTGCGTTTACATAAGGTTATTGACGAAAAAAACGCCGCAATTTCCAAATTCAAGAAGTATGACGAGGAACGATCTGTGTATTGCCACCGTCTCGAACAAAATTATGCCCTCATTGAAGAGCGTTTCGGTGAGTTTTGCGAGGCAATCGACGACTGTGACGATATTGACGATGGAACCAAGGAGTTCTACAAAGAGGTTGTCATGCGCCTCTACAAAGGCAAAGTAGCGACTGACAAAGAAAAGTCCGTTATCCAAAAAGCCTTTTCCGACCTAAAAAAGTTGCAGGACTGCTTAAACAATATGGATTTTGTGATGCAGGGTGTTGGAAATGCTCAGAAGAAAGCGGAGTTGCTGAATGAGTTGAGAAAGATGCAGGTTAGGTATGACAATGTACTTACCTCATTCCAAAAGAAAATGGACGATCTAAAATAGGAAAAACAATGAAAACTTATTTGAACTTATTGGAGCACATTTTGAACGATGGTGTTCAAAAGGGCGACCGTACTGGAACAGGTACTTTGAGTGTTTTCGGACATCAAATGCGTTTTGACCTATCTGAAGGCTTCCCGCTACTGACTACAAAGAAGTTGCACATGAAGTCTATCATCTACGAACTGCTTTGGTTTCTCAAAGGCGACACCAATGTCAGGTACTTGCAGGAACATGGCGTCCGCATCTGGAACGAGTGGGCTGATGAAAATGGCGAATTAGGTCCTGTGTACGGGCATCAATGGCGTTCATGGCCTGACTATGACGGTGGCTTTATCGACCAGATAGAGTATATCCTGAATCAGATTCGTACAAATCCCAATTCCAGACGCATGATAGTATCGGCTTGGAATGTCGCTGAAGTAAACAAAATGGCTTTACCACCATGCCACACCCTTTTCCAGTTCTACGTCGTGAACGGCAGATTGTCATTACAACTCTATCAAAGGAGTGCTGACACATTCCTTGGCGTACCTTTCAATATCGCTTCTTATGCCTTGCTTTG
>Ga0247610_10002905_pt1 | contig 19276 bp, 33 predicted proteins | sample 174DNAGHGhighgp2_FD_193483 | JGI IMG/M metagenome (GOLD analysis project Ga0247610, IMG submission 193483) | Sheep rumen microbial communities from Palmerston North, Manawatu-Wanganui, New Zealand - 1742 DNA GHGhigh gp2 | ecosystem: Host-associated > Mammals > Digestive system > Stomach > Rumen...
GGCTTGTCAATACAAAGTCCTTAGCATAATCATTATTAAAACGAACATTCCAAGTAAGTATTGTTGTATCGTATTTTTTAGTTACACCATCTTTGGTTTTGGTAGAACTTTGATGTACAATTTTTGGTTCTGTAAATATTATAAACTTTCTCATATCTTTTTAAATTAAATTATTTTCAATGTCGTTAATTAATTCCTGCTGTGGGTCGTTTAAATCCTCAGCTACTTCTCTTAAGTAAGAGTCTATAACTTCATTCCCCGTAGGAACATCTGCTAAGAATCTAGCCATTTGAGAATCTGTAAGATTCATTAATTCGTCACTAATATCTCTATTACACATAATTATTTATTTAAAACTTCTTTAGCTATTTTATCTAGTTTTTCTCCAATAAGTTTAGTAGCAATTCTAAGTGATTCTTCTACTGTTTTACCCTTATTAAGATTAATTTCAAATTCGACTCTTCCTAAGCCATTTATAGCATTTGATAGCATATCACTACCTGGGGCTATACTATTTATTGCATCTAACGCTTCTTCTTCTGTCATATTTATAAATCTTTATTTTTTATTATTATATCATCTATTTCTGCGTTAAGAAAAGAGATTTGGGTATCACCATTATTATTCATAGTGGAATCTTCTCCCCACTCAAAATAGTCAAATCCCTCTTTTTGGTCGCAAGTTATCCCATTTTTAACAATTTGTTTTGCTTTTTCTTTAGCTTCTTCGAGGGAAGAAGCTTCAATGCTGTAGCGATACTTGCTATCTACTATGCAGCTTTGATAGATAATTATTTGATATTCCATTTTTACTTTTTTAAGATTACTACACATGTTAAATGACTGAACCATTCCTGTAATTCAGGACTGATTTTTAGTTTTAAATTTATGCAAGAATAATAAATTTCAATAGCATCAGCATAATGAATAGTTTTTCTTTTCTTTTTATAATAATCACTATGAAACCAATAAAACTTACATTTATTACAAAGATGCCAAAGTTCTTCAACTAATTGCTTCTACTAAAATATTCAATAATTCTCCTTCTTCGGAGAAATCATTAATACTTGTTGCAGTATCTCCATAATTTAGAGCATACTCTATCGAATAACTGTTTGAATCATTTCTTTGGAATATTAAACTATGGGAATCACAGCCATTCTCATCATAGAGAGTTGTTGGTAACATTTCTAATAAAGATTCTGTTGACCAACATGGAGTCTGTTGTTGATTAGGTTTTCCTATACTAACTTTCCAAGAATCTACAGGTGAATCTGTGTCTTGTTCATAGTACATATCAGCAGTACTCTAAGGGAGTCCTAGTTTACTCAATTCTATTGCTTGTTGTAATGTTGTGTAAGTCATGATTATTACTTTTTAATTTACATCGTTCCAATCTTTTAACAATTTATAATCCTCAAGACTTCTAATAAGGTCTATTGTTTTTATTTCCTTAAATACTTCTTGTTCGGATTCATAGCATTGCCCAAATCCAAACAAACATTTAGGGGATTTGTCTACATATAAATCCATATTATAGTGCTTGACATCCCAACCTGACTCCTTGTCTTTCCAAATGTGTGGCTCTATTTTTATTTTTTCTTTATTGAAGAGCCACACTTTAATATCCTCTAAATCTCCAGAGGCTACTATTTGGTTAAATTTTGCAAGATGATACATAATTTTTTTATTATTTTTAATTCTTAGTAATGATAGTTGCATTGTCACGATAAAAATGTTTGGCTCTAAAAGCTTCTGGGATTTTACCCTGATACCATACATTATGACTAGTTACTAAAGTACCGTCATTAAATCGGATATTAAATTCAGCACCACTAAATCCCACAAATCCTTGATAGTTTTTGTCCCCATCAGGTTCTATCACGTAATGTTCACCGTTAGCAATAAACCAAGTGTGAGGTTCTCTTTTTTTTATCTTTTTCAATACGTTGATGCCAAAAAAGACATTTAGAACATAATTGGTGCTTCTCTAAATCATCTTTATTGCTGTATTCATTAGGGTCTTCTTCCCCGCCACAAATTTTGCATCTCATTTTGATTCTCTATTAATTTTGGTTCTGTAATAGCTTATCTATAAATTTTAACAGGTCATTATATACTTCTCTTTTTATGTTGGCTTCCATCTGAACTTGTGCAGCACATCCTCCAAAAGTATTTTCATATTCTTCCTTTATATACTTTTTTAGTTTCTCAATTTTATCATCCTTTTGTAATACCTTTATTCTTTCGTAAAGACAGTTTAGATATTCTAAAATTGTATATTTAACGAAAAGTATTAATAGAACTAAGACAATTAAATTAATCCCCGAAAGTATCAAGGCTATTTTGCTAATATTTTCAATCATTTCTAGTAACAATTATTTTATCAGGTAAATTCTTAAAATACTCTTGCATCCTCGCTAATTCTTCTGTAGCGAAAATCCAAGTTAACCAATTATCACCGTACCTATAAATATCTGAATGATATGTGTGGTCTAATTCATATCTATACTTTAATCCCATAGTATCAGAATATTGGTTTTTATTTATAGGTACTTCTAGCAAGTTATACTTCTTGAGCAAGCATTTTGTTACCGTGTAATTATCATTTTTAATAAAAACTTCATCACACAACTTTAATTCTCGCTGAGCTATACTATTAATAGCATTAATAATATTCTGTTTCTCCTTCTCAAAGCAATACTTAATGCAGTAACTTTGTAGTAAAGTACCCGCTTTATTAGTATACCATAAACTATCTGAAGGATAATCTTTAATGTCATAGGTATCTACTATAGCTCTGAGTGCGGATATTATTGGGTGCTTGAATCTCACTTTAACATAATCGGGGAAATGTATAGCACCATTTCCAAAAAAATCTATAGAAAAACCACTATATTTAGTTTTAGTTTTTAACTGTTCTATTACTCTAATACTTTTAATAATTCTAAAGTTATTCTTTAGATTCTCCCATTTTTGTTTGTCTATCCTCATCTTGCAAATTCTTTAAATCAATCTCTAGCGACCCTTTATTAAGAACTAAGCCTCTCTTTAAAGATTCTAATTCAGAATTTATAAGAGGCTGTAGTTTTTCAAAATCTAAATCATAAGATTGGTTTCTAGCACCTTCCCAAACAATTAGTCTTACAATACTTATTTTTTTATACTTTATCTCTTCGATTTTATTAAGAATGTTAAGTATATTACCTATACTGCTTATTTTAGAGTCTATTTCAATTGCTTTATTCAAGGTTGCTCGTTCCATCATTATTTATTTTAGTTAAACAATATTCAATAGCTTTTTCTAGTTTCATTGTTGTTTTATGTTTAAGGTGCTACAATAATCTCTACATTTATTAATTATCATTTCTGTCTGTCTTTGCACATTTTTAATCCCTGTTACTAAATTATCATATATCTCAGTTGATATATAAGGAGGTGGAAGTTTTTCTCCGTAATAATGTTCGTAAGGATTATTAAGCCACAAAGGATTACAAACATAATTGCAGTGTTCAAATCTCGTAAAATTTACTGTCCAACTCTCGCCTTTAACAATGGAATCATTTTTATGTCCTTGGTTATGCCATCTTCCATCAGTAATTTTATTATCAAAAGTTTTAATTAAACAGAAAGAATCGTCATTAAAGTTTACAAGAAAACATTGGTTATTATCCATCTGTTCTTTATACCAATCTTTTATGAATTGTTCTTCTGCTAATCTTTGCTTTTCAAACTCATCATTTCTTTTCTTGATATTATTAATAACATGGTCAATAACTTCTTGCTCTAACCCATCCAAATAAGGCAATATTTCATCTGTAATCATTGTTTAGTTTTTTAATTTAATTATCATATTCTATACAGTTTTTAAGGGATTCTTCACTAAGTAATGCTCTAGCCATATCTGGACCTTTTGTTGCAGCTTCTGCACCGCAAGCAAAGCAAACTAGACCATCAATAATAAATTCTCCACAATTGCTACAAATACGTAACTTATTAGATAAATCACCATTACTATTAAAAAGTAATGTTATAAGTCTTTTTGCTACTTCAGCATCGCCTAATACTTTACGCATAATGCTAATACACACAGCTGCATTACCTTCAAATTCAAAAGGGTAGGCTTGCCGAATCAATATAGCTGCTGCTTCGTTTAATGTTTCCTTCGTCATGATGTATTAATTCCATTAATTGTTCTTTTGAATTTATAGCCTCATAGTCATATCCCTCATTACGAGAGCATATTCTTTGTACTTCTTCCCAAGTATTGCAAGTTCCTGCAAACTCACCATACTGGTATATTACATAACCGTATTCTCCTATCATAGTTAACTGTTTTTAAATGCTTTTATTAGTTCTTTAATCGGAGTAGGAAGACAATTGATTAAGTTCTCAAATTGCTTTCTATTTAAAGATTAATAAAAATTGGGGTATGCCACTATGGTAGGTGGAAACTCATACCCCTCTGTGATAATAAGGAAAATCTTTTTACTTCTTTTGCGCAAAAATATATTGCTCGTCTTCTTCTGTTACATTATAGGCTTTCTTAAGAAATTTCATAGCCATTTCCTTATTATTCTCGGTTAAAGGCAAGTACTCATATTCAAAAATGTTTTTAAGACGTTCCCTATTGTACATAATACTTCTTGCATTGTAAACAGCTTTTCTAAAATCTTTTAATGCATCTTCTTGCTTTGTTTTTTCAGAAGTATAATCATCTATATCTTCGTTATATTTACGCTCTGCTTCCTCATATTGCTTACTAAACTTAAAAGCAATATCAGCTGTTTCTTCGTTATATACAACTTCTGAGTTAATTGTTAATTCTGTATTAGATTCTTTAAAGAAAGGAGTATTCCAATCTTTATAATCCATTTTACCGAATCCAATTTCTTTAAGTACATTTAACAACTTTAAAGCATCTTCATACTTTTTAAAAACAATACCGTCACTAAACCCCTTGATTTTAAATACAGTTATGTTTTTCTGCATAACTTCCTTTTTGGGTTTTTCTGGCATAACTAAATTTAGTATAATACCATTCTCAGCAAGGATAAGATTTTCATAAGTTCTTATTTGTTCTTCTGTCAGAGCATTAAGCTCCTCTGTTGTAAGCTCTGTATAATTTTTCATATTAGTTTATTTTTAATTATTAATAAAATCATTTAAGTCTTTACCCATTAAGTAAAATGCTAATTTTAAGTCACCTATTGTTTTAAGAGGCATTAAATTATGGTCTTCAATATAATATTTCTCAGCTCCTCCAATGTGGTATCCTTGAAAACCAGATTCCTTTACATTTGTCCAAGGTAATATCCAACCTTCGAATGCGTGGTTAAATGTGGAATAATCCCTTTTGAAATGTTTGTCACGGGACTCCTCTGTGATAGGTTTATTATCTTCTAGCAAATCTAGAATTTATTTAGCATACCCATATAAGGTGTTTTTTAATTCCTCATTTGTCATTTTGTTAAGTATAAATTAAACCATAAAAACTTAAAATAATAAGTATCTTCGTTATTGTCTACATAGTGTCCCCAATGTATAATAGGGAATCTACTATCTAGTCTTGCAAATTCAAATGATAGTGTTCTCATATTAAAACCAATCTATTTCAATAAAACCATTCAAATCATCTTTATGCTCTTCGTAAGTATCTAGCCATCTTTCAAAGATAACTGTTACTTCGTCATAAGTCACTGTTTCAAAAGCAAATTCCTCACCGTCTCTTTCCTTGAGTTTCTCTATAATGTTTTTCATATCATCAGGGTCAATTTCCCAATGATACGAAGGGTAGCCATTCTCATCTGAGAGATTTGATTTATCACAAAGTGGCTCAATAAGATGAGCCACTTGTTCTAATTGCCAATTGAAATCCTGAGCTTTAGAATATTTAGTCTTGCTTACAATTCTCTGATTCGCTGTTAAACTCATTCTGTGCAGTATTAAACATTTGTTTAAATTGGGTTTCTTCCATATAACATATAGAGCTATTACAATTCTTGAAGAATTTATTTTTACATTCTTCTGTTACGCCAACAATTTGTCCTGTTCTATAGGGATTATGACCTTTCTCACCATCCCTAACTGCTATAATAAGCAGCCCTTTCTTATCTACTACAGATTGGCACTCATTACACAGTATGTCACCAACCATTTCTCTAGGTGCTTCCTCATCCTTTGGAAGTCTTCCACAAAGTGCTATACCTGCATCTTTACCACACACAGGACATTTCAATAATGATGGGTTAACTCCGTGTTTACGTAATAATGTTATATAATTTGACATATTTCTTTAGATTCGTTTTTAATTAAGTTTTAAATTTAAAAAGCCATCTATTTAAGGTAAGATGGCATAACCTTTTTTAAATTAGTTTTAATCTCCTGTAGAGCCGAATCCCCCACGGTTAGGAGATGTTAAATTATCCACTTCGACTAATTCTACAGAACTGCTAAATAACCATTTTAATTTCTGCCAAAATGTAGCTTTCTGTGATAATTGAATCCTAAATTGAGCTATTCTGTCACCATTATTGATTATGGTATCTCTCAAAGCTAAAGCTGTGAATCCCCACCAATCCTCATTACCTGAATAGGAATTATCTATTATCCCAATAGAGTTAGCTAACATAATTCCTTTTTTAGTAGGATTACTGCTTCTCGGAGCTATGATGACTTCATAACCTTCAGGTAGTTGAGTGGCAATACCCAAGTCTAATTTAACTAAATCTCCTTTCAGGATGTTGTGAGTTCCCAACACAGTTAAGTCTATCCACTCACCCTTCTTAATTATCTTAGGCATAGGCACATCCACTATTGCAGATTTTTTAATACCATTTTCAATTATGGTTACTTGTTGCTTTTTCTTGGTTCTGATTTTTATCTTTATCATATTGTATTTATTAAAAACATTATTAAAAAAGAAATTATTATAAGTAATATTATTCTAGTTATCCTCTTCATCTTTGTTGCTAATTTTAGTTAGAGTAGGCAAATTATATTCAGTTTGTTTGTTTTTGTCTTTTAATTCTCGCAGAATATCCAAAGAAGTTATATACTTCTGACGTTTGCAGTAGTAAGTTATATCTATGTTATACACAGTCATTTTATCACAATCATACTTATTAACACAAGCAAAGATTTTATCTTCGTACTTTCTTATTATAATATGATAGTGAATAAAATTACTTGTAACATTAATTACTTTTTGTGTAAAAGGCTCTCTTTCAACTTCTGTAACTTCATCAAAAGCGTGATAATTCAATACTTTACTTGGTTCTAATTCTAACAAGTCTTTTGATGGGCAAATGAAGATGTGTTCGGATATATACTTATATAACTTATCTTTATCTTTCTTAATGTCAGTATTAACTACAGAACTAAAAATTTTCTCACAGTTATGGTAGATGTCTATGTTATAGCAATCTTTTGATATTGGATGTTTATTAAATTCAATCCATAATGTCTTGTCTAAAAATATCTTCTCCATTATGCTAATTGTTTATTTATTACTCCGTTGTCAATAACAGCTTTAAATTCAGGTAAATATACAATTTTTCCCTTATTTCTGCTATTATCAAAAGTATATATGTTTAAAAAGAATTTTCCTTTCTGAAAATGCTTTAGATTTTTTAGCCCTTCTTTAAATGCTTCTGTAGCACTATTAAAGTTATCTTGCCAATTAAAGTCAGCAAAATTGCCATCTTCTGATTCGATAACCCAATGATAGTTAGTTATTTGGTAATCCATAAGACATATTAGTTATAAATGTTTGCATATATTGATACTTCTCCTCGCATGATTCTATCATATCATTAATTGGGTCTTCAGGATTATCTACCCTATAATTAGGGTTAGCTTCCTTTTCTTCTTGTTTCTCTTCCATATTGCATTAGATTATTAAGTTCGTAATCTTTGTTTTCTACAGTGAATCTTAGAAAGTAATTAGTCAATCCTATTTCAAATTCATAGTAAGTATAATCAATCATTGGTTGATTCAACGTCGAACTGTTATATAATTTAAATACAGTCACTGCCATTGCTGTATCAATTCTATATCTTAGTTCTTTTGGGAAATCCTTTCCTAACGATTTAATTATATTATTATGTAAATCTGCCAGTAATTGATTAATTGTACTTTCTAATTCACAATAATTATAACTTTTAGTAGTAAAATGAATATTTAGTTTTGTTGTATACACTCTACCATTCCTACCAAAAGTTACAACTATATAATACCTTTTTATTGCCATTAATCTAAATCAAGATAAGACTTGCCAAATTGGTCTTCTGGCCTTGGTACAGGCTCACCTTTATCATTGTGACAGCTTTTCCAATTATCTTTTAAATAATTTAGTTTTGTTAGTCTTACTAAAGATTCTTCTAAACTTTTAAAAGATTCCTCTGTTAGATATTGCACTGCTTCTAATGGACTCATCCCTTCCTCAATTGTAAGCATCTTTTGAGGTTCAGTCATTACTGCTAGAGCCATAATACTCTGCTTAGCCCTCTCAATAATTGCCTCTTCTTCCTCTATTGCTGTTTCAACTTGACCTAAGTCATTGAAGTGTTCTTTTGAGAAATAGATTTCTGTCGTTAATACGGTTCCCCAACTCATATATTATTTTTAAATTTTTAAAATTGATAAATGCGTTTGTTTTAACAAGAAAGTCCATACCTATAATCCCAATGACTTCTTTACCTGTAGCTTCACTTAAATAGTCTACAAGGTCTATGCTAGCAAATGCAAACCATTGCTGCATAAACCAATCATCTAGAAAGATTGGTAATTCATAGTATTCTACTTCTTCAGTATTTCCTAACCCTGTTTGTAGGGTATCGGATGATACTGATTTAGCATTTTCTTCTACTAAAATGTCTTTATATTTTTTATGTAGAATACTATCTGAACTTCCTGTATCTAATAAAAAGTGATATTTTTTGTTTCTTATTTTGAGTTCAATAAGGGGAATTTTTTCCTTCAAAATTATCTCCTTATTTATATTCATAAAAGTTTAGGGTTAGTAAAGTATATCCTAATAGGTCTTTTAAAGAATCCTCTAATGCCTCAAAATTAGGTCCTTTCTCATTAAATAAAACCAAACTCATCTTAAAATCTGATGAATCTTTTAGTTTATCTTCCTTTTTTGCTTCTTCTTTTGCTTGGTTTTGCTCTTCTTTACCCCCTACACTATAATAAAAGGAGGTTAAAACGTCTAATGTTGTTTTTAATGTTGTTTCTAATTTACTCATTTATTTTAGTTTTTAATTAATGTTTCCAACAATCAGCTATGTCCGCTTCTGCAGGGATTGGTAATGACTTGCAGTAATATGCTGCTGCATCTAACATCTCTTTTTCAATTAATTTAGCAAAATCTTGAGCTATATCTTTGGGAGCTTCCCAAAGACATTCATCGTGGACAAGCGCACATAATTTTACTTTATCTATTAAATTATTTGATTTTACATAATCGAATAATCTAATTTGGCTTCTCTTTAACATAATAGCACAAGTACCCTGTGTTGGGGCATTTCGTGCCATTCTGTCCCACTTGGATGCAGCTTTGAAGTGGGTACTTACAGATTGACATACCTTATCACCTGTGCCTTTGTGATTAGTTTTATAATCTTCCCAAAACTCAGGTGTAAATGTTTTATGATACTCAAGCCAGTATTTATAATCGTGCCAGTACATCTTATGCCCTGTAATAGGATTCATTAATACGTATCCGTGACTCCTAACAAACTCTGAACCTTTTTTAGCAAATTCTGCCGAACCTTTGAATCCTTCATTATAATTTTTAAGGATTTGTTCAGCTTCTTCATCTGTACAGTGAATAGCATTTTTTATTGCAAATACACCCCCACCGAAATTCAAAGCAAACTCAGGTCCTTTGGCTAACTGCCTTAAATCAGGTCTAAGTTTTTTCACATCATTGACATCAACATCTTTAAGTTCTTCCGCAAAGAAAATCTTTGCATACATACTATGAGAGTCAATACCCTTAAGAAAAATATCCTTAATAGCTTGGTCATTATAAATATCACCAGCTAATCTAGCTTCTGCAGCTGACCAATCACAATCAATCAACAAATTACCCTTCTCTGCTACAAAACAAGCTCTAGTTTCAGCATCGTGTGGTAACTGTTGAAGATTTGGATATGTACAACTACTTGGTTTTATTTGCTTAAGTTTAGCTAGTGTTTTATTAGGCTGTTGTGACCCACAGGACATTCTACCAGATGCAGCACCCAATTGCTTATAAACAGTATGTATTCTGTGAGTAATCGGATTAATAGCGTTTAAATGACCTTGACCAAAAGAAGATACTACTTTAAAATGTTCTTGATAATCAAAATACAATTTAAGAAACTCATCATTAATTCCTATCTGCGATGCTAAATGTTTCTCAAGAACACTATCCTTATCCTCACCAGTTTTCTTGTCTTTGACTTGAGTATTAAAGCCAAGTAACTTAGCAACTTCAATTACTTGTTTAGAGCTACTCCAATTAACTTTGCATTTAGGAGATAAGTCAAATCCATTAAACAAATCGCCTTGCCTATCATAGTAAATAAATTTAGCTAATTTAGGATTGTTAGCAACAAATTTGATTAAACTAATCTCTGCATTTTCCAATGCTTGCTTATCCTTCAGCATTTTAGCTCTCCATTTAAATTCGTCAAGCTTTATACCGCAATACTCTAAATATGCTATAACAGGAACAAACTGACACTCTAACTTAATAGCCTCTGTAACCTCTTGATATTTAGCTTTCAACATCTGTAACTTCATTATATCATACAAATAAACAACATCATTTGCAGCATATAGAATTACTTTTGTATCTAAACCTCTCCAAATAATTTCTCCTCGAACAGTTTTATCTAAATAAATATTTAGATACCTTTCAGCAATATCCTTCAGGTTATAAGTTATTTCTCCACTAGGATAGCCTAGGTACAATACCTGTTCAGCTATCATTGTGTCATAGACTTTATTAGGATATATTTTTATCTTATATAAGAACTCTAAGTCAAATTTAATATTTTGACCTATCAGAAATAATGTTTCTAATATGTTCTTATATGCAACAGGATTAACTGTAATACAATCAACAACAATTTGAATCTCTTTATCGAAAGAACCAAATTGCATTGTTAGGAGTTTATCCAAAATAAAGTCAGTACCTGTAGTTTCAGTATCAAATTGACAAGTCTTCCAAGAGGATATAATGTTTAAAGATTCCTCTGCTGTAATTATTTTATAAGCAGAGGAATAATTAAAAACTTCAATTTGATTGGTTACAAGGTAAATCATTTGTTTAAAAAGATTTTACTCAAGTCCACTTTAACATTATTCTTATCATCACCCTCGGCTACCAAAAACTTTTGACCTCTTAAATGAGTTGGTCTTGCCTCTTTAATAGTGTTATCACCTCCCTCGAAGGAGATGAAAGTTTTCTTTCCCTCTCTGTAAATATAGCCTATAGCATCAGCTTCGCCACAAATAATATCACCTGTTTTTCCTGCCAAGTCAATTGACATTTCGGACAGTTCCTCGCCATCTACTCTTATTTGCTTGTCTTTAACGTGACCAATTAAGATTAATGTTTCGCTTAATCCTCTAAGCGAATTAATTAATTCTTTTAGTGCGTTTCTCAAGTAGAGATAACCTCCACCATTAGGTAATAATCTAACATCTGCTTTGGGGTCAATCATTGGTTTGCCATTCTTATCTTTAAGAACAACACCCCTCTCGTCTTTTAGCATACCCCAAGTTGCTCCCATTGCAGTATTTCTATACATAAAAGCTGCGTATGGTAATGCAAATTCTTCTAATCTTGTTGCATTATCAATGGTAATATATTTGTAAGGTTGTTTACCTGTCTTTTTTATTTCAGCCTTAATAAGATTAGATATTTCAAATATATCCGAAGCTTTCTTTGGCAATACTTTAAATACCTCTAATGACTTATAGCCATCTTCAAGGTCAATGATTAAATTACTATCAAGAGAAGCCATTAAAGTGCTTTTACCACATTTAGGCTTTCCAAAGAGTACAATTAATTCGGGATTGTACGATACAGGTTTTGTTTTTTGCTTTGGTAATTCCATCACTTACTTAAATCTAATTTGTTAATTTTATTTACGTTTATTTCAATTGGGTACTCATTACCCTCTTTGTAGTGTTTTATTTGGTTATAAACCTCAAGACCTAATTTAATCGGGTCTTCTCCGACAATTACTTCCATAGGGACAATTCCCATAATGATATTGCCTTCTTGAAGATTACAATCTGTTTTAAACACAACAGGACTATTGTAATTCTTATTGCAAACTATAAATACATAATCTGTAATTTTATAATCATAAATATCCTCAGTGTGTTTTATCAGGTTCTTCAAAATTCTTGTATATAATCTTGCTTGAATATCATATCTCCAATGCTTAAAGGATTTTGAAAATTCCCAAGGATTACTTGAAGTAGTTTTCAAATCCACAGGGATGATTTGTTTATCCTTGTGGTTAATAACTAACAAGTCGAACATACACTTGAAATCTACATTTTCAATGTTTGTGAGGAGCTGCAATTGGAAATATCTTTCATACTGAGTTTCTGAAAATAATATACTATTCGTTACAGGATTTTCCTTTAATGAATTATACATCTTCAGTGCTTCATTATACATTGCTTCTGATATTAATACCCTATCTGCCGCTAATTCAACATCATTGTAAAAATCCTCTAATTCATAGAGTTCTTTAATACGATTCTTATAAACAGTTCTAGTTTTATAATAATCATATTTATCTAAAATAGTTTTCACAAACTCTTCATATAGAAGCGCTTCTCTTAGAGAACTTACTCCTAGTTCAGAACTAAGTTCCATAACTATTTTACACCCCTTACTTTCTGGATTATACTTAGTAATAAAATAATCCTTTTCAAAGTCATTAGGTCTTGTGACCAAACAGTCTAAAACACTTCCTAATGTAAGAGAGCTACTTGTAATTGGTTCATTAAGCTTTGGAATACAACTATACCCTTCTCTACAATATCTAGCTATTGTTGAATAACTTATTGCTGGAAGGTTATGATAATCCTCTTCGTTTAAATTTAAAGCAAAATCTAATAATTTCATTAATTCCAATTTCTTTAAAAGAGAGTGGTATTGCTACCACCCTCTACAATAAAAATCAAAAATAAACAAACAGATAATTTACTTAGTTTTCTTGAAAAAGAATTTGAAAGCAGTCTCCATTTTCTCAACTATAATTTCTATAAGTGTTCCGAACTTCCATCCTCTGCAGGTGTAAGTGCCGTCATCATTTTTGTGTGATATAAAGCTACTCATTGTTAAATTATTTAAAGTTACTACTATTCTTCATCATCTTCATCACAGTCTTCATCATCTCCAAGTTCCTCTTCTAAATCATCATTAGGATGTTCTAGTGAGTACAGGATAGAACTAAATATTTCTTCTTTGTTTTGACTACTCGAAAGACTTACTGTGTAATTGTTAAAATCCTCATTATTTACCTCACCCTCAATTTTAAATTTTTTTATGTATTCAATATCATCAGAAATTGAAATCTCAGGTTCAATAACATGACCTGTATCATCAAATGCTATTGTTGCTACAGGAAGATAACGGCAAGTTCTTACTTTACCATAATCATCAATTGTTGGCACTGCCACAATATCAGCTGGGTTAACTAAAACTTGTAAGCCAATTTCTCCACAGTAATTATGTCTTAACCACTCTGTTGCTCCTACGTGCAATCCTCTAGAGCAAGAGTTTTCTTGCACTGAATCACAATCCTGTCGTGGCATTGATACAGGTTGACCTATTTTTATTACAAATGTATGAGTATGGTCATCCGTATAAGTAGGTGTAAAATCAGCTCCTGATGTAACAGCGTTGTATAATTCTTTTAGATTGTCATACCCCTCAACATTTGAGGCTATTACTTCGGGATTGTTGTGTTTCACATATTTTTCTGTATAATAGCTGTTTATGATGTCGCGAATTTTAGAAGTTGAAAATCTTGTCTCTTCTTTAAGGCACACATTTCTGTATGCTATAATAAAGCCCGAATTTGAGATTTTCATGTTCCATCTGCGGATAAACCAGAATATATTATTCCTAACTCTAGCATCAGGATTCATTGACACCAAAGTCCAGAAATTCTTCCATTTCTTTAATTCAGAAGTATTACCACTAGTTTCCGCATCTAAGATTGTTTGCACAAAATCTGTGGGGATGGATACCTCAGATACTCCCTTCATATAAACAGAAGCTCCTCTGCTTATTAGTATAGAGCTGCTATCTAAAGCTTGCTTATAGTCCAGAAATTCAGGTGCTAATGTCCTTTTAATTTTATCCTCATCTCCTTCTGCGAGTAGAGATGCTACTTCAGGAGTGTATTCTGTACTTACAGAATTACCATTGCTGAAAACAATGTGGACTTTACCATTTATAATAATGCTTTCCATTTTGTTGTATTATTCTTGTGGTTTGTTTAATCCCGAATTTTCTTATCGCTGCAAAGTTAGAATATTTTTCGGGATTATTTGTTATTTTACGTTTATATGCTACAATTTCTAACTCTTCTTCTGTCAGTTTATACCTATCTATTACTTCTTGATTTATCCAATTGTTTGCTTTGTAAATGTCAATTAAATGTAGGAAAAACTCTGTTTCTTCATAATAACATTTCTTGTATTCTTTAGTAAACTCATCATATAGTGGAATATCTTTGACTACAAAGTTTTTAGTAATTAGATATTTTTCAATACACTTATTAACATATTTATGTTTCTTATAAATAAAATCTGTTACATTGATGAATTGTTGTGTAACAATTGGATACTTTTTAAGGTCAGACTCTGTAAAGGTTACTACTATTAAATCGTGAACATAATAGCCTGTCTGAAATGTTCTAGCTACGCTTTTATAGATAGAATCATCTCTTTCGTGTTTTCCATAAACTATTATACCTCTACCTCTTTTGTTATCTAGTAGTTTAGCCAGTTTCTCTTTAGAGTAAGTACAAATTTCAAAACCATATCCATTATAAACTCGCATTTTAATAGTATCACTAGCTACACATTGTTTTTGGTTAGGTTTAAAATCTTTTGGTACATCTGAGTTTTTTAATTGTCTAATGTCAAGACATTTAACAAACAGCTCCGCACAAGGGTCTACACCAAACCAACTAGATTCATCTGCAAAACCATACTTGTAATCCATCTTCATAGATTCCCAATTCTGAGAACTAATCAGATAGTGAGGTATTGACCTATTTACAGCTACTCTATTTATATAATAATCTAGTGTAATCTTTTTAAGTCTATCCTCTTTTATAGTAATAATTCCACTACTTTTAATGAGATGTCTATAAAAATATCTTACGGTTTTTATCGAGCTATTAACTGCTTTGTAGATTGCGGACTCATCGGTACCACGATTCCAAAGAGATTCCATATACTTATGAAAACCTTTTGGAATTTTATTACCTTTAATTGTGCCTCTATCGTAGTCAATATTCTTAACATCGCTTGTATCAACATAAAATAATTTATTGACAAGTATTGCATCATGACCTATACCATACTTATAGCAATAATCCATTAAAGAATCTGTTTCAAGTAACAATGACTGCTCTACCAATGCAGATAACTCTTTTACTGCATTAATGTAAGTATCTGTAACAACACTTGAAGTTCTCTTTGATATTTGGATAGATTCTCTTGATGGGGTAATATCTATAGACCCCATTGGTAAGTTTAGGATTAATGATTTTGTATTTAGTTTATTTAATACACTATTATCAGGTACATCATATAATACTGCCCCCATTTTTATTTGAGGACCAAGTTTTTTCATAAACTCTTCCTTGCCAACAACAAAGTTATTATACTCATAAACCTTCCTATTATTAAAATCAGCTACAATGTATTCAATATCTGCATTATTCGTAATTGCTGTGACATGGACATTTTTGAAAAACTGTATTTTATATAAAGATATTCTAATCTCATCAATAGTAGCTTCTGTTTTAACAGATACTGAAAGTCCATTTGGTTCTGTAGTATCTGATACATTAGCAAGGTCAATATTAATAGATTGACCATCTTTATACATTAAATAGAAGTATTTTTTACCATTGTAGTAAGAAATAATTTCAGCAGAATCAGATACTGATAGACAGCTAAATCTACCTATTCCAAATGCACCTATATAATCGTTGGAATCTCTTTTGGTAGAACTACCTATGTTCTTGTAAATAGATTCAAATCTTTCAGGACTTATACCAGTACCATAATCTCTTACTGTAATTGTGCAACGTGCCTTAGAATTGCTTGATATATAAGATGAATATGTGTTCATCTCTAATAACAACAATAGAGGTTTATTGGTATTTCCTGCTTCTATTTGGGCATCTAATCCATTAGCAATAGTTTCTCTGATAAAACTTTCTAATGGTTTTGAGTATAAATTGGAAGTCAAAAGAGTAGTTATAAAATCTATATTGTTTCTATCAACACCGATTTTATTTTGAATAACATTTTGTGATACTTGAGCTTCTGGAATTTGATTATTGATTATCATTTGTGTTTAATATATAATCAACATCTCCCTCGGAAATCAGCCCTTTCTGTTTTAGTACAGTAACTATACGAACTTCAACAGGAGTTGCCTTTGTTATATAGCTGTTATCTTCGAGTTTAGTTACCTTAATGTTTTTTCTTTTTAGCTCTTCTTTAGGTTCTGATTTCTTATCTAACTCAAGAAATTCGATTAAACATTCGCTGCTTACTTGGGTAAAGTTCTTACCAAAATATTCTTTAATGCTTTGCTTAATAGCATCTCCCTGAATGTGGGAGTAAATTTCCTTTCTAGTCATTTTAATGTTTTAAATATTTCTTTAAATTTCTCTTTTCCCATAACTTTATAAAGGTCGGAAATATCCTTACCTCCTTCAAATTGTGGGATAACTAGGTTTTTAAATCCTGTTTTTTCAGACATCTTCAATCCATACTCCAATCCTGCTCTATCATTGTCTAATAATATATACTGCTTATCAAACCTTTCTTTCAATAACTTTATTACATCTTCAGGAATGTTTGCACCTTCGCTTTGTGGTGCTATAGCAAGAGTATTATAATTAGACATTATACACATAGCATCTTTTAATGACGAAGCTATAATTACACTACCTTTATATCTATCAATTAAATGTAAGTTATTAATAGTATTCGGTGGGTAATTATTTATCCATTTGTACTTAAAAGAAAAAGGCTGATAAATTTTATACTTAACATCATTATTTTTCATAACGATATATGAGTATGCAAATTTATCAGCCTTAATTAATGTGTTGTTGATTGAATAATGGCTGATAGGTATCACTAAACTATTTTTCAGAACTTCTTTGGTAACACCATAAGAGTTCCAATAATTTAAGTCATACTCAGCCCAATTGCGTATTTTAATTGAGATGTCTATGCTATTACTTTTTTTAATGTAACAAGGAGTTTGGATAGCTATTGGATTTATTTCTAAATCACTGTTTAGCTTTTCCAAAACTCCGTTGTAATCAGTATTCCAACAGAGTTGAAGTAAATCTATAAGATTTCCGCCTTTATTTATAGCAAAATCGTTGAACACAATCTTGTTATTTTTGACAGAAATACCTAAAGAGGGTTTGGCATCTTTTCGATAGGGTGCGTTTATTAAACAAGGCAGCTTATCTACTTTTATATACCTCCTCAATAAATTTACTTCGGAATAAGAATATTTATCCTTAATTTGGTTAAAGGATAGAATATTCTTATTTTCTCTGTAGTTTTTCCTGTTCATTAAAAGGGCAAGTTTTCCTTAGTTGTAGAATCATTTGTTGAATTGACCTCAGCTGCTACTTCTTCAGCTACTTGAGAATCACTTGCTAATGCAACTACCTCATGCAAAGGTTCAAGAGCATAATCATACTTACCATCTTTAATGGGCAAGAATTGAACAAGCTTCTTATCGTACTTCTTAACGAGTTGATTCAATTCATACTCATTATACAATTTTCTACGGTGTACACCCTTTACTGAAGAGATTACCTCGTCAAACTGCTTACCATCTTGAGATGTTTTAGTACCTACAATAAAATTGATTTTGTTGATACCAATACGTTCTTTAATGTATTTGAAGAAATCTGACTTGGTGAAATCCTTGAAAAGCTGAGTAATCTGCTCGTTTGAGAAATAAATTTCTGCTGCTTCCAAAGCAGCTTTATCTCCCAAAACAGATTTATCTTTGGCAGCTTTGGTGTTATCCCAAACATAAGGGTCAGGAGTTTGAGAAAACTCTTTCCAGAATTGGATGAGTTCTGTTTCACCTTGCATCTCAGGACGAGCCTTGATGTTACCACTTTCATAGAATAAAGCGATTTTAGACTTACCATTAGCATCCAAGATTTCCTTACCCTCTTTGTTGGTCATATTGATATTACCCTTAAGCTCCTCTCCGAGATTAATGCCTCTGCTCTGACCAAAGCGGTCAATATACATAATAATTGAAGTGGGAGTTGTTTCTCCTTCTTTGGTCCAAGTAATGATGTTGGGAGCTTTTGTCAAGAAATAAGTAAGCTTGAACAGTTTATTAATATTAGTATTTTCAGGTTTAATGAAAATATCAAATCTAAGCTGTTTTGCTTCTATCTCATTACCTTTGATGTCCTTAGCTTGTTTGGTGGAATAATACTCAGGCTCTTTTTGTGGATTACGACCTAAAGCTTTTAATTCCTCCATTGAGGGATTGATAGCAACAACTGTTCCTTTTCCCAAGCCACGATAAAGCTTGGGGTTAATAGCTTCAACTTCTTTATATTCTGTAATCATTTCTATTATGTTTAAAGTTTACAAATTTATTAATTTTCCTCTGTTTCTGTTTGGTCCAAGATAGAATTTTCTTCTGTAGTTTCAGTTTCAGTTTCCTCGGTTTCTTCTGCAGTTAAGTACTGCGCTATGAAACTGTCTTTGAGTTTATACTCAGTTTTCTTACATTCATTACCCATAATTACTGCATCTGTTTTCTCAACATCATAAATATCGTTCGGAGTAATTTCAGGATTTCGAGTTATTCTACGAATTAAATCGAGATAGCTATCATAAGCAGCTACTTTGGTATTATTACGCATCTTTTCCTCATATCTGCTCTGTGCTTTCTTGATTTGTTCATCAAGTTCTGCTTTTGCCTTGTCAACTGATTGTTGGATTT
>Ga0247610_10002906_pt1 | contig 19275 bp, 18 predicted proteins | sample 174DNAGHGhighgp2_FD_193483 | JGI IMG/M metagenome (GOLD analysis project Ga0247610, IMG submission 193483) | Sheep rumen microbial communities from Palmerston North, Manawatu-Wanganui, New Zealand - 1742 DNA GHGhigh gp2 | ecosystem: Host-associated > Mammals > Digestive system > Stomach > Rumen...
GGTGCCGGTGGTACAGGTAATACAGGTGGTGCCGGTGGTACAGGCGGTGCCGGTGGTACAGGCAATACTGGTGGTGCCGGTGGAAATTCATCTGGTACATCTGCTGTGGAACAAACGGCATCTAATTCAAATAAAAAACGTCGGATTTCTCCTTTATGGTTCATCCCATTGGCATTAGCCAGTGCAGGAGCCGGAACGGTTCTTTTAGGAGATAAAGATAAACCGTCAGATGTTCCGCCCGGAGGTGGTGATGGTGAAAAGGATAAAACAGAATTGGTTGCTCCACCGCAATTTACACCATCAGAGCTAGATCATATGCGCTATACTGTTGATACAGGACAGAGAAGAATGGCTAAACAACTTAATGTCAGCGTTGAAGAAGGTGCGGAAATTTATAACCAATTTGTAGATAATATCAGAAAAGGCAATATTTCTGAAACTATGAAGAAATTTGCGGAAGATTTTAATATGTCTAAAATGGTTAGTGAAGATTTGGATTTTAATTTGGATCGTCCGGAAATTGAAGCGACAACTTGGTTATTAATAAGCGAGAGTTATGATGATGTCAGACCGATTATTCTTAACGCGATATTAAATCCACAACAAGAAATAAGTTCGGCTGATGCAGCTCGGATAAACAGACGTTTGACGATGGCTCAAGCTGCTGCTGAAAAACACGGTGTAGATCCTAAAAGCGATTATAATCTTGTTTCCAGAGATGACTATGGGCTGTATGGCGCTTCTAAGCGAACAGGTCCGTCGGTCAGTTTCCGCAAAGCTAAGCGAGAAATGGATAAGGCTGATTACGGTAAAGTTGTTCTTAATGCTTTTAATAAGACCGGTGGTAAGGATTATTAAGCTTTAAGAGCCGCGTGCCGGTATAGTCCGTATGGGGCAGGGGAAACCCTGCCCTTATTACTTTCGGCTTTTGAGAAGCTGTTAATTTTTTGTCTTTTTTTCGGTGATAATCAGATATAAAATAATTGCGGCGAAAAACAATGAGATGGTATTGAAGATAATCATTTGTATGGAATGTAAGTAAATACCGTATAGTATCCACGATATCATTCCGGTGCAGTAAATTATGTATGTGGATAGTGATAATCCGCTTATATTTCTCTCTTTGATGGTCTGTATGGTTTGCGGCAAAAAGACTACGGCTGTGCATATGCCGGCTAAATATCCTAATGCTTCTCCGATGATTTCCATGTTTATTTCATCCTATTTTAATCTATTCAATATGCATTGTAGGAGATTAAGTTTAATATCTGCTTAAAAATATTGTGCGATGAGAATCTTTTATTGTGTTGTCAATGCCAAAATCATGGCGGCAATCAGCAACAGAAAAATCCATCTCATCTTAATATTTTGGTACTGTTTTATTTGATGTGAGTAAGGGATAAATTTGTTAATCAACATAATCCACACCACAGATAAATAACTTATGGCAGAAGTATATGCCGGATTTGGGGTGTAATACATAGCAAAGTTGATGGATATCATGCTTAACATTAAGATGAGAATGAAACTGCCTTGGCGTATGTTTTTGAAATCATAGAGTTCTTTTAATTTGATGTTTTGGCGGTAACTTAAAAATAAATTGATGAAACCGATAATCCATCCGGTTAAAGCGACACGATGAAATGTTAAAGTTAATAAATGACCTTCGGCATATTCCATAATGATTTTATTGCTGATGTCTATAATAGATGAGAGAAACAATAAAGGAATTATAGATTTTAAGCTTTCTTTGCCGATTTTTTGACGTCGATAATTCATAACGGCATATATGATGGCTGATAGTGCAGCAATAATGGTAACAGAGCGCAAAGGGTTGGCTAAATATGTGCTTATCATTGTGGGTACCAATAGGAGCCATAGGGTAAAAGTAATTAAGACCGTTAGTGGTTTTATGGCATTTACAGTTTCGGCACCGAATTTGTGAAAGGCATGAAAATATTTAATATCCATATAAGATATTGTTACACCTTGGAATAATACAATTGCATAAAATTGCCATGGGAATATATGGTGATAAATCATAATCAAAGGGGTGGCTACCAGCGCTGCAAAAAAGCCGCGATAAATGATAAATATTTCGGCTTTTAGTTTGCTTTCTTGGTTGCAGATATGGTAAATACTGTAGAGTAAACTGGTGAGGAGTGCAAAAATAAACCACATTTTATATCTTCTGTTCTTTAATTATTGACGTGATTTTTGAAATATCGTTTGCATTTTGATGATATTTACTCAGTAAATCTAGGAGGTATTCGGTATATCCGTTATTATTGAATATTTGTTTAGTTGCTTGATAATTTAAATCAAATATCCAGGATAAAACTAAAAGTATGCGGTCGGCAAAAGAATAAACGTTTGAGAATAAGATGGTACGTCTTTCGCTAAATTGTTGCCATACCGCCGGTGATAATGGTGAAAACATGGCTTCTTTTGTCAGTTGGCGGTAGAATAAATCTTTTTCTAATTGGTTATTTTGTTTGATATGATATAGGTTTGCCAATTTATCAGCATCGCGCACCAGAAGAAGAATTTGCTTAATAGATGCAAAATCAGGAGAAGATGTAGCCTTTTTCCAATCAGTTGAGGCGGTAATCTCTTCCGGCATTTTACCGTGCCATTTGAGGGCAAATAGAATTCTCATGTCGTTGTATTTAGGATTTTTTTTTAAGAGATTGTAGCCGATAAGACCATGATCATAGATATTTGATGAGGCGGCGATGATTATGCCTTTTTTTTGTGCTTTATATTGTTTATATGCTTCTTCAAAGCGGCCTACATCGTGAAACAATAATGCGGTTTCGGCAAGTTTGATAAATTCAGGTGAGGCGTTTTTTAGTTCCGGGGTATTATGCAAAATGGTTTGTCCGATGTGTAAAACTTCTACCGAGTGTTTGAATTTATGATTCATTGTTTGACGAAAAAATGAATCTGCCGGTACTTTGGCTGCAGCTTCTCTATAATATTCTTTAAACTCTATAAAATCTTCTCGCATTATTTTATCCTTCATGTGTGCAAACTATATAGCAAAGGTAAATTTTTGATTAAGATTGGTTATGCTATGGCATTTAAAATGCAAGAGCACCTAAATGAATAGGTGCTCTCTTACTAGATGTTATCGGTATCATCCGTCGGAAGAACGATATCGCAAACATAACGTATCTTACAGCTGTGGTCGAACTTATCAGCAAAATAAGAGCGGTGGCCATCAAAATAATTTCCTTTCAGCTCGTCGCCGCCCATTTTCTTAAGCATTGTGTTCAGTTCGGGGAAGTGACCTGATGAACGGATATGCATATCATCAGCTGCTTCTTTCAGACGCCAGTGCCGGCCATAAACAGGTAGCAATTTGTGTTTGGCATATTGTTGGGCCTGTTTTAATGGAATTTTGGCATGTTCATCTTCAAAGCGAACTAAAATCTCTCCCTCTTTATCTTGCTCAAGATAGGGTACGATAACGCCGATAGGGTGAGCTGTACCATTCATAAGACGGTGCGTGCGGATAAATACATTGTTTAGCTCATAGAGGGCATCTAAAGTATAGGTCTTACCAAACTTCAGTGCTTCAATCTCATGATCATCCGGTACTGGAGTTTTCATCAGAGGTGACACCTTAGGTGTTTCTTCTGTCGAAATAGCCGCTGTTTCCGGTGTTTTATCCGGTGAAGGTAGTTTCAGCGGTGCTACAGCGGATTGCTCTGACTTTTGCTTTTTGGGACGTCCCAGTTTCTTACCGTTTTTACTGTAACCTTTTTGAGGGAGTACTAAAACTTTAGGTGCCGGGGTTTGAGTCTCTTTCTTATCATCAGCCTGAGCAGCTTGGCCTTGTTCTGCCTCAGGTTGAGACGAGGCATGTTCGGTAGCATCGTTTTCGTCTGTTAACGGGCGTAAAGTACCTCTTGATAATAATTTATCCAGAGCATCAGTTTCTTTAGAAGAATGAAGCGTACTGAGAAACTTTTTCAGGCCTGTTTCCAGCGAGGCTAAAGATTCCGGATACTTTGTTATCCACACTACTGTTAATTCTTGTATCTCCGGAGGAGATAATTCCAAGTCTTGAATTATTTGCAATAAATTCAAGGCAATTTCAGTCTTTGATTTCATACATAATTATTTTAGGAGTTTATAAATATAGTCATAATTATTTTAATTCAGTGCGTAGTATAGCTTCTTGCTTTAAGAATGCAAGAAAAAACTCTCCGATTATGCGGTCGGAGAGTTGATTTAGTTAAAATGAACGATTATCTGCCGGAGCCTCCTCTTTGTGTTAAGAACAGATACTTGTCATCGCTATTGCCTCTGTTATAATCAGCTAATCCTGATTCGCTTGGAATGACATCACCTAATATAGTGTTTTGGTTCGGATCAATTCGACTATACCAGTCATCAAGCTTAGGTCCGAACATCTTTTTGCCAAATTGCGAGATAGGACCTCTGCCACCATCGACATCATTAAGATAAGAGGCACGGTCTTTGGTGGTACGATAATGTGAGTATATCAGCACTGCTAGATCTTGGTCATCTAAAGTATTTGCTTTTAGTAATCCTGCGGCATTACCGTAATTTTTATCTCGCCATGCAAGCATATGGTCTAATGCACTTTTACCGTTATTGTCTTTGGCATCTAAATTGAAATTAATTGTTTTATTGACGGATAATTCATAACAACGGGTGGCAACACTGTCAGGATGCACGCCATCACCGATAATTTTTCCTTTCGGCATAGCATCAATGGCGGTCATTAAAATTGAATTGCCGGTAGTCTCATTTCTGTATGCCCCGATGTCAATAAATTTTCTGTCGCTTTGAGCGTGAATGGTGTTATAGTTGCTAATATCACCTAAAATGGAGTTGAATTGTTGTACATTGTTATTTTTGGCGGCCAGCTCAAGCTTTTTCAGGAGTGCCTTTTGTTCGGCATCTAATATTTGTCTGTCAGCGGCGGCACGATCTGCGCGCATGGAAGCTCCGGTACCTTCACGGTCCATTACTAATTTTCCATCTTTTATAACACCTTTGGCCATATTTTTTCTCCTCTAAAATAATTTTTTTGATATTGTGTTGATTATATCACTTTTGGTAGTTTATGTCAACTTTTTCAAGCTTTCCTTAAAAGATAAATTATCAGTGAAATGTGAACAAAATGTAAATATTTTATCGATTTTTAATATTTTTTAAATTATCTCGGGTTATACTATGTCTTATAGGATAAAGTTATGACATTGCCGACAATTACAGAAGCGCGCAGCTTAATTACAGATTTGTCTGATGAGTTTGTAGCGCTTCATATCAATAAAAAAAATAGTATGGGACATTATTTACGGGTGGCGCAAAATGCTTATAAAATAGCGTCTGTTTTGCCGCATTTAGATGCAGATAAAGCATATATTTACGGTCTTTTGCATGATTATGGCCAAGTTGATGAAGTTGCTGATAAAGACCATTTTCATGGTCTTTACGGTTATAAAAAACTTATGGCGTTAGGCTATGATGAGGCGGCACGTGCGGCATTGGTGCACAGCTTTTTTGAAGGGGAAGATATTACACCGGAACGCTACCATTCTTATAATAGAGAAGCTATTCTTCAATGTGCTGAACTTTTAAGACAGCGTCCGTTTGATGATTATGATCGTTTGGTACATCTTTCCGATTTGATGGCTATCGGGTGTAAACTGACGTCTATAGAGATGCGCTTTGAATATCTTGCATCAACTTATCGCATTAACGAAAAAATGATTAAAGATAAATATCGGTTAGCATGCCGATTGAAGAAATATTTTGATGATTTGTGCGGATGCGATATTTATGATATTTTGCAAATTAAGCATCGTAAACCCTATTAACTTTATGTATGGCGTACCACATAAAAATTCAGGGATCCTCATTTACAGCTTTTCTGTGGGAGGAAAGTATCAATGTGTCATATTCTGGTGAAAACATCTTGACAAACCGGATTTTTGGATTAGATTGCGGGAAGTTTTTTTTATTATGATGTGTGTTTAATTATTTTTTGGTATGAATAAACAAGAAATTATGAATTTGGTTTCTGTCTTAGGAAAGATGAAAACCTTGAAACGTAATGGGTGGCTGAAACGTGGTGTGAAAGATGTCGAAAGTGATGCAGAACATAGTTTTTCTACGGCGTTTTTGGTGATGTTACTGGCGCCGCAAGAGTTGGATAATCTAAAATGTCTTAAAATGGCACTTATTCACGATCTGCCGGAAGTACTGTGCGGTGATTTTGTGCCCGGCGAGTTTAGTCTTAAGGAAAAAGCTGATTTGGAGCAGAATGCTATGCGGCAGATAGCTGATAATATTGCTTATACCGAAATTGCTGATTTGTTTGATGAATTTTTGGCACAAGAGACACCAGAGGCTAAGTTTGTTAATGCGATTGACCAACTTGATAATGTGTTTACTGCGCGCTTTTATGAAGACAATGTGCACAAGCCTTTGGTGCGTGAGTTTTGGGAAACTGCTTTTCCTGCGGTGCAACAACTGCCTGAGGAAGAAGGTAAAAAACTCTTGAGACTTTTGGTTGCTCTTTCTTGATTTTGCCCCGTATGGGGCTTTTTTTATTGCAAATTTAAAATCTCTTTTCTTTGAGCTTTCTGATTAAAGATAGGGCCAGGGGAGATATTGTTTTGACACTATTTAATAATAAAGTTCCATCAATATCACTGGCAATGAGGCGAATGTTTTTTTGTTTAATCAGCATTGCTTTGCTCCTATTATTTCAGGTGGATTTCGTTGGTGTATTCTACCTGTTAAATGCCGATTTTAGTCAAGTGATTTTTTGCTATCATTGTGGAAAAAAGAGTATGAAAAAAGACGCTCTTTTTTAGGGAGCGTCTTCTTGCGATGGTTTGTGTTTATTTTCCAAATATGTGCCAACGGGTGTGTAATTGGTAGCAACACATTGTCATTGTAACGGCGATGCGTAGGATAAGTATGGTTGTTAACCATGTTAAAGCGCGTAAAAAGAGTGTTTCTAAACTGATTTGACTGTATTCTGTGTCAAACGGCGGGAAGAAACATAGCAATAGTCCGATAAGGAAAAATGCTTGGCAGAGGAAACCTATTTTGGGGTGTGCCGGATGCTCTAAAAACGCGTGAGTTGTGTATTTATCCATTGCTAAATCCATAACACCGGAGAATGCACACATCGTTAAACCTATGGTAAACAGGTTGGAAAACACAAGTTCGTTCATTGCTTGTAACATAATTATTTAGATATGATTAGAAATAAATGTAATATTGCAAGCGGCGAATATAATCAGAAAATTTTAATTGTCAAGTGCTACTGATGCGATGGTGTAGATGAGGAAATCTTCTGTGAGAGATTACTCTGATTTTTCAGAGAACTTAGGATATATTTTTGAGTGCTAAAATGGTCATTTTATTTTATTTGCATCAATTTTAGTCTTTGTTTTTAAAACATTTTTAAAGACTCTTGTGTTATGAAAAAATATATTTAATCTTTTTTTTATATGTGAGGGTTTGATGAAAAAATCTGCGGTTCTTTTGAGTCATGTTTGTATGGTAGCACTTTTGGCAGGCGGTGTATTAACACTTTCCGGCTGTAAAGACGAAGAAGAAAAAACAAAAACGGAAACAGTTTCAGGAGAAAAAGCATCTTCGGCACCTAAAGCAGAGGTTTCTTCATATTGGGATGGAACAAGCGATATTAATCAAGTGGCTCAAGATGGTAGCTTGCCTTTAATTAAGGCGGTTAATGCCGGTGATTTAGGGGCTGTTAATTCTTTGTTGCAAAAAGGCGCATCGGCTTCAAGAGAAGACAAAAACGGTATCAGTGCGCTAGAGGCGGCTTTGATGAAAGGTCATGAGGAAATTTTTAATACTTTGCAAGCCACCGAAAAAATGGTGTTAAGACAGCCTAAATATCTTAAAGCGGCAATTGATGGCGGTAATATTAATTTAGTTAAAAATATTCTCAATAACGGTGGTGGGGTAAATGCAACTTTGGAAATTAAAGGCAGACATCGCCCAGATGAAGAACTGGACTATATGGATCCGAGGGTCGTTACACCACTTAAAAAAGCTCTTGAGGAAAATAAACCTGAAATTGCAGCACTCCTGTTGGAAAGAGGAGCAGATGGGGCTTCTTATTTCTTTATTAAAGAACTTACAAAAGGGAATCTTGATACTATTAAAGCCATTACACCAGCCGTCGGGAATCTTAGAAATCTTTCGGCAAAAGGTATGGATTTGCTGACATCTTCGGTTGGTGAGGCAAAACCGGAAGTTGTACAGTTCTTGCTTGAACAAAATGCCGGTGATATTAATGTGGCTTTGCAAAGACTCTTACTCAATAGGACGCATGATGCGGATTATGATAAGATACTTGATATCTTTTTAAAGGCAGGTGCGACTCCTTCTGCGGAGCTTTTGGAAATTACTTTAACTAAGGGTAAAACAGATTTATTTGAAAAATTGGCAATGTGTGTCAATGAGCCTAATGTAAAGATGAGCAAAGGGGATGATAATCTTTTTTCTTATGCAATCAGAAATAATAATTTTAAGGCGGTAGAATATTTATTGCAGCATGGCGGCGATATATGGCTTAGAGCAAAAGATGGTATGACAGCGGTAGAATTCGCGGTTAAAAATATGAATAAACAACCCGAATTATACCAATTATTTGAAACGAGTTTGAAAAATATCAATGATAGCGGTTATATGGGTGAAAGTTTGCTTATGATTTTGGCAAAATACGGGCAAACAAAGGAGTTTATGGAGGTTGTTAACGCCGGTGGTGATATTTGGCAAAAAGACCATTCCGGTAAGACCATGTTGATGTATGCGGCAGAAGGTAATGCTGTCGATATTATGGATTATTTGGTGAAAAAGGGGGATAATGTACAGGCTGTTGATCGCGGCGATAAAACTGTGTTAATGTATGCGGCTGAAAGTGGTGCTTTAGATGCTATGCAATTTCTTCTTAATAAAAGGGTTGCTACCGATGATGCAGATGAAAGCGGTAAAACTGCTATTATGTATGCGGCGGCGGCAGGACAGGCCGAAGCAGTCAGTAAATTGCTTGATGAAGGGGATAGTCCGTCTGCAATGGATAAAAACAGAAAAAGCGTCCTGATGTATGCGGTAGAAAGCGGAGATTTGAAAACAACCGAAACGATTTTAAGCAAAGGTGTTGATGTCCTTAATGTGGATAAAAGCGGGGCGACAACTGTTCTTTATGCAACTAAAGGAGGAAATCCTGAAATTGTTAAAATGTTGAAAAAAAGGCATGCGGATATTTATACCTCAGATAAAAATTGGTACCATCCTTTGACTTGGGCGCTTAAATCCGGTAATCAGGAGTTGTTGGATTTGGTTTCTGGGCGTTTGGATATCTTTCATAAAGAAACTAAGGATAATAATCGTTCTTTAGCACTTTATGCTTTTGATAGCGGCAATCCGGATTTTATTCGTTGGGCAACGGATAAACTTAAGGATAGTTATAATAAAAAGGATAATAAAGGGCAAACATTTGTGATGATGGCTGTAAAGTATGCGCGACCGGATATTGTGCGTGATTTAATTTCACGTGGTGCACATATTCTGGATAATGATAATAATAGAAAAAGTGTTCTTATGTATGCGGCGGAGAGTGAAATTGCTGTCAATCTGATTAATCTGTTATCACAATTTTCCGGTAATGCCGGCATTAATGACAAAGATAATGAAGGGCGTACTGCTTTGATGTATGCTGTCGGCGGAAAGTATAATCATATCATTAAACAACAACGTTTATTGCAACATGGAGCACAAATTGATAGAAAAGATAAATATGGTAAGTCGGTACTAATGTATGCGGTCGGAAACCCAGATGCTCGTGTTGAAAACCAGGCTATCAGCGAGTTGATACGGCGAGAAGCAGATGTTAATGCAAAAGATAATAAAGGGGAAACCGTTTTGATGTATGCTGCGGCAAATCCGAATGTCGGTACAACTGTTACCGAAACATTGCTTAATGTTGGGGCGGATATTGATGCAACAGATAATAACGGCAAAACTGTTTTAATGTATGCGGCAGAAAGCGGTAATATTAGTAAGTTCAGATTACTTTTTGACCGTGGGGCGCGAGTAGATGGTAAAACTAAAGATAGTAAAACGGTGCAAGATTTTGCCAATAAAACAGGAAAATGTTTTGCCGATGCAGTGCGTGAATTGATTAAAAATTAATAAGCTTTTTGGTTTGGTATGCTCAAAATAATTGAACGATATAAATGGTGTTTGGCGGCGTTTATTATCGGTCTTGAATTTATAGTTCTTAGTATACTTAAGAGCGGTTTTTATGTTGATGAAATTTATTCTTACGGTCATGCGAACAGTACACAAGGAGCTTTTTTAGACGGTTATGCTACGCAAGATTATAAACATAATCAATTTGCTCTTCATCATCGTGTATTAGAAGGAAAAATTTTTCATGACTATTTGACAGTGCAAGAAAATGAGCGCTTTTCTTATCAGTATATCAATGAGAATTTAAAGCAAGATGTTCATCCACCATTTTATTTTTGGTTGCTGCATACGGTGTGTTCTTTTACACCCGATACGTTTAGCAAATGGAGCGGACTTATACTTAATGTTGTGGTGTTGATGTTGTTATTGTGTTTGTTTTATCGTTTAGCACGATTGGTACTTGACAATGATAAATGGGCCTATGGCGCTACTTTCTTTTTAGCATTTTTGCCGTTGGTGATGGAGATGTCGGTATATGTCCGTATGTATCTTTTAGAGATGGCATTTTTTACCGGATTATTGTGGCAGACATTTAAATATTTAGAAATTAAAGATAAGTACGGAAAAAATTTATTCATTATTTTTTGTTTTGCGCTTTTGTGTTTTTTGACACATTTCTATGGTTTAATTTATGTGTTCTTTTTAGCGGCTGGTACCGGTTTATTTTTGTTGCGGCGAAAGCAATATAGAAAAATTTTTGTTTATGCGGCGTTGATACTCAGTTCTATTGTTTGTGCAATTTTGATTTATCCGGCGTATGTAAGTATACTCTTATTTTCTGAGCGTGGGGAAGATGCAATAGGTGTAATTTCCTCTTTTGATGGGCAAGTATTGTTGCATATATTGGAATTTACGCTGGTGCAGATTTGTCAGTCCTTATTTTTTATTAAAGGGTGGAGTGTATGTGCGATTGTTTTTACGGTTGCTTTATCTTTTTGTAGATTTTGTAATTCTTATAAACCACAAATTCTTTTGTTTACAGGTTTGGGTGCAGCGCTTACGATTGCTTTTTTTGCCCCCAATATGGGTGCATTTAACGGCAGATATTATGTGGGGGCAATTATACCTCTTTATTTGGTGATTGTTTATATTGTTTATAAGGCTGCTATTACTTATAAAATTAAAGTGCAATGTTTACTTATAGGTTGTTTCTTGATTGCCGGCATCAATTTTTCTTTAATGTTGCATAGTTCTTATTTAGAGCGAAAATCTGAAAATAGTGATTTGATGCAGATGATTGATGGTAAAAAGGTCATTTTGCAAAGGTATTATTATATTAGTATTTTTAAATTAGCTCCAATTTTGAAAAATGCTCAAAAAATTTATATTACAACAATTTATGAAAATATCGGAAAAGCAATGCAAGATTTTCTTTTAGCAAAAGATGATGTTGTGATTTTTGAGGCAGGACAAGGTGGTGAAAAGTATCCGAGTAAGCAATTTTTGGCGCAAAATGAAAAGTATCATTTAAGGTATCAGAATATGTATTTGATTGATAATATTGCTTATGATGTTTATGTGGCAACAAAATAGTTTTTTTTTAAAGCTTTTTTAGGGGTTTAGTAATTAAGATGTCAATTAAGGAGATGTATTATGAAACCGATTTTATCAATTTTAATTCCTTGCTATAATGAAGAAGGAAGCTTAAAAAAACTCTATGCTGATATTCTCAAAAATGTAACAGGGCTTATAGATGAAAAGAGAATTTCTGATTATGAAATTGTGTTCGTTTCAGATGGATGTACGGATAAATCAGAAGAAATTATTAAGCAATTGATAAAAAAAGACAATCATGTAAGGTTGATTGTTCTTAGGAGAAATTTTGGAAAATCAAAAGCGCTACAAATCGGTTTTAAGCATGTTAAAGGCGATATAATTATTACAATGGATGCAGATTTACAAGATGATGCAAAAGAAATCAGTCGCTTTTTGGATAAGCTTGACGAAGGATTTGATTTGGTTTCAGGTTGGAAACATCATCGGCATGATCCGCTGGAAAAAACTTTACCGTCAAAGTTCTTTAATTTTGTGACGGCGAAACTTTCCGGTATTGCTATTCATGATTTTAATTGCGGATTTAAGGCTTATCGTCGCGAAGTGATAGAAAATGTTTCTGTATATGGGGAGTTTCATCGCTACATTCCGGTGCTAGCAAAACGCTATGGTTTTAAGGTGGCAGAAATTGAAGTTAAACATCATGAGCGACAATTCGGCAAATCTAAGTTTGGTTTTGAACGTTATTTGCGTGGTTTTTTTGATGCAATTTCAGCAGTGTTTTTGCTGAAATATTGTGATAAACCGATGTATTTTTTCGGCAAAGCGGGGATGGCTCTATTTAGTGTTGGTTTTTTGATTTGTATGTATCTAACGTGTATTTGGTTTGGTGGTGAAAGTATCGGACATCGGCCGTTGCTTATTTTGGGTGTGTTATTTGTTTTGGTCGGTGTGCAGTTGCTCTCTTTGGGATTGATTGCCAATATTATTGTTGATAATGCAGAGAGAAAATCCGATAACCGAGCGTATATTAAAGAAATTGTTTAAGAATGGGTGTGTGGGAGTTGATTGGAGTGATTAAAAATATTTATCAGATAATAACTAAGAACGAGTTTATGCGTTATCTTATCGGTGGCGGTACTACAACTGTTTTAAATGCCGGTGTATATACTGTGCTTGTCTTGTGTGCAATGAAACCGAGATGGGCAAATTTGATTGCGTTAGTGGTAGCAAAGTTTAGTAGTTATTTTATCAATAAATTATTTGTGTATCAAAGCAGAGGATTAAATGCTCACGAAACCCGCTTAGAATTTGCAAAATTCTTCTCTGCCCGTGGATTGACCGGTCTAATTGATTATGTGTTAGTGTTCATTTTGGCGGAAGGTTATGGGCTTAATGCTTTTTATACAAAATATGGCGTTATGGTTCTCGTAATTATACTCAATTATGTGTTTGGTAAGTTTTGGGTATTTAAAGCGAAAGATGTTGCTCATGCCAAAAATTAAAAAATATCATATCTTATTTGTGCTGTTGCTTATTCTTAATCTCGGAGTAGCGATCTATCATCTTGCACATAAAGAAGGGTGGCATGTTGATGAACAATATTCTTACGGGCACGCGAACAGTACGACCGGAGCTTATTTAGGCAAGCATATTGATTCGTTTAGAAATGATGTACAACATGAATTGTATGATCAATGGCAGGACAGCAAAATTTTTCATGATTATTTAACGGTGCAAAAAGGTGAACAATTTGCATTCGGTTCGGTTTATGAAAATATGAAAATGAGTGTGCATCCGCCACTATATTTTATGTTGTTACATGCGGTATGTTCTTTTACACCTGATGTGTTTAGTCCTTGGCAGGGCGGCAGTATTAATCTTATTGCATTTTTGTTTACTCTGATAGTGTTTTATAAGCTATCACGTTTGTTTATAAAAAATGAATATTTAGCGATGATTCCGGTGTTTTTATGGGGCTTTTCAGAAGCCGGATTGTCAACGGTATTATTTTTAAGAGTTTATATGCTGTTGGTATTGTTTGCCGTATGTCTTTTGTATGAAGTTATGTTAGTGCTTTTAGAAAATCGTCTCGGGAAAAAACGTAGTTGTTTGATTTTTCTTTTTACGACTTTAGGAGTGTTAACTCATTATAACTTTTTAGTTTTTGATTTTTTTCTTGCATGTATCGGCGGTCTAATATTAATGCTACGGAAAGAATATAAGATGATGTTTTCTTTGAGTGTAGTTCAGATTATTGGAATAAGTATGTTGTTTTTATTTTTTTCGCCGGCTCTTCGTGTGCTATTTCACTCTTATGATGGGGCAACTTCGGTTTCAATTTTGCATACATTGCTCACAAAAGTTAACTTTGATGTTATAAAAAGTTATCTCTTGTATGATAATTCGCATATTTTTGCTATTTATGTACGTACCCTGTTAGGCATCAGTGAAAACTATTATGAGTATATGTTTTGGTTGGTTATATTTGTCGGAATTATATTGTGGTATAAAAAAGGTCAATTGCCCAAAGGTTTCTGGGTGTTATGTTTGCTCTTTTTTTTGATGGCTTGGTATATTCATATGTTTATGCCATTTATGGTGGGCTTTTTGCGTTATCTTATGGTTGTTATGCCTTTGGCTACGCTCATTTTGGTAATCTGGTTTAGTTGCTTTTTTGAGTGTTTTCGTATGCGTCTAAAATGGATATTATTTTTTTGGATTGCAGTTGTTATACTTGTCGGTGGTTTTCTTAAGTGGAAAAATTGTACGTATTCTGTATATGTTTCCGATGAGACAAAACGTACTTTGCAAATTATGGAAAAGCATGATGTTTTAGTTGCTGGATTTCCAAAAACTTTTTTTGATGCAATTTATGTTTATCCGTTATTTAATAGGGTATATTTGGCTAACATAAGTGATAATCCAAATTGGAGTGGTGAATTGGAAAAAGCGGATTATTTGATGTTTTTTAATCAATATGCCCAAGATAAGAATTTTTTAATGGTTCCTCGGAAATTGCGAATTGATGATAGAATCGAAGATAAATTATCATATATCTCTACTATTCGCGCGGGAATAGTCTTTTTTGATGTTTATAAGGTAAATAAAGATGGTGAAAATGCTTATAAAAATTAAATGGATGATTAAGCCTCAAGTGCTTTTTGCATTCCTGATCGGATTGAATGTTATTGTCGCAGGGTATTATCTTTTGCATAAAGAAGGGTGGCACGTTGATGAGCAGTTATCTTATGGGCATTCCAATAGTACCCAAGGGGCATTTTTTTCAGCTGAGGTGGATTCTTTTTTTGTTTCCGGTATCAAAGATATTCATAATCACTGGATTAACGGAAAAGATTTTCATGCTTATTTGACAGCGCAAGATGATGAACGTTTTTCTTATATTCATATATGGGACAATCTTGCTAAAGGAGTTCATCCGCCATTGTTTTATGCGTTATTACATACGGTGTGTTCTTTTACACCTGATGTGTTCAATAAATGGCAGGCGGGGGGACTTAATCTTATAATCTTTTGGTTAACACTGATTATGTTTTATAAGTTGTCTCGCTGTTTTATTGATAATAAGTGGTTGGCGATGATACCGGTATTTTTATGGGGATTTTCCAAAGCCGGTTTTGCATCAGTGATTTATCTCAGAATGTATATGTTGCAGACGTTGTTTGCGGTATGTCTTATCTATGAAGTTATCAAAATGATACAAGAAAATAAAGCGGATAAAAAACGACTGTTTTTAATTTTTCTTTATTCTTCTTTGGGAATTTTGACACAATATTCATCGCTCATATTTTCTTTTATTGTGGCGGCTGTAGGCAGTATGATTTTATTTTATCGCAAAAATTGGAAAATATTGTTTTGTTTTGCTTTGATAATGGGGCTTAGTGCGGTTGTATTGTTTGTTGTTTTTCCGCCCGCACTTGATGTGTTGATGTTTTCTTCCAGAGGGGTGAAAGCAACCACAAAAGCACATGAACTTTATCAGATTTTGGGTGATATATGGGGGTTGTTTGTTGTTTCTTTTTACAGCGATTATCATAGTCATATTTTTGAAATTTATTTTCAAAGTCTGCTCGGAATACAACGGGTGTGGGATATTTTATTATTTGTGCTGGTGTTATTGACCGGTTTTATAATGTATCGTCAGAAAAATAATAAATTTGTTTTATTTTCTGTGCTTGTTTCAATAGTGATTCTGATGAATCTCTATCTGGTATTATTTATGCCGAATATGGTCGTCTTTAATTTACGATACTATATGCTTTTAGTTCCTTTAGTGGCTCTTTTGTTGGTATATATGTTTCTTACTTTTGGGCGTTTATTGCATATGCGCTCGCTGTGTTTGGGAATAATATGTATGTGTGTGTTGCTAATTAATTTTTGGCGATTGGATTTTAAGCACGATGCGTTTTCTTTGCCACTTAGTGATGAAACGAAAAATGTTTTGAATAATGTACAAAATAAAAATGTTTTAATTTACAGTAATGGTTTTACTTTTATAGATTTGGCTTGGGTGTTACAAAGTACTGCAAACGTTTATCTGGCAGAAGATGATAATGATCCGAGTAATGTCTTTTTTGATGAGAATATAAAAGAGGCTCTTGATAAAGCAAATTATGTGTTTGTATTAAACAGTAACGCCTCTAAAAATAAGGATATGTGTTATACTTGTGTGCCGGAAAAAAGGGAGATATTACCAGAGTTGAAACCTTATGTTAGAAATGTATATTCCTACAGAAGCGGTGTTTATAATTTTGATGTTTATGAAGTAGGTAAAAGCGGGGTGACGGATGCAGAAAAATCAATTTAGTCGGATAGTGTTTCTTGTTTTACTGATTTGTAATGTCTGTATGGCAGGATATTTTCTTAGCCAAAAGCAAGGTTGGCATATTGATGAACAATATTCTTACGGGCATGCGAATAGTACTAGTGGTGCTTTTTTATCCGATGATATTGATTCATATTTTGAAGAAAATGAAACTGATTTACATCATCATTGGCTTGATGGGAAAATTTTTCATGACTATTTAACGGTGCAAAATGATGAACGTTTTATTTATGGTCATATATGGGAAAATCTTCAAAAAAGTGTGCATCCGCCGTTGTTTTATGTCTTACTGCATACGGTGTGTTCTTTTACACCAGATGTGTTTTCGCCGTGGCAGGCAGGAAGTATTAATCTTATCGCATTTTTATTGACGTTGATTGTGCTATATAAATTATCACGTCGGTTTATTGATAATGAATATTTAGCGATGGTACCGGTGTTTTTCTGGGGATTCTCTTCTATCGGAATGGCAACAGTGTTGTTTCTTAGAATGTATATGTTACAGACACTATTTGCAGTGTGTCTTATCTATGAAATTGTAAAGATGATTCAAGAGAATAGGGCGGATAAAAGACGACTGTTTTTGGTTTTTCTTTATTCTTCTTTAGGAATTTTAACACAGTATTCATCGCTCATATTTTCATTTATTGTGGCGGTGGTATGTTGTGTTGTTTTATTGGTGCGAAATAATTGGAAATTACTGTTTTGGTTTGCACTGATAATGGGGCTTAGTGCGGTTGTATTGTGTGTCGTTTTTCCGCAAGCGGTTGAGATATTGTTTTTTTCACAACGCGGAACAGAAGCCACAAAAACAGCCGATGGTATGTTCAAAGCATTTAGCGATATAAAAGGCTTATGGATGGCTCTTCTTTATAGTCGTTCGCATAGTCATGTTTTTAGTATTTATTTTAATGAGCTGTTTGGTATTGCTAAAGTTTGGGATATTGTTTTATTCTGGATTGTGATTTTTACGGGTGCGATTTTGTGTCGAGCAAAAATAAAACTGAATATTGCTTTTGTCCCATTGTTGCTGATTGTTATGCTGATGACAATTTATCTCAGTTTTTTTATGCCGGGTATGGGGGTGTATCAATCGCGTTATTATATGTTACTTATGCCGATGGTTGCAATTATTTTGATTTATTATGCAACGGTGATATTTAAGGTTTTTAAGGTGCCGTCGGTAGTCATTTTAGCATTTATGATTTTGGGTATTATTTGGCAATCGATGCACATGAATTGGAAACAAAATCCGTATAGCGTGCAGATAACGCCGCAGACACGACAAATTGCATCTGATGTTAAAGGAAAAAAGGTTGTGGTGTCAGCTCCTGTTTATTCTCTTTTTGATTTGGCACAAGTCCTGAAAGATGCGGATAAAGTTTATTGGGTTGCAAAAGGTGATGATGCTGTGCCAGTTTTAGCGAATGCTGATTATGTGTTCGTAGCGAATGTGTGTGCGGCCACTTTTGTACCGAAATTTGGTCGGGAGAATTGTTTTTATTGCGTGCCGGATGAGAGAACTTTTTTAGAAGATAATGTGGCAAAAAAGTTGCATCTTATTGAAGTATTTCGAAGCGGAGTACATCATTTTGATGTTTATGAACCGGTGCGAGCAGGAATGTAATTTATTAAAAATTGCGTTGTGCGGTTAAAAAAATGCCGAATGTCTCTTCTTTAAGGAGATATTCGGCAAATAGGTTTAGTGTATCAGCATGTTAGTACATTTTTTCTAAAACTGCAATGTGACGGCCGAAAGGCATGTCTGAATCGGAAGAATTAGGAATAATCTTTTTGATGGTGACGTTGGCCATTTCATCGCGTTCGGCTTCAATGGTTACCTGACGATCAGGAACGAGGACGGCAATTTCGGTTTCGGTCATCTCATTGGCATCACCAAAATGAATTGTGAATTCATCTTCCGAAGCCAAGGTCTGTACCGGATAGTCGAATGGGACTTTCTTCTCAGCGAAAACCATTCCTCTGATTTGAATTTTAAAAAATGCGGTCTGACCGACGACATTGGTACGCAAGATACGCGCGTAAATTTTGAAATTTTCCATAATGCTTAAAAAGTTTATAAATTTAGAGATAATGATAATTTATTACGCCTTATTATATGTATATTTATTTTATAGTCAATACCATCTTTACGGCATTTTATTGTTTAAAAATGGTAGTTGGTTGTTTTCAGGAGATTTTGAAATTAATTTGAGGCAAGAATTTGTAGAAAACGAAAAAAGTTTTCCCATCGTTGAAAATTATACTTGACTATGTATTTTATTTATCTTAAAAGTGTTCTGCGGTGAGGGTCCTTAGCTCAGTTGGTTAGAGCCGGCCGCTCATAACGGTCTGGTCGTAAGTTCGAGTCTTACAGGACCCACCATATAAAAGCCTCTTCTTGATGAAGAGGTTTTTTTGTTTTAAATTCTCGGGTGTGATTTTAGCTTAAAATATTGCCTCTATATCCCTTATTTTCCGGCACTTTCCGATTTTTCATCAATCGCATTTATAAGCGCATTTTGCGATGGTCTGGTCGCGTATCTATTTTTTATTTTTACCCATTTCCCAAAAAAGATACCAAAATAGATACTTTTGGTCGGGACAGACCCGACCAAATTCGGCTTAAAACTAAGGCTTTTTATTCCCAACTG
>Ga0247610_10002910_pt1 | contig 19263 bp, 45 predicted proteins | sample 174DNAGHGhighgp2_FD_193483 | JGI IMG/M metagenome (GOLD analysis project Ga0247610, IMG submission 193483) | Sheep rumen microbial communities from Palmerston North, Manawatu-Wanganui, New Zealand - 1742 DNA GHGhigh gp2 | ecosystem: Host-associated > Mammals > Digestive system > Stomach > Rumen...
TGCGGACACTCTTAATTCTGTTTTACATACCGGGCATAACATTGTTTGCTCCTATCTGCTGCATAAGCTGTGCCATCTGATTCTGCTGTTGCTGTGCGGTCTTTGCATCCTCTATCTGTTTAGTGATGATAGCCTTAACCTTTGAAGCGTTAGGATAATCACTCTCTTCCATGAACGTCCAATAGTTAAGAAGTGTCTGCAAGTCTCCGATAGGCCCGAAAGCTCCTGCCTGGTACTTAAGGTCTATCTGATTCCACATTGCTTCACGGTTCATCATTATTGTGGAAGTCGGGTCAACCTCGAAGATAAATTCATCATTCCAATAAAGATTTCCGTCTTCGTCCATCTTAAGGAAGTCATATCTATCGAAGTGACTAAAGTTATCTGAACCGTCAGGGTTTTTAGTGGAAAGAGGAACGGGCTGATCGGCATACGCAAGCATGAACTTGAACATGATCTCATACAGTCTGCAATATGCTTCCTGCTTCATTATTCGCTTGGATTCCATTCTGCCCGCTGCCTGATTGATGGAATACTGTTTAGCAGTACCGGAAACAGCGGAAGCGTCATACTTACCCTGATATGCGTCTGTGATACCGAGCGTTGACCTTGCAGCTTCGTAGTTATCGTTCATTGCGATACGGTCATAACTGATATCCGATACAAGGTTATGTACGCCTATCATTGATACGTCATTAGCGTTATCAACTCTGACGACCTTTAACTCTTCATCAGTAGTCTCTATCTTCAAATTCTGCGGTATGGTTACGATTGAACCGCCCTTAAGAATCTTCTCTTGGAGTTTAGAGCCGTACTTCTTGATAGCATCCTGCTGATCCTCAATGACAGCGGCATCACTCACGCCCATAAGAGACTTTGCTTTAGATACATTCCTACGAAGGACAAGGGGCATTACGTTAGGCTTATAGTACGGAATCTTCTTATGCTCCCTGCGGACTTCCATCTTGGGCTGTCCGTTTTCAAGTATAGGGTTTCCGTCTTCACCCATTACAACGCTCTCTACGTCCTCATAAGCGGGTATTGTCTGCGTAAGGGTAACTATGTCCTCTTCTACTTCTTCATACTCTTCTATGGTCGTTTCAAAGGATTTAGAGCCACATTCACAAACGTCACCTTCCTTGATGCGTCCGCACTTCTTACAACGGGTGAGTCTACGGGCCTGGTAATTCTCCATATCTTCAAGGACTGTGTTCCCACACCATGTAAAAATACCTATCTCTCCATTCTCGGAACGATAATAGGTCTTGATAACAGTAACTAATTCATCATTACTGTCCTTGTTCTGTTCGATTTCGGTATTGATCTCTTCGGAAACGTCAACGCCATAAACCCTCTTTACAGCGTCTTTCGTCATTGATAATTGAAGGAAGACATAATCGAGCTTATAAGGGTCGGTTACGTCTGCCTGGGGGATAACTGTTTGGGGGTCTCTCTCGTTGATTTCAAGTCCGCCAATGGTACAATGGTTTCCTTTACGGGAATCCCATTCGGTGTGATACCAATCTCCGCCCTGAACGATAGTTACTCTCTCGGAAACGTCATTCATTTCCTTGAACCGGAGTAAACGAATCTCATTAAGAAGCATCTGCTCGATTATCTCTGCCTGCTCTGCGTCCTCTTCGTGGATAGCAGTGACTTTAGGCATAGGGATGGAAGAGTCTACTTCCGTCTCTAACAGCTCATAAATGATGTTCCTGACGTTCTCTGACTTCTTGGAAGACTCTCCGCCGCCCTGATTCTTTGACCTGCGGGTGAAAGCATCACCGTTATAAAGTCTTTCCTGATTACGCATACGGTTTAACTGATCCGCATAAGCGTCTTTAGACTTGTTATACTTGCCCTTCCACTCGTCAAGTTTTTTATTGGGCTTTAAAGCGTCTTTCATACGTTTAAATAACCTCATAAGATGGGTTCTCCGTATATTGATACCATCAATGCTTTGGTCTCTTTGTCAGCATTCTTATAATCTTCGATTAAGTCTTGTCTCCACTTCTTACCCTTGACCTTCGGTATCTCCGCTGCGGTAGTCCACCATACGCAGAAATAACGTAATGAATCGGGATCGTGGGTTAAATCGTGGGGCTTTTTGGCGTATACGTTAGGCTGTTTATCATCCTTCTGTATTTTCTTTAAGCAGTCATACAGATTAGGTGCTTCGCCTTTGAGTAACGTTAAACGTGACTTCTTTCCTTCTCTCGGACGTAGCCACTCTTTCATTGCCGCACATCCGGCAGGGAAGTCTCTGCTCGTTTTAGTGAGATTCACTCCCGCTTCGTGCCAAAGCTCTGCTCTTGACTTACCGTTTAGCTGTGACCGATTCCAAAGGTCAGGTGGGGCAAGGAATAACGTTACGGGTTCGGTGCACAAATCGTTTAAAACTTCTGCGGCCTGCCCTATGGTTAGGTTAGGGCTGTCATATTCACGATAGACTTGTGCTTCCCCACGCTCGTTTATCCGTATCCAATGTGCGGAGAACATATCGAGTCCGTAGTCAATCGCAACATAGTTCTTCGTTACATAGCCTTCAAGCGGTTCAGTAGTGATAGTATTTACTTCATTGACTTCGGGGAAGAACGCTCCGCCCGGTACAGTCAATGCTTCTTCTATCGTGGCGGGATACTCTTGGGTAATTAGGTCTCCCATTGCCTTCTTGGTATTTTCGTACCATTCTTCGTCTCTATTGGGATCGGCATACCACGGTATGAATATCTTATTGAATCCGTTATCGGGGTCGGTAAATAACTTCTCAAACAGCGACCCACGCTTAATAGTGGATATTAAGATTACTTTTCCACCATCAGGGCTATTTATCGTAGGATAAGCGGCAGTCCATATCTCTTCCGCCCATTCCTGGAATGCGTGTTCGTCCATTAAGAGTAAATCAGCGGTAAATGAACGGCCTGCATTCGGTGAGGATGCAAACGCTTTCATTACAGAAGGCGGTTCTCCCCAACGCTTAACGACTATCTCTAATGCACTTACCTTATATGTGACTCCCGTATACCCTGCGGGTTTCTCCCTCTCATTCTCAATCAAGGGATTATTCTGATATATAAACGCTACACGTCTTATTAACTCTTTGGCTTCTTCTTCACTTCGTGATAACGCAATGACCGTTCTACCGGACCTCGTTATCATCAGCCTTGACGCTTCGCCACACGCCATCCAGGAAAATCCTAACTGACGTGCTTTTAATATGATGTTCAGTCTATGTTCGCAGATTGACAGTAGTGCTTCTTTCTGCTTGGGCCATAACCTAAAGGGCTGTACTAACTCTTGATTCGTTTTCTTGACTTCGATATGGACGTACTTATCAAAGTAATATTCCGGATGATCCTTGCAGTAATCTAATTCTGCTTTCTTGATCTCATCAAGATTTGTCATTAAGTCCTAACCTTTCGGTTAAATTCTTTAGCACTTCTCTATCTTTGTCGGTCATTACATCAAGCGATACCTGATCCGAAGGTTTCTCTCCTACGGTGTCTCTTAACGCCTCAAACGCACCGACACATCCATCCATTGCTTTGTTCGCCATTGCTTCGACTATCTTGTCTTGCATGGAGACTCCATTTTTATCTTTCTGATTCAGAAGGATAGTGATGGACTCTTTAAAGGTCTTTCTGCGAAGATAGGTCTCTGCAGCTTTCTCTCCGCCCATCTTTCCAATCTCTTTATTACGGGGATCACCTTCCTTACGCAGAACAATGTATCCGCCATTCGTGCTTAACTTGTTTTCGGTGGATTTTGTTCCGGAGGGCAACTCTTTCATGTTGTCAATGAAGTCTTCATCAGAAATAATCGGTCTACCCTTTTCATCTGTGGGGGCCTTCTCCAATATTTCCTTTAACTCTTCGGGTGAATACTTCATATTATGTAAACCTCTCTTTGTCTTTAAATTAGCACTATATATCAATCAAATCAAGTGTTATGTGTAATATTTTGGACATTTATTCCCTATATTATGTAAACCATTAAATTGTCACGGATTTAGACACAATTCATTTTTCGGTTTGTATCCGCCCTGCGGAGTGAGTGAACTCAAACCGCCTATTTTACTGCATTCTTGAATTGTCTATACAATTTCTTTAGATATGGGAAAAGGGAATAAAAGGGGAAATAAAAGGGAAGTAAAGGGTATTTTAGAAAAATTTATCTATTCTGCAGAACCTAATTACATAGGGTAGGGGTATATCCGGTGATCTTCTGCTCAATTACATGACCCCAAAAGCTATGCGAAAAAAATTTTCTATCGGACATATAGGAGGTAGATAAGGCAGCCGGGTAGTCAAGGGTATAGGGGTACTATAGGACTCCAGAATCTACAGACCTATAGTATATACATCCCTCTCATATAAATTATAGGTAAGGTATTTGCTCTGCTATGGCTTATACTCCGCACCGTTATCGGCTTTTCAGATACCCAAAGGGGAATTGAACCCTTGACTACTCTTCTTTCTTGCCGACTTAATAGTCAAGCTGCAGATGGCTATGTGTAAAATTCTGGACATAGATTGATGGGTAAAATTTTGGACGTTGCTTGACGTAGTGACTACGTTGTTGTGTAGGTTGTTAACCTATGTCTTGTGATGGTTAACAATTCTCTCCATATTCTTTTATAGACTATACCAACTTAATGTAACTCTACTCCTAACCAATAGAAATTAGTCTTAGTCAAGAAATATGTTTTCCCTTTTAAGGGCTTTTAAGTCTTTTCCTTTTTACCCCTTTGTCGGATGTGGATATCTTTGTTTGGTTCTTCCTTTTACCCTTTGGGTGTATCCCCTTTGTGATGTGGTTTATTTTCCTTTTATCCCTTTGGTATCGGTTCATCAATCCTTTGTATCCCTTGCCACACCTACGTTTTAAGGGTGTCAACGTTGAAAATATATCATTGTATAATGACGTGTTAATCGGCTGTGATAGGCTTGAATACTACGTTTCAAGGGTGTTAATGTTTTCTGACAACGTTGTCATAATTGCATTTTTTACCCCTTATTTTCGTGTTGATCAAATGCCTTGAAAGCCTTATTTCATCGGTGTTTCAGCGATTCCAGGTTTTCCGGAATTTCGCATTTTTTACATCAGAGCTTTTAAATGTCAATCGGCTGTATCCCTTGACACGTCTGCATTTCGTGGGTGTCGTGCTTTCTATTTTTCTATCATTTTTCTGTTTTTCGGTGTAGTGTCAACATTTTTTTCAAAAAAATTTTTGTCAGTATTCATCGGTGTTTCAAGGGTGTTTTTGTCTTTTTCCGTGTCATTGTGTATTGACATATTTCGTATCATTGTGTATTGTTATCTCACAACAAACAAACAGCCACCAACAAAACCGAATAAGCACCGAACAGTTGATAACAATTTGAAGGATGTTGAAAGGCGGAAAGGTGGAACGGATAGAAAGGAAAAACAAGATATGAAAAAGAATTTCTACTACAAAAACATCGTTCTTTATCAGACGTTTGGCAAGTGGTCGGCTCTTTACTCTTCCATTGATGGCACTTTCACTCTTCACGCTTGTTGCACTGACACCAAAGTAAAGGCGTACCAATTAGCAAAAGATATGGTTGACTATCTCAACGAAAAAACAAAGGGGGTTTAAAGATGATAGACCACGTTTCAAAGATAACCACGAACGGAAAAAGCCACTACAACGTTTATCACATCAGCGGATACAAAAGGAAATACACCGACAACGAAAACCTACCCAACAACGTTTTAAACGTACTTTTAAACGGAAATTATTTCAGCAAATACATCACATCTGCAAACGGCAACGTGACTAAATACGAACGTTTTACACCTAACAGATAAAGGGGGTTAACAATATGAAAACTATCAGCATATCAAAAGGCAATTCTAAAATGGGGGCTATCCCTTCCGTATCTCTTCCGCCTATCGTAACTTGTAAGAACTGTGCAACGTGTGCAAAGAATGTAAGAACTGTGCAACGTGTGCAAAGAAATGTTACGCAATGAAACTTTGCCGTATATATCCGTCCGTCAAGAAAGCATATGATAACAACCTTGAAATTCTTAAGGAAGACCGCAACGCATACTTTCAACAGATAAAGGCATCCGCAATGATGACAAAATACTTTAGATTTCACGTCAGCGGAGACATCATCGACACCGACTATTTAGATAGGATGTGCAAACTTGCAAGGGAACTTAAGGAAACCAGGTTTTTAGCCTTTACGAAAAATTATGAGGACGTAAACGAATATTTTAAGAACCACAGAAAGCCCAACAACCTTAAATTGATCTTTTCCCTACCCTTTGACGGATGCAGTATTAACAATCCGCACAACCTACCCACCGCAGCCGTAATACTTAAGGGAAATCAGCCCAAAGATAATTACAAAGTTTGTGGCGGAAACTGCACGGAATGTGCTTGTAAAGGTGTCGGATGTTGGGAACTCAAAAAGGGCGAAACAATAGCATTTTACGAACACTAAAGGGGGATAGAAAACATGAGAAATCAATTCAAAACAACGGTATCAATAACAAGGGGCGAAATTTGCGATTTGCTCATAGCTTGCACAACGGCACAATTCACCGCCAATGACGGGGGCAAGAAATGGGCAAGACTGCACGACAAACTTAAACAGCAACTTGACGATCTTGACAGAGAACTTGACCAACTTGACGAACTTGACAGATACCTTGCGGAAAATTAAAAACCAGGCCCCGCCTATCGGGCGAAAGGTAGGCAGAGGGAGACAACATGACAAATAAAGACGTGATTGAAATTTACGGAAAATCCATTTGGGATATGACAACAGCAGAATTAATCGAATATAAGCTCGACAATCTTTGGACGGAACTGATTGATGAAACGTTTGAAACCGAAAGTGAGGACGATTATGAATAACAGACATATTTACAAAGAGCTTGCAATCAGAATATATGACATTTTAGATCCGTGGGAAAAAGATCCATCGAAGAACAAAACCGAAGAGTTAACCGAAATCGTGGACACAATCCAAAACAATCCAGAGTCGATAATAGGCCATCTACTCGACATCATCGAAGATTTACAAGCATAAGGGGGAACGGATGAAATATACAGTAAAATTTAAACCCTATCAGCCGAAACCGGCTAAAAAGACCGTAAAAGCAACAATGAGAAAATATCTTGCAATCACCGCAAACGAAAGGGGCAGAAAATGAGAGTAAACGAAACCATTTTTAACATCGAATTATCCGAAAAAGAGCTTAATACAATCTTTAAGTCAATCCAGGCTGCCTATTGGGATACAAGGGAAGAATACATAAACTTAAGCAGTGAGGACATATCAGGCAACGATGACAAGATAAGAGAAATAAACGTCTTATATAACCGCAAAATGGATCTTCTGCACATCGGACAAGAAATATCAAGCCTAATCGGCAGACCGTTCAAAGAAAGCGTTTAAGAAAGGAGAAAATATGAAAGTATACATCGCAATATTGCCGGTTTTCAGCATAGGAACTATCACCGCAACAGCAAAAACAAAGGAAGACGCAAGGGATCTACTTTTAAAGAGATACTACGACACCGAGGTTAAAATTTGGGAACTTAAAAATAAGATAAGTTACACCAAATTATCCCAAATGTCACCAATGACCGAACAAGCTATTAAGGCCCGCATAAAGGAAGACGAAAGCGACATCATTTATCAAGAGTTTACCGTAGGAAAAACGGAAATCATTTCCGAGTTTTCGAAATCTGACAGATACGCACTCACAGTAGAAAGGGCATAAGATATGAAAAAATCAAAAATAATCGGCTTTATGCTACTGCACACAGACGGAGACAAGGAATACTACAGCCCCAAATTAACCGAAGAGGACGAGATCGAAATTTATAAGATTTTAGAGAAGTACGGAGACAATAACGAAAGTTGCAGAGGAAACCTAAAAATATTCGATGTAGACGAATTTCAAGATTGAAGGGAGTAGAGAAGATGAGAATAAAAAACGTACACGCAGTATACACCGGTGGGGGAATATGGCTTTTCTACGGAGAAATGACGGGCGGTAAATTTTTCTTAACTGATGATTATGGAGACACACTTATATTAAACGAGTCCCCCGAGGATTTTGACGAGTCCCTTTATCCCGAGTGGCAAGAAAAGCATTTATTCAAAGAGTTAAGAGGGGAGACGAGAGAAAGGTTCTGCCTAAACATGTTGAGATGGTTGTCAAAGCCTGGCAGAGATGATTATAGGGGTGGAATTACAGACCGAGAGATTGATTTTTATAAAAATTACATGCAAGGAGAATATTAAAAATGAAGTATAAGGACATCATAACCGGCGAAGAAATGCAGATCTTGACCACAAGGAAGAATGCAAGTAAATATGAACTTATGCAAGCTGCAGTACGTCAGTCAGCCCAGGAATGGCAAATGAGAACCGCAGAAAAGACATTATCTTATGCCGAACTGCTTCACGACATCCGAATTTTTGAAAAATACGCTAAAAAGTACGGTTTACAAAGGGAATTGCGTGAAAATGGCATTATATGATACAATGTGCAATGATTGAAAGGAGTAACACTATGCCAAGAAAAAAAGCCATTTCCGCACATTCCAGAGCAAGTATTAAGTACAACGCAACCACAACAAAGGCAATTTCCTTCAGACTCAACCGAAATACAGACAAAGATATCTTGGATAAGTTAGAATCCGTAGACAATGTGCAAGGTTATCTGAAAGAATTAATCAGAGCAGACATAGCAAAGGACAACGAATGAAGAAATCAACCGGATTTTTATTTGTATCAATCTCAATATTTGTACTGTTTCTTGCATTCCACCGTCAAATGCCGTTTGAAGCATACATTTTTACCGCAATACTGTTCTTTTTATCATTCTTGTTATACTCAATATCACTGTTAATAGAAAGCAAAGAAGAAACCCCCGACTTTTGATCGGGGGCCTTTTTTTACATCTGCTCGATTTTCTGAATCAGTCTCTTAAAATCCTGCTTGGACTCTTCCGGAGCGTCCTGCATAAGTTCTTTCAGTTCCATAGCAAGTTCGGGGCCTTCTGCGGCATATCTACCCATGGAATCACGCCTTGCGTATCTTCCACGTCCTCTATATGATGAACCTTCATAGGAACGGTTTGAACCGCCTTCACGGGACATATCATAGCTTCCGTCATAACTTCTGCGTGAACCTTCATAAGACCGTCTTCCGTAGTTTGATCCGCCTTCATAGGAAGAGCCTTCCATATCTTCACAGACTTTGCAGATATTCTTGATCGCATGTGCGAGCTTGTCTATCACGTCCAAAGAACCGGTAGACAGTTCACCCTGGCTATACTCTGCAAGTTCTTTCATCAGCTTTTCTTTAAGCTCATAAAGTTCGTGCATAACTTCTCCTTTCTTACGCTATTCTGTCGATTACAAGATTTGAGTTCTGTACCTCAATCGTGGGAGTCGGGGTTACTGCTGCATCATCAACAGTTGCGTCAACGTATCTGACGGACAGACTGAAACAGCATCCCTTCGGGACTGTTATGATTGCGGTACTTGTTACGTTGCCAAACTCTTCCACCGCCTGCGGAGTGAATATTGCCTGGCTTGTGACACGGGGTTCACCATTCACCGAGATGGCGACAGCAAGGGGAGTTACTTCGCCACCTTCGGGAACGGCAATGTTACCGTTATACGTCACACGGTATCTTGCAAAACAGTTATTAGTGCAACCACGGAGAATAAAAATTCCTGTCTCATTTTCATGATAGACATACCCTTTAGGGCAAGGAATAGAAGCCGTGAACAGAACCGGCCCATTAAGAGCGACATTCTGCAAAGCATTGGCTAAATATTCTGCCATAGTGCCACCCCCTTACATTCCGCAACCACATCCACAAGACTGATTGCAAGTGAATATGGGAGTTCTGCCGTAAACGGGAGTGGAAGGAACGGGGCAGTTAGAAAGTCTGTTGTAAAGCTGATCCACTTCGTTAGCGAAGCCCTGAGAAATGAAAGCGTTCTGTGCAGTCTGTGACTCACGAAGGGTAGCCATGTTAAGCTGTGTCTGAAGCTCTGAAATTCTGTCATTCTTTGCTTCCACCTGTGCCTTAACGCCATCAAGTTCGAGCTGACAAAGTTTGTCAAGAATAGCCTGGCTGTTTCTGTTTCCCGCATCAATGATATCTCTTGTGTTCTGATAAGCTGCGGTACGGTCTGCACAGTTTTCGGTTGCTACGGTGTATTTGAGATCGGCAATACCGGCTCTGTTCTCACAGCAGCAGTTCTGAAGTGCTGACTGAAGAGAAAACATCTGCTGCATGTCGGCTATCTGACGAGCGTTTGCACCCTGCTCTACACCCGCAAAGCCATTGCAAAGCTGTGTTGAGATATCGGAAAGTCCGTCACGGATAGAAGTAATACCGTCATTAATCATAGCGTCACGGAATCCGTTGTTGGTGTTGGTATTAATGTTCTGCTGTCCGGTCATAAGCCAGGGGAAATCATAGTTTCCACCGCCATAACCGCCACCGAAGCCGTTTCCGCCCCATCCGATTAAGAGCAGAAGTATAATCCACCCCCAATCTCCGCCAAAGCCACCGCCAAAACCGCAGTTTCCGGCAGCATAAGCAGGGGCAACGGGCATATACATGTTAGAATTTTCACCTGACATCATAAAAATTTCCTCCTGTAATTATTTAGGTGTGAGACCATGTTCGTACGCTACATAGTCTGTTTATATAAAGCACGTCTGCTTTATTTTGGGTGAATTTAATAAAGGTTAGTGATTTTTTCACTATCCGCACGTTAAATTTCACTATTTTTCTGAAATATAGTGAGTTATCTGTTCATTAACTGCTGAATCATGGGATTATTTCGCATGTTCATCATTGAATTAAGCTGTTGCTGTGATATCTGTCCTGAATTAAGCAAGTGCTGAATAATTGCGTTGGGATCGTTTGCATTAATGCCCTGCGGAATGTTAAAACGGCTCTGTAACATCTGCATAGGGTTCGCCCTAAACTGCTGATACATAGAAAGAATATTATTCATCCCCTAATTCCTCTCGAAGTGCTTTTATATCCGCCTTAAGTGCGTCAATTTCGCCTTTTAATTCATCAAAGGCTAATTTATATGAGTCTTCCGTTTCGGATGCCTTGTTGGGCGTTGTAGGCTCTTCTTTGACAAGTCTGTACTTATCGAATATCGGAGTATCGAGCTGTGAAAAGCCCATTGTCTTGACATATATATATGGGGCTGTTTCGTCCTTGAACGTAACACTATTTCCGTATCTTACCGGATAGCTTCTTGCTTCCATTTCGTTTCGGACAGAAACAAAGCCCCCGTCCTGTATCTGCATTGGCTGTTGATAGTTTTGTGGATATGGATTATACATTTTCACTCTCCTTTTTGTACCACACGAATTGCGGTATTTCGTGGCTACTATTCCATGCGTCATATATATCACCGTCTACAACTGTTGCAACGTGACCGCCAAAACCTAAAACGTAAGTCCCTTTGGGATGATCCTTGCAGAAATCTTCTGCGGTATAACAGTCCGGGCATTCATCCGGCAGCGACTTTCTGACAAATCCATGTTGCCTTAAGACCGCTCCCCACACGGAATCGGTTGAAGGCATATCGCACATCAGAAACCCGGCATTTACTATCATTGCGTAGGCTGTTTCCCAATCAACATTTAATGCTTTTGCTATTGCCCTGACTGTGCAGTCTCCTACACGTCTTCCGCAGGGGTTTGGATTATACTCTTTCCACATACCAATAGCATAATAAAAAGCCCACCAAGTTAAAATGAACCTGGTAGGCTTTTTTTGTGAATCTTTAAGGCAATGTTAGGGAAGTATGGATTTAAACTTCTTGATAATAGTTTTCACTTGTCTGTCCGATAGTTCGTACTTCTCCGCAAGTTCTGATATCTTAATCCCGTCTATCAGACGTTCTTTAAGTATCTCCCTATTACGTTTTGACGTAACCCATTCATCAATGAACGCTGATAACTCGGAATTACTCATTTAATCTCCTTTCTTGCCGTAATTGCAAAACCCATCATTGAAGACTCCTATACCACCTTCACTCCAAAAGGTACACAACTGATGATCCCCATACCAATGGTCGGAATATGTGCAGTCCTTGCACCTCACAACTTTCACTACATCTTCGATCTCGGTTGTTTTTATTCTGTCTATTTCTTCATTTTCCCTTGCTTCCTCACTTATATCCTCTATCTCTACTGCGTTTCTCACGGCTGAAAGCAAACACTCTAATTTCTGCTTTCCCTCGTCTGACAGATACTTTTCTATGCACTCCGCACACATTTCATATCCGTCAAGGTATGCTTTCTGCTCTCCTTTAGTTCGCAACATCATATTTCCTCACTTTCTGCCTTATAGGGTTATATTCATTGTCCCGTTGTTGACTATCGTTGTTTCAACTCTCTCGTTCCACACCTTATACGATTCATTCAAAGACTTTGCTTCATCTCCATTTATCCAAAATGGCTCGATAAACTTACATTTAGTTCCTTTGTGCCATACAGAAAAAGCCTTTACATCGGATTCGTATTGGATATGAACTTCGTCACCGCAAAAAGGACAAGGTTTTAGTTTGCTCATTCACTCGTCTCACTTTCTGTCTGTACTATATGGTCTTTCAAGATAAGTTCTGACATCACTATGTTCTTGATTTAACCACTCTTCTGAAAAATGAATTGTCTGGGTATGGTTATGTTCGTTGACACTTCGTATAAATACCACATTTGGAAAAGTCTTTCGCAGCATATCATTTAGTGCATCTTCGTTTGTCATTTCTTATCACCTCTCATATCTGCACCACAATTAGGGCAAAAATCCCAATGTTCCTTATTTATCGGGCAAGGTGGTTCTCCCATACTACAAGCAGAACATTCATAGTGCCACATTTGCTTTTCGCCGTTCGGGAATCTTTCTGTAACTACCTCTATCCACTCTCCCTTGTTCTCTGCGGACGGTAACTCATAGATAGTCTTATATAAGTCTTTACCGAAATACTTCATTTGGAGTAATTCAAGAACCGTCTGTCTGCTGATTAAATCACTCATTGCCCCTTCCTTTCGTCTGTTTCAGGAACCGGCTGATAAGGATGGATAGACTTGATATCAGATTCCTTTATCAGCATTCTCACTCCACTATTAACCTGGATGATGGGATTGTTGCTCTCGGTTATCCCAACTACCTTCGCTGAAATGATTACTTCGTCACCTATGTTCATACGCTCTCCCTCACTATTGCTTTCTCTGCTTCCTCATAAGTCATGCCGTTCTGAAATGCGTAGTAGGCAACATTGAGTTTGTGATAGGCTTCAACCGGAATCATCAGCAGCTTATGATCGTGACAAAACTTGATTGCTATGCTCTGCTCGTCAATCTCTTTCATTCGTCTTTCTCCTCTTCTGCAAGCACGATTTCGATCTCTCCCTGACAACTTCTCGGCTCTGTTGTAAACTCTATGGATAAGACCTCTCTTTGATGATACGGGTCTACTCCATGCCAAGTGTTCCTTGTGAAACAAAGTGGATCATGAAGTCCACTCTCATATAAAGTTATCCGGCACTCTCCTTTAAGAATGTTTAAAATATCAATAAATTTCATTCGTCTTTCTCCTTTTCTACCTCTTCTTCATCAAACTCATACTCTCGTTCGTATCTGTCCTGACGATTCATCCGTTTACATTCTTCACGGTATTCATAATCGTCCATATATCCGTTTTCGTAGTCACTGAATATGCTCATTCTTCCACCTTCTCTTCCAGAATGATGTAGCCCGTGATCTCTTCATGCTCCACCATTTCCTTAAGCAGCTCATTGAAGTGTACCTTCATACCTTCCTCGTTAGTGGTTACTTTTATTGTCAGTCTGTTCATCAGTTTTCCTTTCTCCCTCGGATGCAATTACTATGTTCGGCTCACGCCTTGCTTTATCTATGGTTTCTATCAAAAGGGTGGGATCAACACAATTCTTTAGGATTTCCTCGGATAGGTAAAAGTTATTCTTTATCATTCAACGTCCTTTCCATCTGTGCAGATAAGTTCATTCTCTGCTTTACCGGAATCAATGACTTTTAATATGGTCTTGCAGTCAGCACACCATAAGTACACACTTTGCTGATAGCGTTTAAGCATAAGTGCCTGGCAATTAGGACATATGGGTACTGTCTGCAAGATTCTGTAAATCATTTCTTCTCCTTGATTTCTAAACTGATTACATTAGATGTGGGATAGTAGATATTAGTCTTTTCCTTGACGTTGCGGAAAACGAAAGCTGCGTTCATGCTTCCCTTAAGGCCAATGGTTTCAAACTCATACTTGGGCGATTCATAGGTATGTTCTGTAAGGTCTGTGGTCTTTATTGTGTACTGAGCCATAATCTCTCCTTTCATTTCAGCTTATAGAATCTCTCATAGTCGATATCATCATCAGGTCTCTGCTGAAAGTTATTAAACTGATTAGTTGTCTTTACTACCTTCGGTGCTGTGTCGGGTTCATTGAGGTATTCATCAAAGTGGCTCGGAGCAAACAAAGTAGATGGTCTTAAAAAATCAAACATCTTGGGATCGTCTTTCCACTTCTTGACCTTCTTGTCTATAACCTTCTTGAAGTCCTCGACTGTGTAACCTTCCTTAAGCCTTGCTCTTACATATTTAGCGTGTGCTTCACTTGAAGCTCTAAATTTTTTGCCCGTTTTCTCATTGAGGTAGCCAATGATTTCGTGTATTTCTTCCAAACGGCCTTTCTTATCTATATCTTTCTCTAACTCTTTCTCTATCTCTAACTCTATCTCTCCGTTACATGTAACGTTACTGTAACGCTTTTCCGCTTGGGGCAAGGCTTTCTGACGGTCTCTGTAACGCTGAACCCTTAAACGGGTAGATTCCTTTGTGTGTTCGTCCTGGGTAGACACTCCAAGCATCTTGTTTACTTCACTCATATAGAGTGTTCCATCGTCTAAAATCTCCATCATGTGAAGTTCCGTGAATACCTTGATGGCACTCTTGACGATATCCGGATTTGTATGGGTTATCGTTGCCAACATCTGCTCGTTGTATGGAATCTCATCAGAGAACCTTAAATTTCCTTCGTGATCTACGCTTTCACACAGCAGCTTAAGGTAGAAAAGGATATAGTCTTTACCATTTGGCATTGACTCAATTATCTGAATGTCATGTCTCTTGAAGAAGTCTCTTTTCAGCTTAAGCCAAAAGTATTTCTTTGATTCAGCCATTACTCTATCCTTTCGTACCTCGTACACGCTTTCCGAGTTCTCTCTCCCCAAACTCTGCCCGCATCACACTTGCCACACGTTGAGTTTTCAAACTGACGGAAGAATTTACATGATCCACACTTATACTCCAGGTTAGTCTGTCGCTTAAGCTCGTCCTTTGTCTGAACGTAAGTCCACATCGATTCATCCCTTGCAGCTTTAGCCATTGCATCAAGTTTTGTGCGGTAGTCATTGTCTGGCACTTCGATTACACATTTAAGTTTCATGCGAACCCCCTTGTCTGTCCCGTCTGCCACCATTCCTTGTCACAATAGTTGTCATAGCGGTACACTTCACCACTTAACGCTTCTTCGTGGATAACTATTTCAACATTGGGATATCTCAATGCGATATCTTCAAGGGAAATGGGATCGTCATACTGCGGATCGATAGCTATTTTTGCTACTCCGTCTTTACAGACTATCCACAGTATTCCGTCACCGAATAACACTTCATCATCAGGGATAGACCCTGCCTGGTAAAAACTCTTCATTCACTCACCCCCCCTATTAGGGTTCACCCCCGTATAAGCTGCAATCCGGTGCAAAGTCAGCGGGCCACGGTAAATGATCTACCCAATGAGTGACGTTTCCAAAAGTCTCGTCACCTAATGTATGCCACCATCCGTCTGAACCGTACTGTGCGACTAACATCTTGCGGTCCGTGGTAAACACAACGACCAAATCAGAAAACTTATCATAGACTTTGGGGGTTTCAACCCTTGCGTCCTTTATCATGTCGGATTTATTCATGCTCTCTCCTTTCAAACTACTCTCTGAACGTACTCGAAGTTATTATTCATAGCCCATCTTGCAAACCACGCAGCGTCATTCTCTTCGTGGAAATCCCACAAGACGTAGTTTCCTCTTTCTCTGATGTGGAATTTATCTATGCGGTTAATGTCTTCGAGCATTGTTAAGGTATCTTTTGCGACTTCAAAGGGTACAAGCTGCTTTGAAGTAATTACGGTTTTGCCTTTCATTCCATCACCTCACTTCTTTGCTTCTCGAATCGTGATCTCCGCTGCCGACTTCTCACTCCATATCTTGTTGACAACTGCGTGGACTATCTGGGAATCATCCGTGTATGCGACTCCGTTAAGTGCATCCGCTATTGACTTTAAGAGGTTATCTGAATCGGGGCGTTTAGTCGGGTAATGGTAGACCAACAACTCTTCTCTTTTCTTCTTGCTGACTGATTTAGGAATCTGAAAGTATACGTTAAGTATCAGTTCTACGGGTTCGTCTTTGAAGGCTATCCCCGTGGGGTACTCCATCAGATAACAGTTCTTAACTTTTCTCTCATAATCCTGGGTTTTCTTGGGCGTGTATGTGTGACCCGTCTTCGTGAATCTCGGACGCTGTTTCGGCTGAACATCACCCGGTACTGTGAAATAAATTTCAATCATAGAATCTGCCGTACCTCTCTCTGAATAAATCTCTTCCTATCTCTTCCGTGAATCCTTTACTTCTCTGCTCTTGGATGTAAGTCTGCTGTGCTATGAGCTGCAATTCCTTATCGTGTTCGTTAAAGTCGTGCAGTCTGGAATGACATTTTCTGCATAGCCATACCCACAATCCGTCTTCGTCTGCGAGTTTTCTCTGACCGGTTCCGTGAAGGCAATGATGATGTTCCAATCCTTTGTCCATTGATCCGTGGCATAGATAACACTCACACGTCTTTTGTATCTTGCTTGGGATGTACTCCTTCATTCGATTAACTCCTTAAATACTTCACACAGTACGTTTTTGACTATGCTGTTCCCTGCTTGCTTGTAGAGCTGCGTGTTAGAATTAACTGCTTGTGCTTTCTCAAAATCTTCATCTGAAAAGTCCATCAGTCTCCAACATTCTCTTGGTGTAAGTTTTCTGATTCGGATTAAATACTTCTGACCGTCAATCTCCCAAATCCATCTTTCAAGTACGTTAGGGATATTCTCCGTTGTCAGAGTCGGACTTATCTCTCCGTTCTCGATTACTCTTCCTCTGCGTGTCAAACTGTCGGGATAACTCATGTCCGCCACCCCCCCAATTCTGCAAGGGATTACACCGTCTTTAGTGGCTTGACGGATTAATACCATATTGTCTTTCTGAACCGTTGTTATGGTATTTGCTATCCCTTCGGTATTTACTTCCAACCGCTGTTCCAAATCAATTCCTTTACGTCTGTCGGAAGGATTCTCCGGGTTTCTTCCTCGCATTGCTACGCAGTCAACCACCTTCGGTACTAATCCTTCCCCACAAGCGTTTAATGCAGGGGATATAGTCTCTTTGTTGTACACTCGGTCTTGCTGATAATACTGTGTTCCATTGTTACTTATCTGTTCTCCCATACCGCCTATCACCTCAACTTCCAGAACCTTCGGCTGTATGTTACCCCCCCCACAAGTAGGAACGGTGGGTGCGATACCATCACTTCCGTAGACTCTATTTGCAGATTCAAGCGTATGGTCAACTGTGTTATTCATCTGACCTATTACGTTTATCTTGTCCATCTTCTAACCTCGTTATCTCAATGATGAAAGGCATTGTGTTTCCGTGTGTCATTCCTGCGGCTAAAGTAGGACATAGACCGTTAGTCAGATATACTGATCTTCCTTGCGTCTGTACCCCCCCCCGCATTTCCTATGCACTTAATTTTCGGTTCTTCTTTCATCAAGTCTGTAAATCTCCATTACTGCGTTTGAATTGAAGTTCTTGAGACCCTTGTAATCTCTTGCCATTAATGTCACCGCAGTATCACTTTGTTTAAGGTTGGGGGTATAGCGTTCACTATTTGTTGCAAGATTCTCGACTATGCACCCCCCCCGAAATATTAGAGTCATCATGTTTTCTTTACCTCTATTACCCCGTTTGAGTATTCGTGACTCGACCCAAAGCCTTTGTAATCTCTGGCAAGTAATGAAGTGGCTACATCAACATCCGCCTTGAAACACTCTTTCGTATTCAAGTACGCCGGAACCTTCTGCTTGGTGATTGCTGATTCCTCTGTCGGTTCTTGCTGCGATGCAGTTTGCGGAGCTGATGAATTGTGGATTTTTGGTAGTGAGGTCAATGGTCTGTCTGTCTGTCTGTCTGTCTATGGGTATCTTTCCACCTACTACCAATTTGTCGATAAGGTCTTTTGCTTTGTCATTCGTGATATAAAACTTTTCGTCCACTTCATCTTCCAGATAGTCAGCCATTACTTTTTCAAGTGGATATCCTTGTGGGAAATGGAACACTCCCGTTCCGAGGAAACTGACTACAATAGTTCTGTTTCTGCTCTGTGCGACTCCATAGTTTTTAGCATTCATGTCTTGCCAATAAGTCGTGTAACCTTTGGATTCAAGGAAATTCAGCCACTTCTTAAAGCTCTCGATGTTCTTACTGCCGTGAACCTGCGGAACATTCTCCATTACCAAAACTTGTGGAAGGTTCTCACATTCGTTCAGCAGTCTGCGGACTTCCCAAAGCAGGCTCGATCTTGTGCCACTTCCTTCTTCCATTCCTTCCATCTTTCCGGCAACGCTTAAGTCGGTGCAAGGGAATGAATATGTAAGAAGGTATGTGTAAGACTCTGTGTCTACTATTTCAAGGTCTTTGCCGTGTACTTGGGTAACATCTATCGTGGGATAATTCGTGCCGTGGATAGCGTTATAAGATGCGATAGCGTACTTATCAAATTCAACTACTTTCCAATGCTCGAAGTTCGCACCGATAGCTTTAAGAGCCATTGCTTGTGATCCGACACCCGCAAACAATTCGATCAAGCGGATGGGTTTCCTTATCTTGTAAGGCTCATCTATGAAGTCGAAGACACTCATCTGACCGGAACATTCATAATCTGTTGGGATCATTTCTTTCCTTTCTTGTGTTCTTCGTATGCCTTAAGTGTTGCTTCATCCTGGGGTAACATGATTCCGCATTGTTCCATCTCATCAAGAGCAACATCTATAAGGTGTGACATTTCTTCCTTTGTCATTTCGTG
>Ga0247610_10002911_pt1 | contig 19260 bp, 17 predicted proteins | sample 174DNAGHGhighgp2_FD_193483 | JGI IMG/M metagenome (GOLD analysis project Ga0247610, IMG submission 193483) | Sheep rumen microbial communities from Palmerston North, Manawatu-Wanganui, New Zealand - 1742 DNA GHGhigh gp2 | ecosystem: Host-associated > Mammals > Digestive system > Stomach > Rumen...
TGAAAAATGCAATTAATAGCTTGTTGTAAATTATCGTTTATATTAATAAATTAATCCTTGACGGCGGGATTTAATTTGTAGGAGTGCCGTCTCTTTCATTAAATCTCCTAAAGGAGGAGTAAAAAATGAAAGAAAAATTGATCAATGATGTGATTCAAACAATGATGCCATATTTGAATTGCAATCAAATTAAGATGCTAAATGATGTTTTAGTATCTGCTTTATGTGGCAAGGAAGTAAAAAATATAATAAGCGATGAGTTGGAAATAAATCTTGTTGATTTATTCGTATCTGCTAAACGTGTAGAAGGATTATCAGAAAAATCATTACATTATTATAAGAAAACTATTGATAACATGAACAAAAAAATCAATAAATCTGCTCAATTTATTACCACAGATGATTTAAGAAGTTATCTATCAGATTATCAAGAGAATAATAAATCTAGTAAGGTAACAATTGATAATATTAGAAGGATATTAAGTACATATTTTTCATGGCTTGAAGATGAGAATTATATATTAAAAAGTCCAATACGAAGAATACATAAAATAAAGTCTGCAACAGTTGTAAAAGAAGTATATTCTGATGAATGCCTAGAAAAAATGAGAGATAATTGTTCATCTATAAGAGATCTTGCAATAGTAGATATTCTTGCTTCAACAGGTATGAGAGTTGGAGAATTGGTATTACTAAATAAAGAAGATGTTAATTTTCAAGAACGAGAATGTAAGGTTCTTGGTAAAGGAAATAAAGAAAGAATTGTATATTTTGATGCCAGAACAAAATTACATTTACAGGAATATTTAAATTCAAGAAAAGATAATAATGATGCTTTATTTGTGGGTTTAAATGCACCATTTAAAAGAATAAGTATTGGTGCAATAGAATTAAGAATTAGAAATTTAGGGAAAGAACTTGATATTAATAAAGCTCACCCGCATAAATTTAGAAGAACATTAGCTACAAAAGCTATTGATAAGGGAATGCCAATAGAACAATTACAAGTTCTATTAGGCCATAAGAGAATTGATACAACTTTACAATATGCGATGGTTAATCAGGCGAATGTAAAAGCCTCGCATAAAAAATATATAGGTTAGGTGATTTATATGCCAAAAGTATTTTATGAAATTAAAGATTTATGTGTAATAAAGGGTGGAAAAAGAATTCCTAAAGGAGATACCTTGCAAAAAGAAGAAAATGATCATCCATATATTAGAATAGTTGATATGTATCAAGGCAAATACATTAACAAAAATTCCGAAATACTTTATGCTAGAAATAGATATTTTAATAAAATAAAGCATTATATTGTTAATTCAGGTGATGTTATTTTGGCGATTGTTGGGAACACACTAGGGATCGCATCAATTGTTGGCGATTCTTTAAATGGTGCTAATTTAACTGAAAATTGTTGTAAATTTATTGATATAGATAATAATAAAGTTTTATCAGAATTTTTATATTATAGTTTGATTTCACCTTTGAATCAAAATGTTATACAAAAATTTAAAGTTGGTTCTTCACAACCAAAGCTCCCATTATATAATATTGAGCGTTTAAAGGTTGTAAATATTAATGTTATTGAACAATCTAAAATTGTTGAAGTGCTTGCCAATATTGATAAAAAAATTGCTATTAATAATCGTATAAACGATAATTTATGCTATTGATATTTGACCATTCATAAGCATAGGCAATATAGAATTTCTAAGTTTTGTTAATTCTGTATTTTCTCTTTTTAACAATAGTTGTTTATCAATAACGATTCTACTTAACATAGTGAATTTTTTAAGCAAGTATTCAGGCGGAATAGGAATATATAAACCCTTAAATACAGTTTCATTCATTGATGATCTTGTAGAAGCTAGACAAGCATTATGTAAAAAGTCAAATATTGATTTAGATGATAAATAATGTCGTATATATTCTTGGGCATTTGTTAAGTTAACAACAATCTTTCCTAGAGCAACATTATAAGCACCTTTTAATCCATATCTTACGGTACCTGCAGTTTTATCTCCATATTTATCAATCATAATATCATATTCATTGCATATCTTTGTGGTTGATTTCAACGGTATATAAGATATTTTTTCATCAGAATCATAATCTCTATTTTGAATAAAACGTATATATCCTTTTTGCTCAGAATATATAAATTCTGATTTTGGGGGTTGAGATGCACTTTCCCAACTTGAAAAAGACAACAATTCTTTTACCTCCCAATCTGCTGGTATTTCACGTTTTATTAGATTATTATATATCATTGAACCATTATTACTCTTGTAGGTTTTGTTGTCTAAAGTGGGAAAATCATATTGTAAGAACCATTGCTGAAAAATGCAATTAATAGCTTGTTGTAAATTATCGTTTAGCTTATTTAATTATTGGAGGTTGATTGTATGAATGATATTAATGATTATTTAAAAAACTTAGCAATTTCTCTTAGTGCAACATCTGCAAAACAAAACGCTGCAATTGCTAAAGCATTAGAAGAAGCAGAAAATAATAGAAAATTAGAAGAAATCAATAGCCCTACAAATCAGCATTTAAGAACTTTGATACAACAATCATCATTATTGTTGCAGCAAAGTGAAGAGCAGAATAAATTGTTAAAAGAACAAAATGAAAGTCTAAAGCAACAATTATCTTATGCATTAGAAAATGAAAAAGAAGCTAAAAAAGAAGCAAAACATAATAAAATATGGGTATATATTTCTACTGGGATAGCATTTGCTTCTTTAATTGCAACAATTTTGATTGCTATTTTAAAATAAGTAATAAGGAGGTTATATCAATTGAAAAGAATCGATAGAAGATTAAACGATACTGCCGAAATAGTAGATAAAAAATTTTCAAAAGTAAACGAACATAATAGAGAAGAAATTTCAAGCGATATATTACCTCATATTCGAAATCTTTGTGAAGCATTCATGTATAAGGTCTATGATGAGGAAAATGATGCTGATTTATTTCAAACACAAGACAATCTTAAGATAGTAAGAAGGTATTTTAATTCTAAATATTATGATATTTACAAATTTCATTCATTGTTAGATGCAAGCGTTGGTCATATGGATTTTGGAAGAATGCAATCTGAAGCACTAACAATTAGATATATTCCTAAATTAATTAATATTAAAGATTTTCTTCATAAAAAATATGGCATTAAAATATTAGAAAACATTTATAAATATCCATTAGATTTGGATGAAAGCATAATTTCATTTTATCAAAAGATTTTATTTGTATTAATGAATTCTTCATGTGACACTCAAAAATTCACAAGGAATCAATACTTTATTAGAAAAAGGTCTTTAAGATATATAGATGGCTGCATATTTTATGAATATGTATTTGATGTGTCTGATGATAAAACAAATAAATTTAATACATTTGTGTGCTACAGTTTGAAAAATATTCATTTCGATTATGATATGAAATTATTATTGTCAAAAAAGCAGATTACTTTTTTAAATACTTCTATATTTATTAATATAATTTATGATTATGAATATTCTATAAGACCATGCACCTTTAAAAATATATTATATTTAATCAATATTAATTCTCCAGATTGGAAGAGAACAAATGAGTACTTATGTTTGATGCAATTTATTAAAGATAGTAATATGTCTTTACTTGATATTGTAGATTCTGGTTTATATGAATGTATTCCAAATGGAGGTATATATCAAACATTTATAATAAAATTACATGAGTATATTAAAAAAAAGAAGTCAGGAACAAATGTTATTAGATTTTTATTGCATGATATGAGAAATAACATTATAAATGCACAAAAATATGTTCCATATAGAGATATGCCTTCATATAATGAAAAATTTGATGGATTAAGAATTAGATTAGGAACAAAGGCGTTTGAACTAATGCCATTTGCTTTTAACCCTAAAGATGCAAGGCCATCTTTACATACCTTATATGAAATTTTTGATGCTTCAAATTCAAAGGGTGAAATATTATATCATCAGATTGTTGAATATATTAATCAAAATAATGTGTTATTTATTAAGCCAAGTGATATAGGATATTCTGAAGAAAAATTTGAAGAATTAATGCTTGATTTTAACAATAATTTAGACAATGTGAATTCATATTATTCAGATCATAAAATAATAAATGTTAATGGTTTCTATTCTATTAAATCTTATTATGATATGACGTTAAGCACAATTTCAAATGCATTAAGCTTATGTGATAAGAAGAATATTGATTTGAACAATGATTATTCTGAAAACGAATTTCTTTCTTTAAATCAAAAGAATATTTTATCGAATGCTTTATTAAAATCCTCAATTGCCATTATAACAGGCGCTGCAGGAACAGGGAAAACGACTTTAATAAAAGAATTCATTAAAAATAATAATGATAAGAGAATTCTTTGTTTAACGACCACAAATACTGCCAATAACAATTTAAAAATCAAAGAATATAAATCAAATGTAAAATTTAGTAATATTTCTAAATTTGAATCTGAAAACACATATGAATTATATGATGTTGTAGTGGTTGATGAATCAAGTTTTGTTTCCACTAAATCTATTGAACAAATTCTAAGATTATATTCTGGTTCATCTTTTTTGCTTGTTGGGGACCCTGAGCAAATAGAATCAATAGATTTTGGTAATTGGTTCGAATTATTATTGAGTATTCTAAATAATAAGAATGTCGTTTATATGCTTGATAAAGAATTTAGAACAAATGAAGATGGACTATTGAATGTATGGCATGAAGTTAGGAATGGAAATAAAAATAATATTTTAGAATTATTATCAGCATATGAAATGTCAGAGAAAATTAACGATGAAATATTTAATATTAACGAAAATGAAGTAATATTATGCTTAAACTATGATGGATTATATGGAATAAATAATGTCAATAGATATTTGCAAGCATCAAATCCAAATATTGCTTTTGAATATCAGCAAAATCTTTATAAAGTCGGAGACCCGGTTATATTTATAATCAATGAGTACAGTGCATACGGAATATATAATAATTTGAAGGGCAAAATTGTTGATATTCAAGATGACGAAGAAAATATAAAATTTAAAATTCAATTATTTGATACAATGGACTTTGCATTTAGACTTTCTAATGAAATTCTTATTACAAAAGAAGATGATTTATACTATGCAATAGTTGAAAAGAAAAAATTTTATAATGATAAATATGATACAGATATGGATTCAAGAACAAAGTTACCTTTCCAAATATCATATGCTATGTCAATTCATAAAGCGCAAGGTTTGGAATTTGATTCTGTAAAGATAGTTATTACAAAAGAAGCTGATGAACTTATTACAAAAAATATTTTTTATACGGCAGTTACAAGAGCAAGGAAAGACCTTAAAATTTATTGGGAGCCTGAAGTTGCTAATTTTGTATTAGATAATATTGAAAAATCTATTGATTCTAAAGGTAATGATTTATCAGTATTACGTGAAATTTTAAAATAAAAGGAAGTGAAAGAATATGCCAAATTCATTTGAAACAAAAATTGAACAATATGCATTTGATAAAGATGGAATTAAAGCAATTAAAGAAGAATGTTTACATGGTGAAGATTGGCCTGTTGTTTATATTCTTTCAGGTAAAAAGGAAGCTTATGTTGGAGAAACACAAAATGCTTTCTCAAGAATGAATCAACATCTTGCAAATAGTAGAAGAAATAATTTAACTAAAATTAATTTAATGCTTTCAGATTCATTTAATAAATCAGCAATTCTTGATATAGAAAACATGTTGATAACTCATATGCATGCTGATGATAAGTTTATATTACAAAATGCTAATGGTGGACAATCTAAATTACATAATTATTATCAAAGAACTGAATATCAAAATGTATTTAATGACATTTGGAGAAAATTAAAACAACTAGATTTAGTAAATCATGATTTATTTGAAATAGAAAATTCTGAAATATTTAAATTTTCACCATTTAAGCAATTAACAGGTGAGCAATATGAAGTAGTTAAAGAATTATTATCAATTTATTCATCTTCATTAACTAGTGATGGCAAAACAACTATTGTCGTAAATGGTGGTGCAGGAACGGGTAAATCGTTAATAGCTATTTATTTTATTAATATGATAGCCAATATTTTAAATAATAATTATGATTTTTCTGATACAGATGACTATTTAGATGATGAAAGCTTTTTTAATCAAGCAGAATTAATAAGAACAATTAAAACATATGGTAATGATAAGATCGCATTTGTTATTGCTGTTCCTAGTTTTAAAGAAACAGTCAAAAAAGTGTTTAAATCTATTAAAGAATTAAAACATATTGATGTTGTTTCACCTTCTGAAGCATCTAGAGGTGATTATGATATATTAATAGTAGATGAAGCCCATAGATTAAAAAGAAGAGAAAAATTAACTAATTATGGTACTCATGATAATGTTAATAGATATCTAGGATTACCGATGGATTCTACCGAATTAGATTGGCTTAAATATAAAACTAAAAAAATGCTAATATTATTTTATGATGATAAGCAGACTGTAAAAGAATCAGACGTTAGAAAAGAAGATTTTGAAAAAATATTTAATGATTCAGAAACTGTCAAGTTTAACCTTAGTACTCAATTAAGAGTAAAAGGTGGAAATGAATATATTGATTTTGTTCATAATTTATTTACTAATAATCCATCAAAATATGACTTAACTACTGGTTATGATTTAAAAGTATTTGATGATTGTCATGAAATGTTTGAAAGAATTAAAGAAAAAAACAGTGAATATCAAGGCTTATGTAGAATGTTAAGTGGATTATCATTTTATTGGAGAAAGAAAGCTAGGGATAAAAGTACAACACAATATAGTCAAGATTATGATTTCATGCTAGATGGTTACAAATATTGTTGGAATGATGATTTTAATGCCACTAATTTTATTACAAATGATGAAAGTTTAGATAAAGTTGGGTGCATTTATACAGCCCAAGGTCATGATTTAAATTATGCAGGTGTTATATTTGGTAAAGATATTTCATACAATAAAGAAACAAAAAACATTGAATATCATACAAATGAATTTATTGATACTAATTCAAAATCTACTGATGAAAACAAGACAATTCATAATATTATCAATGCATATTTGGTATTATTAACTCGTGGTATGTATGGAACATATATTTATGCAGTTGATAAGAATTTAAGAGATTACATAAAAAGTTTAATAAAATGTTATTAAGCAAAGGGGTTAAGGTTGGTGATTTGATATGAATAATTACTTAGATGATTTCAAATTAATAATTAGACAATGCGATTATAGTAATACTTATAAAATGGCATGGGCTAAAGCTATTGTTGAATTATCAGGTTTATATAATGATGATATTATTGAAGAAGTTAATATTAACTTATGTGATATAGCCGAGAAGATGTTTAAATATTATTGGGATCAAACTATTTATTTCAATCTTTTCCAATCAGCACCTAATCAACCACCAGTTATATTACAACATGTTAAGAAACTTATTAGCTTGTATCAAGATTATAAAAAGGATTATAAGCCCGTTGTTTATAACAAGATTGATGATGAATTGAAGACAAGATTTAAAACTGATTTTGATAAAGCAATAAAGGAAAGTGTTAAAAACATTAAAGATAATGTAGGACCATTCTTTTTAAATTATCAAAGAGAAAAATATCCATTTTATAAATTTGATAGAAAATTAGATTATTTAACTTTTAAAGCATCAGATTTACATATTCTTTATTCAAACCAACAAGATTTATTTGACTTAATTAATTATAGATGGAGTTTAATGTTAGAAGATTATAATTCTTCTCCAAGAATAGGTAAAAAGGTTAGAATTATGGATGAACAAAAAATTAGACGTCCTAAAGCATTAACTTTCTTTGATAAATTCTTGGATTTTGAAAATGAAAAACATATCTGTTTTATTTGTGGAGAACGTATATCTGATGATAAGCTTTCAAGAGATCATGTAATTCCATGGAGCTATATGTATTCAGATGATTTATGGAATTTGGTATATGTTCATAAAGAATGTAATTCATCAAAATCTAATTCGACACCTACGATTGATGAAATAAATAAATTAAAAGAAAGAAACTTAAAATTACAGGCAGAGCTTCATGAAATATGGAGTGATGTATTTGGTAATAAGAATGTAAAGATATTACAAGAATTTGATTATGCAATTGAGCATGATTATGTTGATAAATTCTATTTAGGATGTAGAGGTTGCTAATATGGATTATTATCAAAAGAATTCAAGTGAATATATAAATAAAACTAAAGACGCAGATTTATCTAAAGAAAGAGATGAATTATTAAAGATGTTACCTAAAAAAGGTAAAATCTTAGACATTGGATTTGGTTCTGGTAGAGATTCTTTAGCATTTAAAGAATTAGGATATGATGTTATGTCAATTGATTCATGCAATGAGTTTTGTGAATACGGCAAATCTTTAGGTTTAAATGTAATGAATATTAATGTTAAAGATATAACATTTAATAATGAATTTGATGGAATATGGGCATGCGCCTCATTGTTACATATTGAATATAATGAATTAGCTAATGCTTTTAATAAAATAAGTATTGCTATGAAAGATGATGCAGCATTTTATTGTTCATTTAAATATGGTGATTTTGAAGGGGTTAGGGATGAAAGATATTATACTGATATGACATTAGAAAAGATGCAAGCAATATTAATAAATACAAATCTACGTATTATAAAATATTGGTTAAAAGAAGATTCTTTAAATAGAGATAATAAGTGGATTAGTTTTTTATTAAAAAAAGAGAAATAAAGGATGGAATATTATGGAAAGTGGTAGAAAAAGTTTAAGCGAATTATTCGTCGGCAATAAATATTTTTATATTCCAGATTATCAAAGAAATTATGCATGGGAAGATAAACAAATAAATGATTTCTTTGACGATTTTAAAGCAAACTATAATGGAGTTAATAAAAGATATTATTATGGTACTATCTTATTGCAAGACCGTGGAACTGAAGGAATAAAAGAAAAATATGATATTGTTGATGGACAACAAAGATTGACAACATTAATTGTTTTTATTAAGTGTCTTATTGATAGGGTTTTAAAAATCGATAATAGACCAGAAGATTTTGATGATGAAACAATTTCAAATGTTAGAAAACAATATATTGTTAATAAAGGTAATTATATTTTAAATTTGCAAAATGATGATAATGACTTTTTCCACACATATATTTTAAGTGATAATATTTATTCTGATGATTTTAGAACACCATCTCAAAAGAGACTATATCATTTAAAAGATGAATTTAATAAAAAATTATCTAATGTATCTGATGAAGTAACATTAGCATTTTTAGACAAGATATATTCAACAAACGTGTTAGTGTATTTAGTTGGTAGTAGGTCAGAAGCTTCTTTAATATTTGAAACAACTAATGATAGAGGTAAGTTATTAACTAACATTGAAAAAACAAAGAGCTATTTAATGTATAAAGCATCATTATTAGATGATTCAGAACAATTGTTAAATACTATTCAAAGTAGATTTAATCAAATATATCAAGATTTTGCTTCGTTTGAAGGAAGGCAAATTCAAGAAGATGCCATATTACAATATTCATTTATAGCTCATGAAAACTGGAGTAATACAGGTAAGCAAAAAGAGTATCAGCATTACATGGAAACAATGAAAGATAAAGTAGAAAAAATGCTTGATGCTAATGATTATGAGGGTTTTAGAAATTATGTTGAAAGCTATACACTTAATTTACAACAATCATTTTCAATAATTAAGAAGATATTTGCTAACCAAACAGAAGAATTTAAAGATTTATTAGCCTTAAATGTATTGTATAACTTTTATCCTCTATTAATTAAGACTTATAAATATGATCAAACAGAAGATAAAATTGAATTTAGAAAAATTTGTAGATTGCTAGAAATCTTTGTATTTAGAGTGTATTTAATACAAAAATATTTAACTAATAAATTCCAATCAAAATGGTTTGAATTAGCGAAGAGATTTAATGGAAATTATTCATCTTTAGGTAATTCAATTATAGATTTAATAAAGAACCCTGAAGTTGGTTCTGATGAAACATTTATTAGTGCTTTAGAAGATAAAAGTTTCTTTGATAAATATAATTCATCAACAAAAAATTATTTTTTCTGGAAATATGAAAATTACTTACGTACAAAACAGCCTGTAGCAACTCCTATGCCACATGATGATTTAAAGAAAGTTAAAGGTAGTAAAACCAATTTATCTATTGAACATATAGTGGCTAGAAAGAACACTGAAGAGCATTCAAAGATTATTGCTGATGAAGGTATAATTGTGGTTGGTCAGGGTGAAAAATTCAATAAGGAGTATTTAAATTCTATTGGTAATTTAACCATTGATCCTATTTCGGCAAATTCTAGCAAAGGTAAAAAAGATGTAGAAGAAAAAATCAGCAAATATTTTAATAAAGCGCCTTACAAATGCCAAAATGAATTAGAAGATTATCTTATAAATGGAAAATGGAAGATAGAATCTATTAATAACCGAAAAAATTCATTATTAAAATTTGCTGAAGAAACATGGTGTTCATATGACAAATATTATGTTAATAATGTAATAGCTGAGGATGTTAATAATATAGAAGAAGATGATGATGTTGAAGAGGAAAATTCACAATAATTTTCAAACCTTGACATCCTTAAAATTAATAATAATTAGAAAAGTGACCTAAATTTAAAGTGAACCCTATAAGTTGGACCAAGTATTTTTATGAGTGAAATAAAATAAGTATATTTATTTACTAATAATATGATAGAATAGTGGTGTAGATATACGATTATTTTAATATTTTATAGGTGGTGATTTTATGAGAGTACATTTGTTTAGAGCAAAACTAAAAGGATGGAAGGATGAATATGATATTATTTGGTTTGATGCGGATAGATATTCAAAAGAAGAAGCTGAAAGTCAAATTATAGAAAAAATTGGTTTCACAGAGAAGAATGGAAGAGAATACCCATATACCTATTATGAATATGACGGTGTAGAATATTATAGTTATACATATTTAGGTATAGAGGATAGGTAAAATAGGAGGAGATAAGTATGCCATTATATGAATATTTTTGCCAACATTGTGGCGAAGCATTTGATGATGATTTTAGTCCGTTGTTGGATTATTATATATGCAAGCATTGTGGTGAAATTACATTTAATCCTAAAATTTATTCTGGCGAAAAGTATCCAGGTGTTTATTGGTTCTGTGATAAATGCAATGTTTTATTAAATACACAATATGGGTTTAGAGATAATTGTAAAAAATGGAAATGCAAGTCATGTGGTTATAAAAACTATATAGATGAAAAGCATATGTGATTATAGTAAATATACATTTTAATAAATTAAGGATTGTTGTCTAATATGCGAAGACCCAATCCTTTTTCTTTTATGTCAACATATAATCATATCACCTCACATGTTGGAAAAATATAGTGATGCTGTTAAGTGTAATAAGGAAATTGGATATATCAAAATATCTAATTATGAGTAAAGGTGATATTCTTCATTTATAATAAGCAATAGAAATGATATGTTGTTTTCAAAGTGAACGAATAAGCTTAATGTAAATGAAATAAAAAATCAATAATTAAAATTGATGATATAGATACCACTATGTTATAATTTAAATAAAGATTACAAATGTGTTAAGTTTATAAAAAATAAATAGAAATGGGTGATTTAAGTGGATAAAAATATATTTCTAAAGTGGTTTATTTTTGGGTATCAATTAGGAAGATTAGAATTTACATGGGATTCTGAGGAAAAAGAAGCAATCGATGCTACTAAACAAATTAAAAATGATTTAAATAACATATTAGCCAAAGAATCAGTAACTGTTAATGACAAAGATTTCCCATCATATTGTAGATCAATTATTAATTATTATATGATGTATGATATGGATATTTTTTCATTTATTTTAATTGGCATCTCAACATTTAGATGCTATATGGCGTCACATTTTGAAAATAAAGAATTTAATGAATTATCACGTTCAGCACTAGATAGTGTTTCATCCACTTTGGTTCAAGATAAGGATTTATTATTTTCAGTAATAAAATTAAATTGTAATAAAAATATACGTGATTTATCTGAAGTACTTTATAATTTTTTAAACGAAGATGATGACGAAGATTTGAACATTAATGAGAATGTGAAGGATAATTCATATATATTCATTAGTTATAGTAGTAAGGATCGAGATATTGCAGTAAAAATAAAAGAAATGCTAGAAAGTGTAAATATAAACACTTGGATTGCACCTGAATCAATACCTACTGGAAGTGACTATACAAATGAGATAGTAGATGCGATTGAAGGTAGCTCAGGTGTTTTATTGGTATTAACAAAAAATTCTCAAGAATCTAAATGGGTTCCAAAAGAATTAGATATAGCTATTACAAATGATAAGGTTATTTTTCCAATACATGTCGATATTTCTTCAATAATAAAAAGTATGAAATTTAGATTATCTGACTCTCAAATTATTGAAGCAAGTGGAAGCTTGGATAAGGCTTTAGTAAAATTAATAAAGGATATTCAAAATCATCTAAACCAAATCTAAATTCTAGTAAGAGTTGATTTTTTATGATACATATAAAGATAATGAAATTGTGTCAACACTGTTGAGACAAATTAGTTGGAGTAATAATATAGCGATTCTTTCAGGCACAAAAACAATGGAAGAAAAAAAATTTTATATTAGAATGTGTATCAAAAATAATTATTCAGCTAGAGAATTAAATAAACAATTGGCATATGGATTGTATCTATAATAAAATAATTCAATCAGCATCAGCTAAATCAAAAATAGAAGCTAAAAAGCTTGCTGCATACGATATGTATATGGATTTAGCAAATAGAATAAATAATTAAAGCATAACCATAAGGTTTGTATGATCTTATGGTTTTTATTTTTCTATAATTTAACTAATAGGCATATTTTATAAAAAACCAAAATATTTGTTTCATTTTTATTTCATAATCAGTTGACAAGAGAATAAATGAAAAACATTTTTATTACTTAGGATTTATATACAAAATTAATGATAATTATGCTAGAATTATAGTGGTATTAATATGTTTTTTAAGATGAAACAAATGGATTTTTAAGCATTAAGGAGACTAACTATTATGGGTTTATTAGATTTATTTAAACACAACAAAATTAAAGATGTTACAATTCTTAAAGATGTTGATTTATCAAATATGGAAAAGCTAGAAGGCCTTTTAGATAAGGTTGGCGATGACCAAAAAGAAATAGTTGAAACTCAGCTTAAGAAAGAAAAAGCTGGCATCGATGGTGAAAAAAGAGTAATGTATGAATTAAAGCATCTAAAAGAGCCATGTTTAATAATTCATGATTTAACATTATTTGATAAGAACGCTGATCAATCTCAAATAGACTTTGTAGTATTAACTAGAAATTGTGCAATTGTGCTTGAATCTAAAAGCTTACAAGGAAATATTACTATAAATAGTGATGGCGAATTTACAAGACAATTTGTTAATAATGAACGTAAGGTTTATAGAAAAGAAGGTATGTATTCTCCTATAAGACAAAATGAAATCCATGTAGGAGTCTTAGAAGACTTCTTAAGAGATAATAAAATTATAAAGAATTATCCGATTGAATCATTAGTAGTAATATCAAATGATAGAACTATAATTGATAAAAAATATGCAACTAAAAATGTTAAGGATGCAATTGTTAAATTTGACCAATTAGATAATAATATTTATAGAATCATGCAAAAGCATTTAGATACTGATATTTCAGATTCTAAGCTATTAGAAATAGGCGAGTCTTTAGTAGATAATGATACTCCAAGAGTAATTGATTATGTTTCTTCATTAAAGCTTAAGCTAATTGATGAAGAATTATTTGAAGAAACAAAGAAGGCTCAAGAAACTGGATTTGTTGAAGAAAATAATGAACAAGTCATTGATAATACTTTAATTGATGCTTTAAAAGCATATAGATTAAAGAAAGCTAAAGAATTACATTATCAGCCATACTTTATTTTTAACAATGCTCAAATGGAACAGATTATTCAACTTTCTCCTAAGACTAAAGAAGAATTATGTTCTATTGAAGGCTTTGGTGATAAAAAATATGAAATGTATGGAGAAGATATTATCGCTATTGTTTCAGGAAAACCAGTTGAAGAATCAAAGCAAGTAACTAAGAAAGAGACTTCAATTGAAAAAAATACTTCATCTGATATAACAACTGAGTTAAAGCAATATAGAATGAAGAAGGCAAATGAATTAGGATTAAAGCTATATTTCATATATAATAATGAACAAATGCAAAGTATTATAGATTCTAAGCCAAAGAATAAAGAAGATTTGTTAAAGCTTAATGGCTTTGGTGAAAAGAAATATGAAATGTATGGAGAAGACATTTTAGCAATAGTTAAAAAATACTTATAAAAATTGTATAAGAAAGTTTCATAGAGATTAATCTATGGGACTTTTCTTTTTTATAAAATCGTATGGTTTTTCAATTAATGGTAGAAAATATTCTTGGGGATTTTTATTTTTATATCAATAAAAATATGATAGAATTAATGTAATGATTTACGATTATATATTGGTGGTGATGGAAATGAAGAATCATTATATATCTCAGTTTATAATTAGAAGTTTTTCATCTGCCATTAATGTTTTTGATATAAAAAAAGGAATAATTGATGAAAGTAAACGTCCTAATAAGGTGTTTTATAAGGAAGATATATTTGATGAAGAACTTGAAAAAATAATGAATTTTAACATTGAAAGTAGAGTTGCTAATATACTTAATAATAAGATTGGTAATAATGAGGATATAAGATTAACAAGAGATGAGTTAGAGATATTAAAAAGATATACACTATTATGTAGTGTTAGAACTTTAGATGAAGATTTCTTTTGTGATTTATTATATGGTTATGAAGATAAAGCTAATCGTTACATTAATATTCATAAAGAGTTATCATTAGATTATAGTTCGATGCCTTCAACGAAAAGTTTAAAGATATCTAATCATGAATTATTTCAAAGAACTTTAAAGGTATATGCTGCTACTAAGAATATAAGGGATATTTTCTTTAATCCATTAGCAACAAGAGAAATGTTAGCATGGGCAATGCCATTTTTAGAATCTTATATTTCATTTTGGGATGCACCTGATGGTAAAGAATTTATATTAACAGATAGTGGAATGTGTACTGAATACGAAGGCTTCCATATGCTTACTGGTGGTTTAGATATTTCTAAAATGTCATACTTGTTGGAGCAAGTTAAGACTGGTAAAGTAGAATATGGTGGCTTGATGACAAGTGCTGATATAATGTATGAAAATTATAATATCTTTAATTTAAGTTCTACGAGATTATTGGTTATTATAAATCCTTTTTTTAGGTTATATAATGAAATGAGAGTCGCAACATATGATAAGTATGGTAATATGGATAAGCCTAAGATTTTAGAGGCTCCGGATATATGGCCTGCTCAAATTCAAAATAGAAAATTGTTTGGCACCCCTAAGAATGAGTATAAATATGGTGCTCCATATTATTGTTCAGAAGATATATTTGTATATGAGCCCAAGAAGTTAAACGATGAGGATTTAATTTATATTAATTCATTATTATTAACTCAATCAAAAGAAATTATTGGTTTTAATAATCCATTAAAGATTATTGATTCAATATATTATGAAGTTTGGTTTAAAGCTAATTTTGAGTCTGTTAAAAGTATAGATGATAAAGAAATCGATATTTTTAATAGATTATTTGATGGTGTTGTTAACTCACCATTTAATGAATTAATTAAGTATTGTGAAGCAAATGGTGGCATAAATAAAACTGCATTTATAGAACTATTCGAAAAATTATTAAGCAATATTTATAAAGATTTTTATAATAATCAATATATCTATAGATATTATTTGAATTTGCCGGAAGAGACAATGAAGAATAAACACTTAGACTGGATGGAAAAAGGTGGCAAAAACAGATTGGATGTTTTTAAAGAAATGCTTGAGAAATATGAAAGGAGTCATAGAAAATGAAATTGTTTAACGAATCACTAACAAATAGATATAATACTTTAGAAAGAAATATTAAATCTAAAAGCAATTCTTTCTATGATTCTTATCTCGATTTGTTAGAAGCGACAATTAAATATTTTTTAGAAGAGAATAATATAACTTATGACGATTCTAGAACATGTGGCTATTTAGTCAAAGAAGATAATATTAAATCTTTTTTAAAAGATAAACTTAAACTTGATGAATATACGTATAATAAATTACCCGATTATATTAAAAAATGTAATGATCATAAGCATAAGAAAGAAAAATGGCTCGGTATTGACTCTGTAATTAATTATTTAAAGGTATATTTTGATTTAGTAAATTACTATATTGCTTTTATTAAAGGAATAAAAATTGAATTCGATGCTAATTATTATAATGAAATCTTTGGTGAAACTGAAAGATTGAATACTGAATATAGACAAGAAGTAGCTAGATTAAAAGAAGAATTACAAGAATCAATTGATACTAATAAAATATCAGAACAAGATTTATTATTATATAAGTCATTATTGTCTGAAAAAGATATTGCAATAAATAATTTAGATGAACAAAATAGAATCTTGCAATCACAAATAAGTATATTAAAAGATATTAAATTAAATTCTTTAGAAGAGAAATTAAATAAAACAATTGATATGCTAAATAATATGCAAGATTATTTAGTAGAAAATAGAATTATAGCAAGAAGAACTTCTATGTTAATTGATGGTAGAAATATTACAGATGAAGAACTTAAGGCAGAAAGAATTAAATTGGAGGCGATAAAGAATGGAAAATAAACCTCCAAAGAATGTCTTTGAACAATTAGATGATATATCTAAGCAAAATCAATATACCCATCAACAAAATCAGTTCACTCAAGCTCAAAATGCTGAAATTATTAAATTATTAAAAGAAATAAAAGAACAGGGAGTTAGAGATGAAGAATATGAGGAAGATGATAAACCTCAAACAGATTTAAGTGATAAAGAATTACTAAATGCAATGATTAGAGATTCTAAAAAACAATATATGTTTTTTGGAAGAAAAAAAGATTTAGAAAGCAGAAAACAATTATCTATTACACTATGTATAATATTGGTAGTAATAGGAGTTTTATCAACTATTTTTACTTCAATCGCATTTAAAATGTATTCAACATTTTCATTATTTGAAAATTTATGGATGATATTTGCAATTGTAATGACTGTGAATTTAACAAAACTAAAACCAGTATTGAGTGATATGGAAATGAAAGATATATCTTATTTTGCTTATATAATGGATAGAGATAGGACATGGATTAATTCATATGAAGAATTAAAGCGTTATAAGGTGCTTAGAATAATTTCTTATATTGCAGTTGTAGGTAATTTAGTTGTTGTATGGATAAATGGCGCATCAGGTTTTGCAGCAGCGGCTACATTATTTGAATTAGCATTTGTTGGTGCAACAGCATTAGTACTTGTAGGTCGTTCTAGATTACAGCATAAATATGGAAATATAGTTGTATTTAATTGTTCTAATCCATATACAAAGGAAAACTTTAAATTAGTTGGAGATTATATAAATAGAAAGCTATATACATATGATGATTATATGAGTAAGTTCGGAAGAATTTTTAATGGATAATAACGTCGGAGGAAGAAATAATGGAAAATAAGCCTCAAAATGTGTTTGAAAAATTGGATAAGCAAGGTGAGCAAATAGAAGACTTATCTAAAAAACTTGAAGGAATTAGTATTAATGATTTATATGCTTTAGCTAAGAGAACATGGGATTATGGCGATTTTCAAACTGCTCAGAAGTATTATAATCATATAAGCTTATTACGTCCTTTAGATTGGGAGGCTCCACTTTATGCTTCGTTATGTAATTTTAAAGGATATCATAATATGTTTTTCTGGACAAAAGTTCCTGAACAAGTAGAAAAGATTTTTGTTTCAACAATTAAATATATAAGTAGTTTGGAATTACATAGTGATAAAAAAGAATCTGAAATGTCTAGGTGCATTGAAATAATAAAAAATGATATGCTTAATACTAAGAATCATTATTTTGAATATAAAGAGAAATATGATGATGCTGATTCAGATTATATTTATGTTCTTGAAGAATATTTTTTTAATGTTTATAACAAGATAAAAGATATAGAATTAAACGCAATTAAGGATTTCATAATATCACTTGCTGAAAATTGTTTGAGTTTGATTGAATCAACAAAGAAGATTTCTTTGAAAATATCTAAAGATGTTTGCGAAGAATTAATAGACGTTTCATCTAAAAGTTTTGATATTGATTTTAATAAAATAGTTGAAGAAAACAGACCAACTGTTAAGCCTAAAAAAGATTTATCATTTGAAGAGATAAAAGAGATTAAGTTAAAAGGACAAATGTATTTTGAATATAATGATAAAGTAATTTCAAAACGTCATTTTAGAAACAAAATTTTAGTTTCTTGCATTTTGATATTATTATCTATGGCTGGAATTGTTTCGTCTTTTTTATCTAAGACTTGGTTAAGCTTATTTTTCGTTTTACCTTTATTGTATGGTTTGTATTTGATTGGTGCTGCTTTCGCACAAAAGGATAAGATTAAATGTAAATCATTTTTTTCTTCAAGTCGTAAGTACAATAGATTAACTTCTGATGGTAATATAGTGACTGAAAAAAAGATTAATATGATGAAAATAGTGTTTGGAGTAGGCAGTATAGTATTAATTGGATTTGGAACAGCTTCATTTATTTTAGTATTATTTTTTAATGATATCGACCTTACATTAAGAATCATTACTGCTATATTATTTGTTCTAACTGCAATAATTAATTATTTAGCTTATTTAAAATTTAGTAATGAATACTATTCAAATCTTGAAGGAACTTATTTATATTTATATAAAGATAAATATTACAAATTCGATAGATAGACACATATAATAACTGTATAATAATGGAAGAAGGACTGAATTCGTGGAAATTTAGTCTTTTTTTTGTTAGTGTGCCGGGCATGGCATTAATCTTACTGGTGAAAGTCCAGTCACGGGTATTTACCGCCAAGTGTAGTGAACCACAAACCGAAAACAGTGATGTTGGGGTGAAGGAAGTGG
>Ga0247610_10002912_pt1 | contig 19259 bp, 16 predicted proteins | sample 174DNAGHGhighgp2_FD_193483 | JGI IMG/M metagenome (GOLD analysis project Ga0247610, IMG submission 193483) | Sheep rumen microbial communities from Palmerston North, Manawatu-Wanganui, New Zealand - 1742 DNA GHGhigh gp2 | ecosystem: Host-associated > Mammals > Digestive system > Stomach > Rumen...
GGTCAGTACCACATCGTGCTTGCCAGGTTTCACATTCAGCGCACGAAGAATATAGTTCACACGCCCCAGTTCAGCAGGCTGTCCATCAACGGTAGCTGTCCATCCTGGATAATACACTTCCGAGAAGACCACTACACCACCCTTTCCTGAATTAACCTCGTAAGTAAGTTCGTTGGGCTCATAGGCTTTGATGGTCACGATGCTAACGCTATCCTGCTCCACAGCCTCTCCGAGCTGTGTCTTGAACTTGGCATCAGCCACAGCCTCATGGCGCAGATTCAGTTTTCCGATAACATCGATCTCCTCATTGGCATTCGCTGCATACTGAATCTTATCCACAAACCATGCATTCCCATAGGTATAAGGGTTCTGCAAAGGTACCGTCTGACCACCCTGCAAGGGGAAGATCATATACTTTGTATTCAGCATGTTAAGCACAGGCCAGATGCTGTCGCCATTGATCTTCGTCATATCACCATTGGCCTCAGAGACGGCACCGAATATCTGCTGCATCTCAGGCGAGATATACTGCTCTATCATTTCCTGATAACGACGAAGCTTGGCTGCATGGTAACCACCGATGCTCTTATGGTAATAAGAGGTCTCATTCTCATTAAAGGTGTTCGAGGCGAGATTCAGCACACGGTAGTCAAGACTCTTGTCGCGCAGAATCTGTTCATCTGCCTGCGTCATCTGCTGAGGTGCCTCACGCTCACTCTTCGGAACAAACATCTCGTCGTTGAGATAACGCTTATTCACCGTCCAGAGGTCTACGAGACAGAGCACGAGAATGATGGCAATGGCATACTCCTTTTTCAGCTTGCCAAAAGCGAATGCCAGCATGATGCCTGTTCCCACCAAAATAATATAGAACGAACGCAGGGCATCGCTCGTAAACATGGCCTGACGCATTTCCGTCAAATTAGCCATCAGTGGTCCCACGTGCTCAGCGGGCAGACTCTTCAGCGCCTGCATTTCGCTCGTCGAAATAAAACTATCGAAAAACGCCGACGGCATCACTGAGAACAGCAGGGCAACGACACCCGTCAGACAGAAACTGATGAGGACATACTTCATCCTCGGCTTAATCAGTTCAGGCTCATCGAAGAACTTCTTTAATGCCAGCATCGCTAACAGAGGAATCGTAAACTCCGCAATTACCAGTATTGATGCCACCGTACGGAACTTGGCATACATCGGTACATAATCAATAAAGAAATCGGTAAGACCCATGAAGTTCTTACCCCACGACAGGAGTATCGACAGGATGGTAGCCGCCAGCAATGCCCACTTCACCGGCCCCTTCACAATAAATAGTCCGAGGATAAAGAGCATCAGTACAAAGGCGCCCACATACACTGGACCGCTTGTACCAGGCTGTTCACCCCAATATTGACCTATCTGATTATAAATCTCAGCATAGTTCGGATCGGCCTTGGCCATTGCCGTTTCATTCATGCTCAGGGGCACCGATGCACCACCTTTCGTGTTCGGAACAAGTAAAGTCCACGTTTCACCAATACCATAACTCCACTGGGTGATATAGTCGCGCTCCAGACCGCTACTGGTCTGATTGGCAGTATTTTGTTTCACCAATTCGCTCTTGCCACGCATCGACTCTTGACCATACTGCCAGGTATGATAAAGGTTCGACAGATTCATACAAACACCAAGGATTCCTGCTGCTAAGCAGATTCCCGTTGCCTTAACAAACCGCATTAGCTGTTTCTCTCGAATGGCTTCAACAAGCCAGGCGATGATAAGGAAGAAGATGATGAAGAGATAATAATAGGTCATCTGCACATGATTGGCGTTGATCTCGAAAGCGGTGAAGATAGCGGTCACGATAAAACCCCATAGATATTTACCCCTATAGGCCAAAACGATACCCGCAATCATCGGTGGCAGATAGGCCAGTGCCCACACCTTCCAAATATGGCCAGCAGCGATGATAATCAGGAAATAAGTACTGAAGGCCCAAATGATGGAACCCAACGCAGCCAGGTGCTGACGGAAATCAAAGGCACGCAGAAGGATGTAGAAGCCTAAGAGATAAGCAAAGACATACCACACATTCTCTGGCAGCCATAGGTGATAGGCGTTGATGGCCTGTGTCAGATTGTCAGTAGAGTGATACGATGGTGCCATCTGGTAGGTAGGCATGCCACCAAACAGGGCATTGGTCCAGCGACTGCGCTCTCCAGTTTTCTGGAGATACTCGATACCCTCCTGTCCGGCTCCCCTTCCTGCCGAGGCATCATGCCGATAAAGGATACGTCCCTCGATATCTGCAGGGAAGAAATAAGCGAAGGCCAGAACGGCAAACAATAGCACTGCCAACACGTCGGGCAGGCATTTCTTAAATAATGTCATAACTTGCAAGTTTATCAATCTGCGTGCAAAATTACAAAAATAATATCAATTATGCATTATGAATTATGAATTATTTTAGTATCTTTGCAGTCGAAATATGGAAGAGAACATTATTACCAGTGTCCAGAACGCACGTGTCAAGCACGTTGTAGCCCTTCAACAGAAGTCCTCGTTACGGCGCGAGGAAGGTCTTTTTGTGGTCGAGGGTCAGCGCGAAATAGAGCACTGCATTGCCTGCGGCTACGAGGTGGTAGAGATGTTTACGGTTGATGGTTTACGTTTTACAAGTAATTGCCCTGCTACGACCGTAAGCCCACAAGTCTATGAGAAAATGGCTTATCGCGGGAGCACCGAAGGAGTGATTGCTGTTGTAAAATGCAAGGAGCATAACATATCATCTATCAACTGTAAACTGTCAACTGTAAACGCCCCCCTCATCATTGTCCTCGAAAGTGTTGAAAAGCCAGGCAACCTCGGTGCCATCCTCCGCACCGCTGAGGCGGCCGCTGTTGATGCAGTCATTGTCTGCGATCCGCTTACGGATATATATAATCCCAATCTCATCCGTGCCAGCATCGGTGGAGTGTTCAGCGTTCCTACGGCCGCCTGCACCTCTCAGGAATGCATCGATTTCCTCAAAGCAAACGGAATCAAGATCCTCACGGCGCAGTTGCAGGACTCCTACGAATATTACGACTACGACATGACGCATGCTACAGCTATCGTAATGGGCACGGAGTCGACAGGACTTACCCAGCAATGGCGCGAGGCTGCTGATGCCCACATCCGCATCCCCATGCTGGGCCGTCTCGACTCGCTCAATGTCAGTGTCAGCGCTGCCATCCTCATGTACGAGGCCGTCCGCCAGCGCAGTATCATAATAAACTATAAACAGTAAACATAAACAAAAATAAAATGAAAATAGGAATGATTGTAGCAATGGAAAAGGAGTTGAAACAACTTCGTCCATTGTTTTCTGAAGACAAAGTGATCTTGCAGAAGAGTGGAATAGCCACTGTTAATGCTGCCATACAGACTGTAGAGATGATTCGCCAATACAAACCCGACTGTATCATATCCAGTGGATGTGCTGGCGGTAATGGTGATGATATAAATCTGCAAGATGTTGTGGTGAGTTCTGAACTGACCTACCACGACGTGTATTGTGGGAGGGCCATCGACGACACCACCATATATGGTCAGGTGCAAGGTCTGCCTGCCCGCTATCAGGTTGATCCTTACCTGTTGGAGAAAGCGAAATTGACAGGTGCCAAGCCTGGTTTGATTGTCACTGGCGACTGGTTCGTGGATTCCAAGGAAAAGATGCGCGAGATTGTAGACCACTTCCCTGAAGCAAAGGCCGTCGATATGGAGTCGTGTGCCATCGCACAAGTATGTTATATTTATAAGGTGCCCTTCATCTCCTTCCGTCTTATCAGCGACATCCCCCTGCGGGACACTGATGCCTCACAGTACCATGATTTCTGGGACTCTGTCGCTGAGAAATCCTTTCAAACCACCAAGGCTTTCATCGAAAGTCTATAAACAATAAACATTATGGAAATCATACAAAGTTTCACCATCGATCATACCCACCTGAAACCAGGTATCTACGTTTCTCGCGAGGACAAAGGTTTCACAACGTTCGATCTGCGCATTACGGAACCCAACAAAGAACCCGCCGTTGCGCCTGCAGCCATCCATAGTCTTGAACATCTCATGGCTACATGGTTCCGCAATAGCGAGGTGAAGGATGACGTGGTCTACGTCGGCCCAATGGGTTGCCTCACAGGCATGTATATCATCATGACAGGAACGTACACCGTTGAAGACATGCGACGTCTGACCATAGAGTGTCTCCAGTGGATCCTGACGCAAGACAAAGTACCCGCAACGGAGCCACAGACATGCGGTAACCACCTACTCCACGACCTTCCAATGTGCAAATGGGAGAGTGCCCGCTATCTCGATCGTCTGCAGCACGATTTCCACTGCGAATACACCAAGTTGCAGATTACTCTCACCGATGGCAAAGTCTTTGCCGATGCATAATCTGTCCATCCTGGTATTTGATAATTAAACCATCATCAACATGAAGACTAATTATACTATTTGTATTAATCTTGCACTGGCCTGTCTGCTGACTTTTTCCTGCAGCAGTGAAAAAAAAGAGCCTCACAATGCGGTACAATACAAGACTTTGGTTGTGAGCCAAAAGGACATGACACTCACACATCAATATAGTGCAAGACTCACAGGCCGTCAGATTGTCGAAATCCGTCCGCAAGTGTCCGGTTGTATCACCCGAATCTTGACGACCGAAGGTCAGGCTGTAAGACGTGGACAGACGCTGTTCATCATCGATCAGGTGCCCTATCGTGCTGCCCTCGAGGTAGCAGTCGCTGCCCGCAAGAGTGCGGAGGCACGGTTAGCGACAGCACGAATGAATTACGAGAACGAGTCACGACTGCAACAAGGCAATGTCGTAGGCGGCGTTTCAGTTCAGTCGATGCACAATGCCCTGCTCGAAGCCGAAGCTGCTCTTGCACAGGCCAAAGCCCAAGAGACCAACGCCCGCAACAACCTGAGCTATACCGAGGTCAAGAGTCCCGTCGATGGCATGGCCTCCATGATTCCTTGGCATGTGGGCTCACTCGTCAGCAGCACTATCAGCGAGCCATTAGTCACCGTAGCTGACGATCATGAAATGTACGCCTATTTCAGCATCACTGAGAACCAAACTCTTGACCTCATCTCGCAATACGGCTCCATCAACGAGTTCATTGCTAAGGCACCAGCAGTCAGTCTCCGTCTGAGCAACGGCAGCGACTATGCTGAACCAGGACGCATCAGTGCCGTCAGTGGTGTGGTCGATGGCACTACAGGTGCTGTTACCCTACGCGCCACATTTCCCAACACTGGTCATCTGTTACACAATGGCGGAAGTGCAAAAATCATCGTTCCCACCCAGCGTCAACAGTGTATTGTTATCCCTCAGGAGGCAACCTATGAACTACAGAACCGCTCATTCGTCTATCGCGTCATCAATGGCAAGACGAAATCCACTGCTGTCACGTTGTTCACCCAAAACAACGGCAAGGAATACATCGTTGAAGAAGGCCTCAGCGTTGGCGACACCATCATTGCCGAGGGTGCCGGCTTGCTGAAAGACGGCATCGAAGTGAAAAGTGAGAAGAAGAGGTAATCATATATTTCAAAGCTCAAAGTTCAACAATTATGAACGTTAAGACTTTTATCGACCGACCGATACTCTCTGGTGTCATTTCGGTGCTGATGGTGCTTGTGGGCATTATTGGATTAAGCCAACTCGCCCTCGAACAATTCCCAGAAATAGCGCCCCCCACAGTACGTATCATGGCTAGTTATACCGGTGCCAATGCAGAGACAGTACAGAAGAGCGTCGTCGTCCCCCTCGAAGAGGCCATTAATGGTGTCGAGGGCATGATGTACATGACGTCTAACGCTTCCAACAATGGCTCGGGTTCCATCGGAATTTTCTTTCGTCAGGGCACTGATCCCGATATGGCGATGGTCAATGTACAGAACCGTGCTGCCACTGTTCAGGGCCGACTGCCCAGCGATGTGGTGAAAAGCGGACTCACCGTTCGCAAGCGTCAGACATCAAACATCAAACAGATTGCCGTCTATAGTCCTGATAGCACCTTCGACCGTGCTTTTCTGGCCAACTATACCAAAATTAATATCGAACCTCGTTTGAGTCGTATCCCTGGTGTGGGTGAGGTGAACGTCATGGGAGCCGACTACTCCATGCGCATCTGGCTCGACCCGCTAAAGATGGCTCGCTATGGTCTGACCCCCAGCGACATCACACAGGTGCTCAATGAGCAGAATGTAGAAGTGGCTACAGGTACCCTTGGTGCTGAAAGCAGCAACACGTTCCAATATGTGTTGAAATACCGAGGCCGCTACGAGGATGAACAGGGTTACGAGAACCTCGTCATCCGTTCCCTCCCTAATGGCGACGTGCTTCGTATTGGCGATATCGCCCGTGTAGAACTCGGTTCGCAAAACTATAACATCATTGCCGAGACAAATGGTAGCCCTGGTGTAAACGTTTCCATCAATCAGGTAGCAGGATCCAACGCAAATGAGATTATCAAACAAATCGACCGAGAGGTGGAGGATATCCGACAATCCTTGCCCCAAGGCATTGTCATCGAAGACTTGGAATCGAAGAAAGACTTCCTCGATGCTTCTATCACCAGTGTCGTGGAAACACTTCTTGAAGCCCTCGCATTAGTCATTCTCGTGGTATTCCTTTTCTTGCAGAGCTGGCGCGCAACCATCATCCCCACTGTAGCCATCATGGTGTCACTCATAGCTACATTGGCCGTCATCTATGCCATCGGCTTTTCGCTCAATATGCTCACGCTTTTCGCACTCGTACTGGTCATTGGCACTGTGGTTGATGACGCTATCGTAGTAGTCGAGGCCGTTCAAGCCAAGCTCGATGACGGTGGGCAAACCATCTATAATGCCACCATCTCTGCCATGCACGGCATCACCTCGGCCTTAGTCACCACCACTCTTGTTTTCATGGCGGTATTCGTGCCCGTTTGCTTCATCGGTGGTGTTACAGGTACTTTCTATACGCAGTTTGGTCTTACTATGGCCATTGCTGTGGGCATCTCACTATTCAATGCGCTGACACTTTCACCAGCATTAAGCGCTCTGATAATGCGACCAAACAATAAGCCTAACGAAGTTAATGCCCAAACCCATAAACGTCATTCTTTCCTCCGTCTCTTCGATGTTGGTTTCAAAGCTCTCCTTGACCGATACAAGCGAGCTGTGACAACCATAATTCCTCGTCGCTGGCTTGCCGCTACTCTCGTGGTTATTGCTATTGTCGGCCTCGGGTGGATGATGCGAATCACTAAGACTGGTCTTGTTCCCAACGAGGACATGGGAACTGTCTTCATCAACGTACAGGCCTCGCCTGGTAGCAGTCTCCAGCAGACTTACCATATATTAAAAGAGGTAGAGGAACGTATCAAGGACCTGCCCCAATTGCGCATCTACTCGCTCATCGCTGGTAATAGCAACAATTTTGAGCAGTCATCGTCAAACGGTAATTTCACGTTGAAGTTGAAAAAGTGGCGCGAGCGTAAAGGCAAAGGCGACGATGTGCAGAGCGTAGTCGACGAGATCTACCGTCGTACCGCCGACATTGCCAATGCTAAGATACAGGTGAACACGCAAAACATGCTGCCGGGCTTCGGACGTATCAACGGTTTCGAACTGCACGTACAAGACAAGCACGGTGGTACCATCGACGAACTGTTGAACTATACCAACCGACTTATCTCAGCCCTCAACGAACGTCCGGAAATCAGCCGAGCCTTCACAAACTTCTCGCTGAAGTATCCACAATACCGTGTTGAAGTCGATGCAGCCCTCTGCAAGCGCCACGGGGTGTCACCCAGTGATGTACTCTCAGCCCTTAGCGGCTATGTAGGTGGCTCCTATGCCTCCAACTTCGTGCGATTTACAAAGCTCTACCGTGTCATGGTACAGGCCTCACCCGAATACCGTCTCGACACTGAGTCGCTCAATAATATCTTTGTACGCAGTTCTAACGGTGAGATGTCGCCCATCGGCCAGTACATCTCCCTGACACGTATCTATGGCAGTGAGACCTTAGCCCGTTTTAACCTCTTCCCAAGCATTCAGGTAGGTGGTACGGCTGCTGAAGGCTATAGTAGCGGACAGGCCATCAACGCCATCCGCGAGACAGCTGCCGAGGTATTGCCCGAAGGCTATGGCTATGAGTTTGGTGGTATGAGCCGTGAGGAGGCGTCAGCCCAAAATGCCACAGCTTTAGTGTTCGTCATCTGCATCGTATTTATCTACCTCATTCTTTGTGCCCTCTACGAGAGTCTGTTCATCCCCATGGCTGTCATTCTGAGTGTGCCCTTCGGATTGGCAGGTTCGTTTATCTTCGCCCACCTATGGGGTTTGGAAAACAATATCTACATGCAGACGGGATTGATTATGCTCATAGGACTTCTATCTAAAACTGCGATTCTGCTCACAGAGTATGCTTCGACGCGTCGTCGTCAGGGCATGGGCATCGTTGAGTCGGCACTGGATGCAGCCGCCGTCCGATTGCGACCTATTCTGATGACATCGCTCACAATGGTCTTCGGCTTACTACCGTTGGCTCTTGCCACAGGCGTAGGCGCCAATGGCAATCGTTCTCTCGGTGTAGGCGCTATCGGCGGCATGCTTATCGGAACCATCGCTCTGTTGTTCATCGTGCCCTGTCTCTTCGTCATCTTCCAGACCCTTGAAGAGAGAGTTTTCGGCCGAAAGGTCAGTCACAAGGCTTAATTGTCGAACTGGGCAATAGTCTGTAGAATTTCAGGAATATCAACACCTAACTTATCGAGCATCGTAGTGAGGGGAATGGCCTCAGTATCGGTGTTCGATAAGTGTACCATTATAGTGGGATAGCTACGACTGCTGGTAGGATCACGCACAACACCCATGAACAAATCACCCAAAGGTGTGGTCTGAACCAAAAGTGACAATTTCAGATTATCATTGAAATCTGCAATCAATTGCTCGCATTCCTCATCGGTAGTTCCTTCTTTCATATACTTGGCAATCTTGATGCCATTTACCACCAAATAGTTTACGTTGTTTGAATAACCGCTAAACACGAAAAGCCCATCCATAGCAGAAACGGTGAAGTTGGCCTCTACATTCACATCATGCTTGATGAGTCTAAGAAGGTCGGCATCGTCAACCAGCGTGGTGTTCATCACCAACAACGGTTTTGAATCGACCGTTTTCCCATAGGTCAGAACCACGCTCCGCTCATGAGTATGTTCCTGTCTGTAATCCAAAGTCACCACGTAGTCGTGATAGAGCAGCTCACCAGTAAAACTGTTGCCACGGACGAGTAGAGGCAACCATACAGGACGGTTCTTCTCAGTATTGGATATCAGGCGCAGCACCAATTCGTCACCCTTGTAGATAAAAAACTGACTGGCCCCTTTGATGTAGAAGTTCCAACGATAAATGGAGATGTCTTTTTCCATCTCTGCCGACACATGATACTTCTGACCATTGCGGGCGGTATAGGAAATATCTCCTCTACCATCAGCCTTCAGACCGAACCACGACGAACTGCTCTCGCCATTGTCCTTCAGGATAACCGACAGGTCGTATGCCAGTTCCAAAGCGGTATTAAAAGCATCATACGAGAAACGGCGACCTTGGGCCAGGCCCTTGCCCTCATCCTCCTTGAGTAGGTTGAGGAGTGTAGCAAACTTTACATCGAATTCCGAAGCCTCGCCGTCAGCCCGTGTGGCCTGCGTCACGGCTTCCGCCAATGGATCAAGCTCCTTGAAGTCGAGCCCCGCCATGTCAGCATTCAACTTATTAGCAACTGCATCCAAAGGACTAAGAGCTTTCACATTCTCACTGCCAGAATCGGTCTTCTCGTCGGAACTACATGCAGTGAACATGAGAATTCCGAAAGCGACCATCAGGGTAATCCATATTTTATTCATATCATCGTCGTTTAATTTTCTTACTCAGAAATAACCCATCCTGACAGTTCGTCAGCGACCTTAGTCTATCCCTTTTGGATATTTGCTTTTTTTCGTTGATCGTGATCGAGAATAGTCTTTCGCATACGCATCGACTTGGGTGTAACCTCTACGAGCTCATCCTGCTTGATGTACTCCAGACACTCCTCAAGGCTCATGACCGTCTTGGGCACAATTCGCGCTTTCTCATCGGTACCCGAGGCACGAACGTTAGTAAGTTGTTTGGCCTTGCAGACGTTAATGACCAGATCATTGTCGTGAACATGTTCGCCCACCACCTGACCTGCATAGACATCCTCACCCGGGTCGATGAAGAACTTGCCACGATCCTGCAGCTTATCGATAGCATAGGCAAAGGCATTGCCGGTATCCATAGAAATCATCGAACCATTGACTCGACGCTCTATCTCACCCTTATAGGGTTGATACTCCTTAAAGCGGTGCGCCATAATGGCTTCGCCCTGAGAGGCAGTGAGTACATTGGTACGCAGACCGATGATACCACGCGAAGGGATATCAAACTCAATGTTCACACGTTCGCCCTGGTTTTCCATCGAAGTCATCTCACCCTTACGACGAGTAACCATATCGATCATCTTAGAGGAAAATTCCTCAGGCACGTTGATAGTCAACTCTTCAATAGGCTCACACTTCTGCCCGTCGATTTCCTTATAGATCACCTGCGGCTGGCCGACCTGCAACTCATAGCCTTCGCGACGCATAGTCTCGACAAGCACAGAGAGATGGAGCACACCACGGCCTGAAACCACCCACTTATCGGTGGAATCCTCGAAAGGCTCAACCTTTAAGGCGAGGTTTTTCTCGAGTTCTTTCTCCAAGCGGTCATTGATATGACGTGAAGTAACAAACTTTCCCTCTTTACCAAAGAAAGGCGAGTCATTGATGGTGAAGAGCATCGACATGGTAGGCTCATCGATGGCGATGGGCGGTAACGGCTCCGGATTCTCAAGGTCGCAGATCGTATCACCAATCTCGAATTTCTCGAGTCCGATGACAGCACAAATATCGCCACAATCAACACTCTCGGTGCGCACGTGACCCATTCCTTCAAAAGTATGGAGCTCCTTGATCTTTGTTCTCTCCATTGAACCGTCGCGATGGGCTATTGTCACCTGCATGCCATCTTTCAGCTGTCCGCGATGCACTCGACCCACAGCGATACGACCCTGGTAACTCGAATAATCGAGCGAGGTGATGAGCATCTGAGGTGTACCCTCGATCTGCTCAGGAGCGGGAATCACTTCGATAATCTTATCCAATAAATAGGTAATGTCGGTCGTGGGTTTATTAAAATCCTCACCCATCCAACCATTCTTGGCAGAACCGTAAACCACAGGGAAGTCGAGCTGATCCTCTGTAGCATTGAGCGAGAACATGAGGTCAAACACCATTTCGTAGACCTCCTCGGGGCGGCAGTTGGGCTTATCCACCTTATTCACCACGACGATAGGCTTGAGCCCAATCTGAAGGGCCTTCTGCAGCACAAAACGAGTCTGAGGCATCGGTCCCTCAAAAGCATCAACGAGCAACAGACAACCGTCAGCCATGTTCAACACACGCTCCACCTCGCCACCGAAGTCGGAGTGTCCCGGGGTGTCGATAATATTTATCTTGATACCTTTCCAATTGATAGATACATTCTTCGAGAGAATGGTAATGCCACGCTCACGTTCGAGGTCGTTGGCATCCAATACCTGATTGCTGAGATTCTGTCCCTCACGGAAGAGATTTCCAGCGAGCATCATCTTGTCGACAAGTGTAGTCTTACCATGGTCGACATGAGCTATAATTGCTATGTTTCTAATATCCTGCATACTTATTTACTTATTTTACGGGTGCAAAATTACAACTTTTTTCCGAAATATTTGGTTTTTATCCGAAAAAGTAGTACCTTTGCAGCCGCATTTCGGAAAATCCGGAGCATTTGACGACGTAGACCGGCTTGTGATTAGGCAGGGAAGGCGTCTGAAAGATGTATTTGCAAACAACAATTAATCACTTCAAATTATGTATTTAGACAAAGCTAAGAAAGAGGAAATCTTCGGTAAGTATGGTAAGAGCACCACTGATACTGGTTCTGCTGAGGCTCAGATTGCCTTGTTCAGCTATCGTATCTCTCACCTGACTGAGCACCTGAAGAAGAACCACAAGGATCACTCAACAGCCCGCTCACTGACTATGCTGGTAGGTAAGCGCCGTAAGTTGCTGAAGTATCTGTACAATAACGACATCAATCGTTATCGTGCAATCATCAAGGCCTTGGGTCTCAGAAAATAAAGTTAATCCCCGCCAGTTGGCGGGGATTAATTTTTTATTTGACAATCACTAAGACGTTGTCTTTGCTGATGTTTATACAGTTGGTAAACTCAGCATCCTTCGTAGCATGGATAGTGATGTTCTTCAGGTTGATGCGGTCGATGGGCATCTCAGGTAGTCCGTTAAACTCCATAGCCCTGCCTGCATGACTGCAAACCACATTTTCAATATTGATATTACGGAAGATGGGCGTGGTCTCATCGACCTTCACTTTTGTCGTATTGTCGGGATGATCGCCATCGGCCAACATTTCTGCCACAGACTTTCCACCATAGTACATATTAAAGGTGATGGCATCGGTGGCAATGTCCATCATTGAGATGTTATTGATGTAGATATTCTCCACAATACCGCCTCGACCACGGGTAGACTTGAAGCGCAAGCCAACATCGGTGCCGAGGAACTGGCAGTTCTGCACCTTGAAGTTGCGTACACCACCACTCATCTCTGAACCCACCACAAAACCGCCATGACCTGCAAAGACCGTACAACCGTCGACCACGACATTCTCACAAGGAATACCACGCTTACGACCATCAGCATCCTTGCCGCTCTTGATGCAGATGCCATCATCGCCAGCATCGAACTTCGAATTAATGATGAGAGCATTCTTGCACGACTCCAGATCGAGAGCATCTCCATTCTGTGCATAGGCAGGATTACGTACCAGCACACCATCGATGATGATATTCTCGCACATCAGCGGATGGAGATTCCAAGCAGGGGAATTCTGGAAAATGACACCTTGCAGTAACACGTTCTTACAGTTGACGAGACTCACCATCACGGGACGGAGGAAACGCTTGATGCTGTTCCATTCTGCATCGGTTTGAGCTGTCGGCACATTCATATTAGCACCCTTCTCACCCTTGGCATAGCCCTCTGACGGAACCCAGTAGCCTTTTTTCAGCTCGATGCTCCCAGGAATGGCCAGCATGCGCTTCCAATGGGCATCAGTGACCTTGGATTTCTTTACAGGACGCCAATACTCGCCATTACCATCGATAGCGCCCTGCCCAGTAATAGAGATGTTGGTACAACCATTAGCTGACAGAGGCGACTGACAGCGACGGGTATCCAAACCCTCAAACGAGGTACAGATCACAGGATAGAGCGACTCGTCGGCAGCAAACTTGATGACAGCCCCCATTTCCAGATGGAGATCGATGTTACTCTTGAGCTGAATAGGCCCCGTGAACCATACGCCAGCAGGCACGATGAGGTGACCGCCACCTTTACCGGCAAGGGCATCGATGGCTTTGGCAAACGCCTCTGTACAAAGGGTCTGACCGGTAGCGTCGCCTCCGAATTCAGTGATAAAGACTTTTGTATCAGGAATCACAGGTGCCTTTACCTCAGACATGGCGAAAGGCAGGTTCTCTGTATACCGCTTATAGGGATTCTGTGCAGAAAGACAGAAGAACACTAAAAGACAGAATAACAGACTAACAGTTTTTTTAGACAGAAGAATAGGAGGACAGAAGTTTTTTTTCATTTTGATTTGTTATTAGTTGGTTTGTTTTGTCGTTATTTTAATCGAATCTCATTCAGCGGAATCATCACGAAGTCACGCTGGTGCATAAGAGGATGAGGAATCTTCAGGTCAGGCTCGTCGACGGTCAGCTCATCGTAGAGCAGGATATCGATGTCGATGGGACGATCAGAGTAGAGGTGGGGGGTGAGAGATGAGGAATGAGAGGCGGTGGTCTTTTTCTTACGACCGAGGTCTCGTTCTATCTTCTGTGTCGCCTTTAAAACCTGGCGAGGAGTGAGGGTTGTCTCGCAGAGGATGACGCCATTCAGGAATCTGTTCTCTGACTTAAAGCCCCAGGGTTCGGTCTCAATGAAGGTGGACTGCCGGAGCACTGTCCCTACCCTCTCGCCGATGAGCGATATCGCCTTGCGGATATATTCCTCCCTGTTGCCAAGATTACTCCCCAAACCTAGATACGTCCTATGTTTCATCACATATCTACCTACTCCTTCTCTTCTTATTAATCATCCACTATCAGCATCGCATCGCCGAAGCAGCCGAACTTATAGCCCAAGTTGACGGCTTTCTTATAGGCTTCATATACGAGGTCATAGCCACCAAACGAGCACTCCGTCATCATCATCGTCGACTCCGGATGGTAGAAATTACCGATCAGGGCATTCGACAGACCAAAATCGTAAGGCGGGAAAATGAACTTATTGGTCCATCCATCGAATTCTTTCAGCAGACCGTCGGTACCCACAGCCGTCTCGGTAGCGCGGGCAGTGCTGACACCCACCACACAAACACGATGACCGGCCTCTTTGGTCTTATTGACAATCTCGCAAGCCTCCTTATTGATAATCACCTGCTCAGAATTCATCTTATGCTTCGTCAGATCTTCCACCTCGATAGAGTCGAAGTTTCCAAGACCACAGTGCAAGGTGATATAGGCGAAGTTGATACCCTTGATCTCCATACGCTTCAGCAACTCACGACTGAAATGCAGACCTGTCGACGGTGCCGTGACAGCTCCCTCGTTACGGGCATAGATCGTCTGAAATGCCTCCATATCCTCCGGCGTGGCCTCGCGCTTATCAACGACATAACGAGGCAACGGTGCTTCACCGAGAGCGAACAGTTCTTTCTTGAACTCATCGTGCGGACAGTCGTAGAGGAATCTAAGAGTTCGCCCACGGCTGGTAGTATTGTCGATAACCTCTGCTACCATCGGGCCATCCTCTTCAAAGAAGAGCTTATTGCCAATACGGATCTTACGGGCCGGCTCCACGAGCACATCCCAGAGGCGCAGTTCCTCGTTGAGCTCACGCAGCAGGAACACCTCAATTTTGGCATCGGTCTTCTCCTTGGTGCCATACAGACGGGCGGGGAACACCTGGGTATCGTTGAAGATAAAGGTATCGTCCTCATCAAAATAGTCGAGTACATTACGGAAATCAAGGAAAACGGGATTACCCTCTTCATCCTTCAGGTCCTCACCATTCTCGTCTTTCTTATACATTTCTATGCGCTCACTCTTACGGTGAATCACCATCAGACGGCATTCATCACGATGATAACTTGGCTCAAGAGCCACCAAATCCTCGGGTAGTTTGAATTTGAATTGCGATAATTTCATATGTTATACTTTTCACTTTTTCACTGTTCACTTCTCATCACCTTTTCCAGCCATGCAGGGAAATCCTCGAAGGTCAGACATTCCTCGATACGCACATCGCCCACACGGGTTCTGCAAAGTGCCGTCAGAAAGGCACCGCTACCCAATGCGGCACCGATATCCCGGGCCAACGAGCGGATATAAGTACCTTTGCCACAGACCACACGGATAGACATCTGCATAGTATCGGGGTTGAAATCGGTGAGTTCTATCTCGTCGATATGGATCGGCTTCGGCGCCAGTTCCACATCCAGACCCTTACGCGCCAGCTCGTATGCTCTGTCGCCTGCCACCATACAAGCCGAGAAAAGAGGCGGGCGCTGCATGATATCACCCACAAACTGCGGAAGCGTCTGCTCAATCAGCTGTCGCGTGATATGCCGCGTGGGATAGGTATAATCGACGGTATGTTCACGGTCGTAGCTCGGTGTGGTAGCACCCAGCTGAAGCGTCGCTGTATACTCCTTGGTGTGACGCTGCAACGACTCGATGTTCTTTGTTTCCTTTCCTGTACAGAGAATCAGCACCCCCGTTGCCAATGGGTCGAGGGTACCGGCATGCCCCATCTTCACCCGTTTCACATGCAGACATTTCGATACGAGGTAACGGATATGCGCCAATGCCCCAAAGCTCGACATGCGATAGGGCTTATTGATATAGATGAGGGCTCCTTCCTGGAAATTCATTTAATCGACCATTGCGAGTGAGTGACCTGTCAGCAGCAATATAATGATGACGCCACCGACAATAATACGATAGATTCCAAAGGCCTTGAAACCGTATTTGGACAGAAAGGCCACGAACCACTTCATGGCCAGCAAAGCCACGATGAAGGCCACGACACAGCCCAGAATCAGCATCGTGATATTATGCGAGGTAGCCCAGACGGCATCGTCTTTCAACAAGTCGAGCAGATCAAGCAGCGTAGCGCCTGCCATCGTGGGGACGGCCAGGAAGAACGAGAACTCTGCAGCACGCTTGCGGGTCAGGCCCTGAGCCATACCGCCAACGATGGTAGCCATAGAACGCGACACACCGGGAATCACCGAAATACACTGGAAAAGACCAATGTTGAAGGCACGCTTCTCAGTAATCTTATTGGCATCGGAGCCTTTGTTGAATATCTTGTCGCAATACAGCATGAAGATACCTCCCAGCACCAGCATGACAGCCACCACCTCGACACTGTCAAGCAACCAGTCGAGCAGTCCCGACTTCTTCGCCAGCAGGCCAATGACCACTGCGGGAATGACACCCACGATGAGCAGCCAATAGAAATAGAACCGATGGCGAAGTGTCTGAAACAGATTGCTCCCCTCAGGGGCGGGACTATTGTCGAATGTGAAGAAGCGCTTCCAATAGAGGCACACCACCGACAGAATGGCGCCAAACTGGATAATGAACGTAAAGGCATGAACGAAAGGATCGCCCTGCGGAATGCCCAGAAGATTCTGGGTAATGATCATATGCCCCGTAGAAGACACAGGCAGAAACTCTGTCAACCCTTCGACAATGGCTATGATGATGGTTTCAATCCAATCCATCTATAAATTATAAACTATAAACTATAAACTCCAAACTATTCATCCTTCGGCTTCCGCATGACGGCGTAGATCATCGACAAGAAGCCGAAAAGGCAAACGATAGGTGCCACCTTGATGCGACGGGCACTGAAGATGTCCGGCTCATACACCGTATCACTCGATCCGGGTCCCGTCATCAGCAGAAAGCCAATCACCACAATCAACATGCCCGCAGCCAGCAGGATGAAGTTCACTTTGTCAAATGCAAAATCTCTCTTATTCATCAACTCTAAACTATAAATTCTAAACTATAAACTATAAACTAAATCCTATACAAATCACCAGCCGTCATCTTCAGGAACTTATTCACTGAAATCCAGGTGCACAGCAACGTAATAATCAGTCCGAAGAGCAACACTGCCACAGCCATAATCACAAGCTCCTGCCAAGTGATAATGTTCAGGATGTTCGGCTCAAAGGTATAGAGTGCATAAATGCCTCCTCCTAACACGGCGATGGCCAGCAAAGCGGCGATGATACCCACCATCACAGCCTGTCGCACGAACGGCCTTCGGATAAAGCCCCACGAGGCACCCACCAGTTTCATCGTATGGATCAGGAACCGTCGCGAATAGACACTCAGGCGCACCGTGTTGTTAATCAGCGAGAACGAGACGAAAGTCAGCAGTGCCGCCAACACCAGCAATATCATGTTCATCCGACCCAGATTCTTGTTCACATTGTCCATCAGGTCCTCTTGAAAGGCCACATCAGTCACTTTCGGGTTCTTCTGCAACTCATAGACAATCCATTTCAGCGAGTCGTGGTTGGCATAGTCCGACTTCAGCTGCAGTTCCAACGATGCCACAAAGGGATTCGCCCCCAGAAATTCCGAAGGGTCGGAACCCATAGCCTGCGTCTGTTCAGCCAAAGCCTGCTCTTTACTGATGTAGTCGATGTTACGGGCATAGGGACGATGATACAAGTCCTTACAAAGCCGCTTGGCCTCGTTCACACTCACATCGTCACCCAGCATCACAGTCACCGTCAGATTCTCCTTCACCCATGCCGTCAGGTTACGTGATGTCAGCACAGAGAACACAATAATCCCTAACAGCACCAGCACCATGGCCGTACTGATACACAAGGTGACCCACTGCACACCACGCCGGCTGCCAGTCTTCTTCTTGCGTTTTTTCATTTACTTTACGTACGTAGAAATTGAATTCGGCTGCAAAGATACATAATTTTTTAGATATAAGTACATATGAACAAATAATTTTTATGTTTCTTTTGTTCTTTTGTCTCAAAAAAAGAGTACCTTTGCAGCCATTATGAGTACTATCATCTATCCATCGCCCATCTTCGGTCCTGTACACAGCCGCAGACTGGGCATTTCGCTCGGCATCAACCTCATGCCTGCCGACGGTAAGATCTGCACCTTCAACTGCATCTATTGCGAGTGCGGACTCAACGAAGACCATCGTCCTACCCTGCCCCGTCCTGCCCGCGAACTGGTGGCTGAAAAGCTGGAGGCGAAGTTGAAGGAGATGACTGCCGATGGCCAGTTACCTGACGTACTGACCTTTGCGGGCAATGGTGAGCCCACCTGTCACCCCCACTTTGCGGAGATCATCGACGATACCATCCGCCTGCGCGACCAGTATTGTCCAAAAGCCAAGGTTTCGGTATTGAGCAATGCCACCATGATTCAGCATCAGAAGGTGCACGATGCCCTGATGCGGGTAGACAACAATATCCAGAAACTCGATACCATCGCCCCCCTATATATTAATAAGGTAGACCAACCCGCCATCCCCTACGATGTCCATCAGGTCATCGAACACCTGAAGGCCTTTCAAGGCCACGTCATCATACAGACCATGTTTATGAGGGGAGAAGGAGAGGAGGAGTATGTAGATAATACTAGTGACACATTTGTAAATCCGTGGCTGGAAGCGGTAAAGGAGATCAAGCCCCAACAGGTAATGATCTACACCATCGACCGCGAGACGCCCACGCAGGGCCTCCTCAAAGCCACCCACGAACAGCTCGACCAGATCCGCGACCGCGTCATCGCGGCAGGCATCCCCTGCACGGCCTCCTACTAAGTATCATAAGTAACACGTTATATGTAAGCTTATGAGCAAAGTCATCGAGAATCACTTGTCAAACGTCTTCTTCCGTTCTATGCCGCTAAGGTCCCATACGTATACGACATAGCTTTTAATGGCCCAATGCCCGACGTTGCCTTCCAAAAAATAAAAACCTTC
>Ga0247610_10002913_pt1 | contig 19255 bp, 10 predicted proteins | sample 174DNAGHGhighgp2_FD_193483 | JGI IMG/M metagenome (GOLD analysis project Ga0247610, IMG submission 193483) | Sheep rumen microbial communities from Palmerston North, Manawatu-Wanganui, New Zealand - 1742 DNA GHGhigh gp2 | ecosystem: Host-associated > Mammals > Digestive system > Stomach > Rumen...
TGCAGCTAACTATGTGAAGGAACAATTGGACAAGATGTCGAAGTTCGTGCGTTACCATACGCAGAATAGTTCGCTTTTTGCCGACCGATTCTTCAAGAACTACGACCCCGTAACGGGTCTGACAACACCTGAGCCAGCTTACTCCACCTTCTGCTCGAACGCCCTCGGTATTGCCCAGACGCTGATTGTCACCGGCGGTGACAACCGGCTTACGGTGAGGGATGCCTCGAACACGAGTGTGACCGTAAATGCTTCTTCTGACACAGCCAACCTTCTGGCCCGTGACATCACAACGGCTGACGTTAGCTCTTCCTATGGAACCTTCAAGTCGATTGAGAGTTCATCGTTCGTGACCATTCACGGTATCGACACACCACTGTGTTACAACAGCAAGAGGGAGTATTGATAATGATAGTTGATAATTGATAACTGATAATTGATAATTATGTCAAGAATTAAAATCCTATTGACACTCCTGTTCACCATTACTGCACAAGTGGTGTTGGCACAGGGGAGAGTCATATCGGGTACTGTGGAAGATGCTATGGGGCCTATTTCATTGGCCAACGTAGTGGAGCGAGACGGTAACAACCGTATTGTCAGTCATACGCAGACAGATATGATGGGTAACTTCTCCATGGAGATTAAGAGCCCGAAGAATAAGCTTGTTGTCTCTTATGTAGGCAGTAAGACAAAGATAATACCTATCGGCGACCAGAAGACATTCACCATCAAGCTGGAGGACGACAAGACCACGCTTGGTGAGGTGAAGGTCGTGGGACGCCGTGCCAGTTCAGGAGGTCTGAACATTGACAAGCGTGAGATATCTGTGTCACAGCAGACTTTCAACCTTCAGGAAATCGAAGGTATGGCCTTTACCTCGGCCGACGAGGCTTTACAAGGTGAGATTGCCGGTTTGGACATTGTGACCAACTCAGGTAACCTCGGTGCAGGTACGTCGATGCGCCTACGTGGTGTCTCTACTCTGAATGGTAATGCAGAGCCGCTGATTGTAGTCGATGACAAGATTTTTGAATATGACAAGGCCGACTTCGACCCTGAGAACATTGACGAGGAGGCATTCTCGTCGCTGCTCGCCGTCAGCGTGGACGATATTGCCAGCATCACCGTGCTGAAGGACGCTGCTGCCACCGCCATCTGGGGCGCGCAAGGTGCAAACGGTGTCATTCAGATCACCACCAAGCGAGGTGCACGAGGAAAACCCCGTGTGACCTTTGGCTATAAGTTCACTGGCAAGTGGATGCCTGCAGGCTATGACCTGCTGAATGGTGACAACTACACTATGATGCTCAAGGAAGAGTTCTATAATCCCACACAGAGCTCAACAGCCACCTCTACCATCAACGAGATCAACTACATTCCCGCTGAGTCATGGGCTGAGGCCAACAACTGGAACAAGAACACCGACTGGGTCGATGCTATCTCACAGTTCGGTGAGGACCACGAGGCCAGCGTGAACATCTCGGGTGGCGGACAGAAGGCAACTTTCCGTATCTCAGGAAGCTATAACCACCAGACCGGTATGGTCATCAAACAGCGTCTGGACCGACTTACCACGCGACTGGTGCTCGACTACAACGTTTCCGACCGCATCCGCTTCTCGACCAATTTCGCATTGACCTATACCGACAACCTGAAGAACTATACCTACGGTAGCAGCAAGAACGGCAATTCAAACAACAACCTGCTTGCTATGGCTTTGGCAATGGCGCCAAACGCCAGCATCTACCGCTATGACCGCTTTGGACATAACACTGGTGAGTACTTCCTGATGAACCCCACCATGAACGGCAAGACACCCGACGATGGTAACTATACCTCAACAGAGCTCGCTGATGTGGTGTCTATCGGTAACCCCGTGGCTTACGCCAATATGTCGTGGCAGAAAGAACAGACCTACAGCATCGTGCCCGACTTCAATATCAAGTACGAACTGCTGGGCACAGAGAACGGTAAGCACCGACTGACATTCGATGGCCGTGTGTACTTTGATATCTACGCATACTCCAAGCCGACGTACATGCCGGGAAGCTTGTCGAACGGCAGCTATACCGATGGAGACTATAATTTCATCACCAATACGGAGCAGAACCAGTTCAAGATGGGTTCTCGTATGAAGCTCACTTTCACGCCGGCATTCAAGAACGAGGATATCTATCTTACAATGATGGCCTACTACGAGGCCGGTACCCAGAAGAACACCTATCAGTATTTAGGCCAGAGCTCAATACCCAACGGCATTGAGTCGGCGACCATCGATGCGCATCTGCTGAGTATGGACAACCAGCCAGGTACCATGAAGTCTGCTTGGCAGGACTGGGTGTATCAGGCGCATTTCTCCTACAAGTCGCGATATAGCGTGGGCTTCGGACTGCGTGCAGACGGTAATTCCAAGTTCGGACCGAAGAATCCGTGGTTCTATTCGCCCAATGTCTCGTTGCGTTACAATCTGAGCGACGAGCCCTTCTTCAAGCCTCTGCAGAGTGTAGTGTCTATGTTTGGCATTCGCGGCTCATGGGGTATTACAGGTAGCTCTAGCGTTTCTGTGGACAACTATTTCAACCAGTATACTTCGCGTGCAGGGCGTTATGGAACAGGCTATTACACCACCATGAGCGGTATGAAGCTCGATGACCTGCGTCCGCAGAAGAAGATTGGTTTGAACCTCGGTTTCAACCTCGGATTCTTCGAAGATAAGTACGAGATTGACTTGAACCTCTATAAGGAAACTACCAAGGACTTGATTATGAAGGGAATCCCCATTCCTACATCAGCTACTTGGAATACCTCTACTACGCTCTCATTCGGAAATGTAGGCGAGATGGAAAACAAGGGTTGGGAAATGACCCTTTCGGCCAACAAGTTCGTGAAGGTCGGAAAGTTCTCAATGTCCGCCAGCCTGAATATGGCACAGAATGTGAACAAACTGCTGGAGATGGACCAACGCGTTCTCGACAATATGAACACGCAACCCAGCTATAGCCGTCGCGGTGCCAGTTCGGTACTTAGCCGCGTGGTAGTGGGCGATCCTCTCTGTTCCATCTATGGATATGACTATAAAGGTGTGTTCCAGTATTCCTACGATTACCTCACCAACTACAATACCAAGCAGCTGCAGCTGCAGTCGCAGGCCAAGCAGCGCGGTGAGCAGTATGACTGGGACTACGAGGCATGGATTAACCAGCAGCTGGCCGAGGGAAAGACCTTCCCCGTGGCTACTGACGAGAAAGGCAAGGTCATCATGACCAACACCGGCGTGCCCAAACACCTTACGTATTATTATGGTGATACTGATTATGAGTTCAAGGGTGGTGATGCTATCTATCAGGATGTAAACCACGATGGTACCATCAATGAACTTGACATCAAGTACTTAGGCAATTCTCTGCCTAAGATGCAAGGTGGTTTCAATGTGACGCTGCAGTATGATAGCTGGAAACTCATCGCCCGCTTCAACTACCGTTGGGGCAACAAGATCATCAATACTGCCCGCATGGGTCTGGAGAGTATGTATGGTACTCAGAACCAGTGTTCCTCTGTTACCTATCGTTGGCGTAAGGACGGCGACGAGACCCAGATTCCACGCGCTCTCTACAGCACAGGTTATAACTATCAGGTAAGCTCACGCTTCGTGGAAGACGGTTCGTTCCTGCGTTTCAATAACCTGCAAATCTCTTATAGTGTGCCGAAGAAGACCATCAAACGACTGGGCCTGACAACGCTTTCGGCTTATGTGACGCTTAACAACCTCTTCTGTTGGACGAAGTATACGGGTATTGATCCAGAAGTCTCTGCCGGAACCTATACACCGGCTTCCGACGGTGCTACCACACCGAGGTCGAAGTCCGTTACCGCCAGTCTGAACTTTGGTTTCTAAAAGAATTGATAATTGACAATTGATGATTATGAAAAAGATTCTTTCTATAATATTTGCATGCGTCGCGATGTCCTCATGCGTTGATACGGTCATCCTTCCTGACAACAAGACCGTGGATGAGGATTTCTGGCAGAAGAAGAGTGAGGTGGATGCAGTCGTGGCTGCTGCCTATGCACAGCTGCGCGACGAGGTTGCCATACGCAATATGATTATCTGGGGCGACTTCCGTTCCGATGAACTTGTGATGACCTCTACGCTTCCTGCATCGGCAGCTTACAAGACTGCACTGGCGCAGATTTATTCTCTCAACATTGAGACCGAGAATACTTTTACAACATGGTATCCCTTCTATTCTGCCATCAACTACTGTAACCTTGTGCTGCAGAAGGCTGAGGGTGTGATTGCTGTCGATCCCGACTATATGCGCGGAGACTATGAGGCCAACAAGGCTCAGATGCTTGCTCTGCGGGCTTTCTGCTATTATTATCTGATGCGTGTGTTCCACGATATTCCTGTTACACCCGCTGCCTACCTCAATAGTAGTGACGAACTGAATGCTCCGCAGCTTTCACCTGAAGAGGTACTGACGATGTGTATCAACGACCTGACCGAGGCTTCGAAGTATGCTGTATCAGGCTCTACCTATGGCGACTGGCGCGACAAGGGCTACCTGAATAAGGACGGCATCAACGCCATCCTTGCTGATATCTATCTGTGGCGGGCTTCCGTCAACCGTGATGCAAGCGACTACGAGACTTGTGTGGAATACTGCGATAAAATCATCAGCGCCAAGAAGGAGGCCTATGAGCTGAGACCACGTCGCAGAATGGCTGCCGATGCCGAAAAGTTGGACTATTACCTCTCAGAATATGGTGATATGTACGACGACATCTTCGGACAGACGGGACAGAATGCCGATGAGAGTATCTTTGAGTTGCAGTTCCGCAATTCCAACGTTACCAATAGAGGTCTTGACCAGATGTATTATCGTTACAACAATGCCAGCGCTAACGGCTATGGTTATCTGAAGGCTTCGTCGAAGTTCGGTTCCGTTGATGCCACGGGTAACGGTGTATGGCATAACAGCGTAGACCAGCGACTCTATGAGTTTGTCTATGATGCCACCAGTGCCAGCGTTGAGCAGTTTGGCGTACGCAAGTTTGTGGCAACGACATCAGCAGGTGTCAATAACACGGCTGACAGCCATCGCGACACACGTTCTGCCGTCTATCAGAACTGGATTTTCTATCGTCTTACCGATGTGATGCTGATGAAGGCCGAGGCTCTTGTGCAGCTTTATAACCTTGGAGGCAAGGCCGAAGGCGACACCCGCAACGAGGAGGCGTTCGAGATCTGTAAGTTCATTAACGACCGTTCCCTCTCTGATGCCAACAAGAACTCTTATGCCATGAAGTACTCTACTTACAGGGACAAGATGGAGGAACTTGTACTTGCCGAGCGTTCACGTGAGTTGTGCTTCGAAGGCAAGCGCTGGTTCGACCTCATGCGCTATAACTACCGGCACACCACAGAGAAAGCCGATTTGACAAAGAAACTCACCGAAGGCTATGTGGCCAACAGTGACGAGTTCTTGGATCTGGCTCTGCGTAAGTATGCTGTTCCTTCTGCCATGAAGGCAAAGATACGTGATGAGCGTTATCTCTATATGCCTATCAACCAGGACGAGGTGGAACTCAACACCAGTCTTGTGCAGAATCCTGTATACAAATCCTCCTCGAAGTATTAATAATTGATAATTGATAATTGAAAATTGAGAATTATGATTACCAAGATAAACAATAAGAATTGGGTGAAGACAGCGATGGTAGGGCTATTTTCCTTCCTCCTTCCTCTTTCCTCTTTCCTCTTTTCCAGCTGCAACGAGGAACCAGACGGATCAAATCTTTTCTCCTCCGACCAGAAAACCATTGCTGAGCTGCTGCGTGACAGACGCGATTTGACTGCTTTCTATCGGATACTGGAGAAGGGTGGGTTCGACAAATATATGGGAACCTATGGCGAATATACTTGTTTCGCACCACTGAATGAAGGTGTGAACTCCTATCTCGACAGTCTTTATAACGATGAGTCCTACCTCATCTCCAAGGCAAAACTGAAGCATAACGGCATCACCGAGGACGCCAATTGGAACAATCTCGACGTGTTGGCAAAGGTGAACCTGATGTCCGACTCACTCTGTGACGATATCGCACGTTTCCACCTCTCCGGTGAGGAACACATGCAGGTGGACCTCGATGGTACAGCCACCACTTGGACCACCATGAAGACGGGACGCAGCATCCGCGTCGGCACATTCGGAGTGAATGCCTATAAGGAGGAATTCGTAGGACTGACCAGTCTCAATGACCTCTCTGCCATCATAGACGGTGATATCGAGGCCATCAACGGAATCCTCCATGTGTGCTCCAACGTCATTCCGCGTTCCGACCGCACTACCGATGACCAGTTACGTGTGGAGGGCGAGAAAGACCTCAGCATCTTCTATGCCGCTTTGGAGGCTACGGGATATACCGACACACTTACCATCGAGGCTAAGCGCAATCCTGACGGAACCGCAATGACCTATGACTTGGGTACTAACCACAATGACCGTGACGGAAACTCACTCTATTATCCAAAGGAGTGTATGGTCAAGTGGACGGTCTTTGCCGAGACCGATGATGTGTTCCGTGCTGCTGGCATCAACAATTTTAACGACCTGAAGCAGAAGTGTGTGGAGTGGTACGGTAATTGCGGCGCGTGGTATGACTACATTAATGAAAGAGGTATCACCATCAGCACCGGCGATGACTATACCAATCCGTTCAATGTGGTGAATATGTTCGTGGCTTATCACATTCTCCGTGCTGGAATGCCCATCGACCGTATCGTCTATGAGAAGAACAAACAGACCGATGCCTCCTGGAACTTCTGCTTCGGTTACGAGCCTCAGGAATACTTCGAGACTATGCTGCCCAATACCCTTCTGAAGGTGTGGGAGACCAATACTAAGACCACCAAGGACCTGTGGCTGAACCGTTATCTCACCAACAATACGCTGACCAAGAAACTCGGACTCTTCGGAATGCCCAACGACGGTGACCATACCCTTGTGTTCAGAGGCGTGTCCGTCGACCGTAACAGTAGCGTGGAAACCCTGAACGGCTATATCCACCGCATCAAGGGAATCCTGAAGTACGACCAGAACGCTAAGGACGCACTCCATGAGCGTCTGCGTTTTGACTCATCCACTTTCCTCTATGAGCTGATCAATAATGGCCTGCGTGGAGCTACACCCGCTGAGGTAAGTACCCTCAACGGTGGCGGTGACGGCAACCGTGTTGCTTTCCAGAACAACTACTTCGACAACATCGTATGCTACAATCCCGGCACACTCCTCCGCTTCAATGTCATGGGAGCTTGGCGAGCCCATAACTCCGACCAGTTCCAGGGCTGGGATGTCTACGATTTTGCTGTCAAGCTTCCTCATGTTCCTACTGGCGAGTATGAGTTGCGTATCATCTATCCTCCTATGGGAAGAGGCGGTCTGATGCAGTTCTATCTCGGCAATTCTTCTAAGCAGTCAGATATGGTGGCCATCGGCATTCCCTTTGATGCTTGTGCCAATCCCTATCAGGATGCAACCATCGGTTACGAAGACGTAGTCAACCGCGCCGATGACGAGACTTCCGACTGTGGCGTGGAGGTAGACCAGCGCATGCATGTGCGCGGCTACATGCGTGCCCCGGCATCCTTCTCGCGTGGTACCTATAATACTATTACCGACCCGCTGACCTATTCCGAGGGAGATATCTATTCAGCGGCAAGCCAGATTATCGGCTCCAACAACTGTCGTACGGAAACGGGTTATGGTACGATGATGCTGCGCCGCATCATCACCACCCAACGGTTTGAGCAAGGCAAGGACTACTGGCTGCGTATCAAGAACCTGGTGAACGATGCCAACCTCGGATGGTCGTTCGACTTTGTGGAACTGGTACCCCTTGACATTGTCAACAGCCAGACTCTGACTGAAGACTGGTACTAAATAGTTCATAGTTCATAGTTCAAAGTTCATAATTCATAATTGACAATTGATAATGAAGAAGAATAGATATATAGGAATCACGATGCTGGCAGCCACGTTGCTTGCTGCCGCATCGTGTACTGATTACGATGACTACAACTCGGTCCCGGAAGATGCTCTGCCCGCTGCCAACAAGACGTTGTGGGAGAATATATCCAACGACCCGCAGCTCACGAAGTTTGCTGCCCTCGCCAGTCAGAGTAAGTTCTCCGAAGCCCTCAACAGTCCGCGTTTCTATACGGTATGGGCTCCGGTTGACGCTGCCTTTGATGATAGCGAATACAACCGCCTCAAGGCAAGCGATAGCGCCACCATCGTCAAGCAGTTCATGCAGCAGCATGTCACGGAGTATAACTACCCCGTGTCTTCTGCACTCGACGATGCAACCATCATCACCCTCAATGCCAAGCACCATCCTTTCAATCAGGCTTCTTTCGACGGTTTCACTTATGATACTGTCAACCTGCCTGCCACCAACGGTGTGATGCACAAAATCAATGGTCTGTCGGAGTTCTATTACAACCTTTACGAGAATATCGACAACCTCAAGGGGTGTGACTCACTCAAGAATTATATCCAGCGTTACGATGAGTTCTACCTCGACGTTAACGCATCGGTTATCGGTCCCCTCGTTGACGGCAAGCAGACCTATCTCGACTCCGTGCTGAAGAAGCGCAACAACGTCATACGCAGTATCATGCGAGTCGACCTCGAGGACGAGGACAGCACCTATGCAATGCTGGTGCCCAACGACAAGGCTTGGAACGATGCCTACGCCAGGATCAGCCCCTGCTACAATTACATCCCGAAGATGGATTATATGGATCTGCTGAAGAAGACCACGGTTGCCTCTTCTACCAATGCCACAACGGCGAAGGCTGACAAGGCTGCCGAGGCATCCGATGAACTGCAGGACTCCCTGGCCTGCCGTAACATCGTACAGAACCTCGTCTTCTCTAATTGGCATCAGGGCAATCAGCCGCTTTTCGGCGATTATGGTACCTATAGGTCTGACTCGGCCTATAGCACTAGCGGGCGTTTCCTGACCGATATACAGAATGTCCTCATTCATACCGTTGCCACCAACGAAATGAGTAATGGTATCACCCGTATCATCGACTCGCTCACCTTCCGCCCTTGGCAGACGTATAACCCGACTATTGTTGTGACCAAACCCGTTAAGTACGTGGATGGAAGAGAGACACAGACCACGCTGAAAGTTAACAAACTGACAACCCACAATATTCCTTATGAAAATCTTGTGGGGCGTGACAGTCTCTTCAGCAAGATACCGAGGATGTTACGTCAGTACGTGTTACCCTCAAAGTCGCGTTTCTTCTCTTATGTGGCTGTAGACAGTACCGATATCGATGGTACGACGGGTAAACCCGAGTTCTGTTTCCCGCTTGAGAATGTGCGTTCCACTACCTATCATATCTATGTGGTAACGGTTCCCGCACAAGTGGAGAAACACGATGCCGACGTGAAACCCTATTACCTACGTTTCTACCTCAGCTGGACCGATGCTGCCAACAAACAGCAGTACACCGTGCTGCCCAATGGCGCCAAGTCCTCGCAGGAAATCACGACCGATAATGGTGAAAGTACCGCTACCGTGACCTATGTCGGTGATCCTGGCAGAGTCAATGTCCTCGACCTCGGCGAGTTCACCTTCCCTGCCTGTTACTACGGATTGGATGCCTATCCCAGCCTGATGATGATGCACACCAAGACCTATACTTCGTCCGCCAACCGTAAGAAATACGACCAGCAGATGCGAGTGGCAGGTGTCTACCTCATCCCAAAGGAATATAACGACTATTGGGCTAATAAAGAATAATGATGACTATGAAAAGTATGATATATCACTTCCTACAGCGTCAGAGTCTCAGACTCTCACTCTGTGCCATTGTCATGACAGTAAGCACAGTGGCTTTCGCTCAGGATGACATCGACGACGAAGAAGAAAGCTCTGCCATCAAGGCACCTAAGCGCGAACAGGTCGCCGATACCAATCCGCTCATCACCATACAAGGTGTTGTCATAGACGAAGCCAGCAAGCAGCCACTGGCCGGTGTGCGCCTCCAGGTGCTCAACGACAAACGCTATGCTTCCATGACTGGCGAAGATGGCAAGTTCACCATGAGAGTGCCTGCCTTTGCTACCTCTCTCTACGTGCAGTCTCCCAACTATCTGTCGCAGCAGGTGGCCATCATCGCCGGCGATGAGCGCCAGAACGTTCAGATCCGCATGCTCAGCGATGCCTTCGCCACGATGTATGAGGATGTCACGCCGATAACGGCTACCAACAGCTTCGTGTCAAATGGCGGTGGACTGTCTATCGATGAGGAGATGACTGAGAAACTCGGTGGTGACATCCGCATGAACATGCATTCTGGCAACCTCGAGCAGGGAGCCGCTATGTTTATCCGCGGTATCAGCTCTATCAATGCCAATGCCCAGCCCCTCATCATCCTCGATGGCGTGGAACTCGACATGCAGCAGAGCCGCTTGTCGCTGCATCAGGGTGACATCTTCAATATGCTGTCTTCCATCACACCTGAGGATATCTATAAGGTGACGGTGCTCAAGAATGCCACTGCACTCTACGGTGCACGTGGTGCCAATGGCGTCATTCTCATCGAGACCAAGCGCGGTCACTCTATGGCGACACGCATCGATGCCAAGCTCGGGGTGGGCTGGACGTTTACGCCCAACTATCCCACGATGATGAATGCTGCCCAGTACCGTAACTACGCCGTTGAGCAGCTGGGAACCATTCCCGAGGTGCAGCAGCGGTTAGGTTCTTCGTTCAACGCCCTGCAGTTCAATTTCCTGAACGATGCAAAGGACGGCTACTATTACAATACCTATCATAACGACACCAACTGGAGCGACTACGTGTATCGCACGGCATTGACCCACAACTACAGCATTAACGTGCAAGGTGGTGACGACATCGGTATGTATAACCTCTCCGTGGCCTACATCCAGACTATGAAGAACGTCCGTTCTACCAGCTTCGACCGTATCAACGTGCGTTTCAATACAGATATCAAGCTGCTTTGGAACTTCTACACGAAGTTCGATATGTCGTTCTCGCGTACGAATACTAACCTCTTCGACGAGGGCGTACCTGCCGACCTCAACGCAGGCACCATCACCTCGCCGGCATTCCTTGCGCTGATCAAGAGCCCTGTGCTCAATCCCTATCAGTACAACAAGAATATCAATGCGTTCACCTCGCTGCTCTCTGATGCAGATGATCTCTACAGCACCTTGAACGACGGCAACTATTCGCTGGCCAATCCCCTGGCGCTGATGGACAATGGATCGGGTGAACGTAAGAACCGCAACGAGAACACTTTCTTCAACGTGTCGCTCACGCCTACCTACGAGTTTACTCCAGAATTGAAGCTGACATCACATTTCAGCTACTATCTGAACCGCAACTCTCAGGCTTATTACCGTCCCAACCTCGGACTACCTTCATTCGCCATCGAGAACCTCGGTACCGTCTATTCCAAGACGGCATCCATCTTCTCCAAGGAGACTAATGTGCTCAGCAATACCCATCTGGACTGGGCCAAGAAGATAGGTCCTCACGACATCGCTGCAATGGGCGGCTTCCGCTACAATTACTTCTCTTACGACAATAGCGACCTCTCCACGCAGTATTCCACCAAGCTCGAGGACGATAAGAACCCCAAGCTCGCCACCGGTAACGACGTCTATTCTACCGTCAAGGGTGCCGATGATGTATGGAAGAACCTGCAATGGTATGTATCGGGTGACTATAACTATATGAATAAGTACTTCGCTACGGTGTCGTTGCTCGCCGAGTCCAATAGTCGCTTCGGCAGCAACGCCAATGGTGGCGTGAAGTTTGCTGGCGTGAAGTGGGCCATCTTCCCCAGCGTGCAGTTGGGGTGGGTACTCACCAATGAGAACTGGTTCCCCAAGTCTGGCACGGTCAACTACCTGCGGCTGAACGTGGGCTTCGACATGAGTGGTAACGATGGCATCAGCAACTATGCTGCACGCACCTCGTTCAACACCGTTCGCTATAACTATACTGAGATTGGTATGCAGCTCACCAATGTGGGTAACGAGGAAATCAAGTGGGAGACCACGTCCAAGATTAACATCGGTCTTCAGGGTAATTTCCTTAACAACCGGTTGGGCGCTTCCTTCAACTACTTCATCCACAACACCAAGGACCTGCTTGCGCTCAAGACCTTCGACAATCCCATCGGCGGTATCAACAACTACTGGACCAATGACGGCGAGGTGAAAAACACCGGTTTTGAGGTAGGGCTCAACGGCAAGCCCATCGTCTCGCGCGACTGGCAAGTGGAGGTAGGAGCAACCGCAGGCCACTATAAGAACGAGGTCAAGGCCCTGGCCAATGGAAACTTTACCTCATCCATTTATGGTGTTGACAATATCCTCACCTCTGTGGGTAACCCCGTCGGCGTGTTCTACGGCTACAAGACCAATGGTGTCTATTCCACCACCGAGCAGGCCAAGTCCGCAGGACAGTATATCGTCGACGAGACGGGTGCCAAGAAGTATTTCGCTGCAGGCGACGTCATGTTCGAGGACATCAACAACGACAAGCAGATCAGCGAGGCCGACAAGGTCGTCATCGGCGACCCCAACCCCGACTTCTACGGCAACATCTTCCTGAACGTCAATTGGAAGCGTTTCGCCTTAGGCGTGAACTTCAACTACTCGTTGGGTAACGATGTCTACAACTACCAGCGGTCCATCCTCAACAGTGGCGCAACCCTTTACAACCAGCAGGTGGCCGAGATCGGACACTGGCGATACGAAGGACAGCAGACCGACCTGCCGCGTGTCAGCTATGGTGATCCAATGGGCAACAACCGCTTCTCCGACCGATGGATAGAAGACGGCTCCTACCTGCGCATGAAGAGCGCCATGCTCTCCTATCAGATTCCCATACCCGACTCCTGGCAGTCATGGCTACAGGGCGTTTCCGTGTGGGCTGAGGGACGCAACCTCCTGACCCTTACCAAGTATACGGGTAGCGATCCAGAGTTCTCCATCAGCAACAACCAGTTCTATCAGGGCATTGACTGTGGAAACATCGTTCAGGGACGCGTATTCTCTATGGGCGTGAAGATTAACCTGTAATGAAAAGGTGAAAAAGTGAATAAGTAAAAAAAGAAAGATATGATTACCAAGAATATCAAGAATTATCTTGTCGCTTGCTTAGTATTCTGCGGTGCTGCCGCAGCCATCAGTTGCTCTGACATGCTCGAGACCGACAGTAACCGTCAGGTGTTCGATCCGGCACTCGACCAGAAGACCGACTCCGTCTTCTATGCCTATGGCATCATGCAGGCTTTGCAGCAGCTGGCCGACCAGTATTACTATCAGAACGAGATGCGCGGCGACCTGGTGCGTCCCACCGACAAGGCCACTACCCACCTGCGCAACCTGGCATCGTTCACCGCTGATGCCACCAACAAGTACGACAGCGTGTACCTTTATTATAAGGTCATCAACAACTGCAACTATTACCTGGTACACCGCGACACCACCCTGGCCACCGGTGCACGCAATGTAGTGTGCAATGAGTATGCTGCCGTTGCCTCCTTCCGTGCATGGACCTATCTGCAGCTGGCACGACAGTATGGTGCTGTGCCCTACATCACAGAGCCTGTTACCACCATCAGCCAGATTAATGCCAACACCTCCATGACCGGCTATGAGACCATCCTGCAGGGCGAGGCCCAAATGTTGGAAAGCCTTAAGGCACGCTACAGCGAGGACCAGCTCTCCGTGCCCACCTTCAACCAGACATCGCGCTCCATCGGTATGCTCAACTGGAAGAACGATCGGGGCCAGAACATCGAGAAGTTTATCCGTCCCAGCAAGTGCTTCATACCGCTCAATGTGGTGCTGGGTGATATCTATCTGGAGCTCGGAGAGTATGAGGAAGCGGCCATGTGTTACTATCAGTACCTGCGCTATGAGGGATTCAATAGCATCAGCAACATCTCCGTCAACTACAATGACTTCATGAGTACCTTCTATAGCGAGTTCAGTCCAGTGTTCAAGAACTTCATCGAGTGGCCTGCCGACTATAACAGCGCAAAGAACAACACGCTCTATAGCGGCATGCCCGTTTGGGAGAATGCGTTCACCCACGGGGCTTCCTCCGGCGATGTCATCTCTTATATCCCCATGGCAGTCAACTACACCATGGGAAAGACCACCGACATCCCTGCTTCTTTCGGCTATAACTACTATGGCACCCAGTCAAATAGTGCCGTTGAAGTTGAGACTGGCGAGGTGTTCAGCTGTCCCAAGACCGAGGATATTCAGATTGTACCGTCACAGACCTACGTTGACTCTGCACGTCGTGCCCAGTACTATTACTATACTGAGCAGGTCAAGGTGTCACCCTTCAACTGGATTGTCAAGAACCAACCCCTCGGCGATGCACGTGCCTCGATCATTACACAGGGTGTCGGTGCCGACTCTGCTTACGTCTATACCCTCAAGCCCTCTACAGCCTACATCTATCTCTATCGTAATACGACTGTCTGGCTCCATCTGGCCGAGGCAATCAATCGTATGGGCTATCCCGATGCTGCCTTTGCCGTGCTGAAGAACGGTCTGCACTCAGAGTTGCCCAACTACCGCTATTTGGAGGTCTACTACAAGGACCAGTTTGGTAACGACTCTCTCGATGCCAGCGGCAACAAGGTGCTCGACATGACCCAGTCGCACATTGACGACAAGTATTACCTCACGCCAGAATCCTACGAGCTGCTCACCACACGGATTCCGTTCCTGGCTCAAGAGAATTCTGACATCTTCCGTAACGGTGCTGTCAGGGCTTTTTGCGGTATTCACTTCCATGGGGCAGGCGCCGTCGAGGACCTCTATTCGTCCTATCGCTACAGTACCGTCCTCAATGCCAAGATTGCCGACATCAGCCAGAAGTTCAACCTCAATCTCACGAACTATACCAAGGCCGACTATATCAATGCAATGGAAGACCTTCTCTGCGACGAGTACGCCATGGAGTTTGCTTTCGAAGGCACCCGCTTTTCCGACCTGCGTCGTCTGGCACTCCATAAGAACCGTGCCGGCACCTATGGCGGAAACTTCGGTGACACATGGCTCAGCCGCATGTTGCAGAACAATGCTCCCGGCATCACCACTCAGAATTGCTATCTCCCCTATAAATAAGGGATTATCACTAATAACGACGAGCCGCCTTGGGATTCCGAGGCGACTCGTTGTTGTAGTATGAAAGAATTACTTGGATATTGAAACGCCGAGGCATCTCTTGCGGATGTCTCGGCGGATATTTTCTAAAAAAGGTGTATGCGGCCTACAGGAATCTGCTTACGAAGGCCTCTGGCTATAGGATTTCCATTGCCGATGTGTCGGCATACCGAGTCAGCCAGTTTTTTCATCCGATGGTTGCCGTGAGGAAGGAGGCGTTGCCGAAGATGTAGAGCACATTCTCGCACGCCGGCACGAGTATGGTCTCTCCTTGGCGTATGCTGATGCCGTTGATGTTGGCCTCGCCCCACAGGCACATCACCACGACGAAAGAGTCACAGCGGAAGTCAACCTGCTGAGCCACCTGTACCACCACGCGGTGTACGACAAAGTGCGGGCAGTTGATGAGTTGGGAAATAGGCTTGGTCGAGTCGTACGAGCTGCGGTATTCGGGCCACACGCGATAGTCAATGGCATCCTTGGCCTGCTCGATATGCAGTTCACGGGGCTTGCCGTGGGCATCCTTGCGCCCAAAGTCATATACGCGGTAGGTGATGTCGCTCGTCTCCTGGATTTCTGCCAGGAAATTGCCGGCGCCGATGGCGTGCAGCCGTCCTGCAGGCAGGAAGAAGAGGTCGCCGTCGTGGGCCTCGTGTGTGGCAATTACGTCTTGCATGGGCGAGTGGCCGTTCTCGGGTTCAGCAGTAGCCAGGCGCTCGTAGTCTTCGGGGCTGATGTTCTCCTTCAGACCGGCATAGATCTTCGATCCTATGTCGCTCTTGATGACATACCACATCTCCGTCTTCCCCTGGCAGCCGTGACGCTCCATGGCCAGTTTGTCGTCGGGGTGCACCTGTACGCTGAGGTCTTGGCGCGAGTCGATGAACTTGACCAGCAGGGGGAACTGGTTGCCGTACTTCTTGTAGACCTTCTGGCCGACGAGCAGGCCCTTGTATTTGTCGATGAGCTCGGTCAGAGTGAGCCCCACGTCGACATCGTCAATGAGTCCACGCTCTATGGCACGGCTCTCGTGTCCCGGCACGCCGCTTATCTCCCAGCTCTCGCCGATATTGGGCTGGGCGGTGAAAATGCCCTTGAAGGGCGCAATCTGATAGCCTCCCCAGAGGGTGGTTTTCAGATAAGGTTCAAACTTGTAGGGTTTCATATCATTGTTAGCTTATCGGCTGCAAAGGTACTCATTTCCGCTTGAACGGCCAATAAACCGTCCTGAAAAAAAGGCCACATGCTTAAAATGAGTCATTTTAGTTTTATCACGTCTGCCCAGCGGGTGGTTGGATTGGGACTGCGGAAATCGTGCTTGATGGCATTGGCAAAGACTTCTGCCCAGACCTTGGCATGGGCGAGTCGGAGAAGATTCTCGGAACATTTGTAGCAGGCGGGCAGCGTGAAAGTGTGGAGGTGTCGACCAAGTTTACCCCACAGCTTGCTGAAGTATATGAGAACAGCGTCGAGAAGATGTGCGATGCATCTATCGAGCGAATGGGCTGCGACTATATCGATATCTACTGGATTCACAACCCTATGGACGTGGAGCGCTGGACACCAGGACTGATTCCCCTGTTGCAGTCGGGAAAGGTGAAGCGTGTGGGTGTGTCGAACCACAATATCAAGGAGATTCAGCGTGCCAACGAAATCCTCGGTGAGGCAGGCTTCAAGGTAAGTGCTGTGCAGAACCACTTCTCGCTGCTCTACCGTTCGTCGGAGAAGGGCGGCGTGTTGGATTATTGCAAGGAGAACGGCATTGAGTTCTGGGCGTACATGGTGCTGGAGCAGGGTGCTCTCTCTGGCAAATATAATAAGGAGAACCCGCTGCCTGCCGAGAGCGACCGCGGTAAGAAGTACAATCCTGTGCTGTCGCAGCTGGAGGCGCTGACCAACGAAATGACCGCCATCGGGCAGAGATATGGTGCCTCGTGCTCTCAGATCGGCATCGCGTGGGCCATTGCCAAGGGAACGCTGCCCATCATTGGAGCTACGAAGGTGCATCACGTTGTCGAGGCTGCCGAAGCCGCCAAGATCCAACTGACTGCCGAGGAGGTCTCCAGACTCGAAGCACTTGCCGACGCCACTGGCGTTGATACCCGTGGCGGTTGGGAACACTCAATGGAATAAAGAATAAGACAGTTGATAATGACGTTCTATTCGCTCAATGGCCAGAAGGTGACATAACCACGTAAGGGCATCTATGTAGTTGACGGAGAGAAGCAAATCTTAGAATAATAGAATCGATTTAGTAGGAGGAATACCATGGGCGAAGATGGCAAATTGGCGCATCTTCGCCCGCTTTTCGTATCTTTAACGGGGAAAGCGGACAATAATTGAAAAAGAATTCGTAACTTTGCGGCGTAATGTCTAATTGAAACGCTTATGAGCACCCAGATGAATCAGCAAATTGCCGACTATTTCAAGACCCAGCCCGTTGTGCGGGCATGGATTTTCGGCTCCTTCGCCCGCGGCGAGGAAACGCCGCTGAGTGACGTGGATATTCTCTTTGTTCCCGACTATCATTCAGGCAAACCATTCACACTCTTCACCCATGGGGGCATGCTGATGGACTTGCAGGAACTGCTCGGGCGTGAGGTCGATTTAGTGGTGGAGGGCACATTGCGCCCCTACGCTGCAGAAACCGCTAACCGTGATAAAATCCTGATTTATGAGAGAAAGAGTGAGGGATAAGGGCAGGCTCCAAGACATCATCGAGTACGCCGATAATGTGACGATGCTCATCGAGGGATTCGACTTAGAAATGCTGGTGACCGACAAACGCACCTACTATTCAGTGGTGAAGAACATCGAGGTTGTAGGAGAGGCTGCCTACATGCTGACCAAGGCTTTCAAGCGCACACACACCGAGGTTCCTTGGAAGGTTATTCAGGGAATGCGCCATTTCTTAGTTCACGACTATGCTACCATAGACGATAAGGAACTATACAACACCGCCATCAACGACATTCCCGTACTGCGCCAGCAGGTGGCGCAGTATCTCGCCGAGACCGACTGGCAAGCATGGAAGTCCGCCCCCGACGATTCTGACCCCGATGAGGATTTGGCAAAAATCGCCCGCCACATGAAGGCCAAAGGCTTTATCGTTGAGGACATCGCCGAGATAACCGGCCTCACCGCCGAGGAAATCGAGGGGCTGTAAGGTATAATGGCAACGAATAATGACATGAGCGGATAGACCGACCGACTGGTGGGGCTATCCGCTTTTTCAATAACAAAGAGAGCGAGTGGACGGAAAAGAGATTTGGGAGGTCTACGCTGGCGATTCAGCGGCGGCCTCCAGAAGATTTATTTATCAAAGAGAACCAAGAGCCTGTCCCTATGATTCATTTAACGGCTGGCTCGATTGCATTCTTTGCAAGCAAAGCGACCAAAGGTCGAGCGCGGCTCGTCTGGACTATCTACTAAAAAAGCATGGATGATGAAGAAAGTATTTCTCGACACCAACATCCTCATTGACTATCTTGCCCGTCGCGGCCAGGCGGCAGATTCCGTGAAATTGGTAAATATTTCCGTAATATGTTTATGCGCCTTTTGCGGGAAAAGCAGTAACTTTGCAGTCGATAATAATATTCGACCGCGAGAACAGGCGGCGCCTCAGCAATTCGAGCGCGGCTTGAACTCTCCTTGCGGAGGAAATAATAAACGCATAGACAATAAAGATGATGAGACAGTTACTAATGACGGCAGCAATGCTTGTGCTCTCCTTCACGGCAGCAGCACAAGAAACGATATTCCCGGCGAAGTTTACGGCTCCTGTTGAGTATAACACAGGCAAAGTACATATCTCTGTATTGAGCCGTAGTGAGCGTCAGATGACTACCAACTTCCTCTTTGAACGCGGCAGTCACAATTCGTGGCACTATCATCCCAAAGCCACTCAGGTGCTGATGGTGCTCAATGGTGAAGCCTTCTATCAGGAAGAGGGGAAACCCAAACAGTTGCTCCGCAAGGGTGACGTGGTGACCACGGCTCCG
>Ga0247610_10002914_pt1 | contig 19252 bp, 13 predicted proteins | sample 174DNAGHGhighgp2_FD_193483 | JGI IMG/M metagenome (GOLD analysis project Ga0247610, IMG submission 193483) | Sheep rumen microbial communities from Palmerston North, Manawatu-Wanganui, New Zealand - 1742 DNA GHGhigh gp2 | ecosystem: Host-associated > Mammals > Digestive system > Stomach > Rumen...
CAGAACAAGAGAGTTCTCAAGCAAAAAACATTTTGGGGTATGGTGTAATGGTAACACTGCAGATTCTGGTCCTGCCTTTCCTGGTTCGAGTCCGGGTACCCCAACTAAAACAAAGGTCGCTAAGCACAATGCTTAGCGATTTTTTTATGCCAAAAACACGCAAAATCACGCAAAAATAGGGAAATATAAAAAAATAGTAGAAAAAAAAACACTTTTTCTTTTGACGATTTCAAAAAAAGATTTATCTTTGCATCACTTTTACAAATTTAACTAATTAATTAAAAAAGCACCCTTGGAGGTAAATGGGCTTCACTCCTTTGGTGTACAACCTAAACAAGCCCTGCTAAAACAATTATATGAAAAAAAGTTTTTTCTTTAAGAGTTCACTCGTAGCTGTTGCAGCTCTGTTCATGACTGCATGTACCGAAGCCTACGACAATCCTGTTGGTGTTGAGGAGTTGTACGATCTTGACGTAACAGAACTTGTTGCTACCGATGGTTGGGGTGGCGGTTGGTGCAGCCCTCAGTATGCTCCTTCAGTAAAGACTGCTGATGGACGTGTAACAAAGATGACGGAGAACTACCAAGAAAATGTAGAAGCTACAGGTGTAATACTCCAGCAGACCCTCGAAGGACTTAAGAACGGCAACTACAAGGTTGAACTGTATGCAAATGCATTCTATACCGACGGTCGTGGCTTCGAGTCAGACATGCAGGATGGTGCTATGGATGTAGCTTATGTATTCGCTAACGAAGTAAAATGCCCAATTGTAGGACAGATTGCTACTGCTACTGAGAAGAACGGCGAGTATGCCCTGGAAGTAAAGGTTACTGACGGAACACTGACACTGGGTCTTGGTAAGGAAAAGGCTGGCACAAACTGGCACACAATCCAGATTAAGTCACTAAAACTGGAGAACGGAACAAACGTTAAGCCTCAGGATCCAGAGGAAGCAGATAAGAATGACTTTACTAAGCTTGTAAAGACGGATGCTGCTTCATGGTATGGTAGTGGTGTTTATAAAAACGTAGAAGTTCCGACTTACGACGCCAGAATCGTAGTTATGGCAGAGCACTTCTATAACCCATTCCCATGTGATGAGTTTCCTTTGCATCAGACAGTTTCTGGTTTGGAGGACGGCAAATATTCAGTTGTACTTTATGCAACCTCTAATCTGGCATGGGTTAGTTCTGACGTTGAAGCTGGTGCAATGGATGTTGCCTATGTATATGCTAAGTGTGGTGACAACATTGTAAAGGAACCTATCCCTGCAGGTAGAGAAACAGGTTACACTGTACCTGGCGAATATACAATTGAGATTGATGTAACAGGTGGTGAAATCGAACTCGGCTTGGGTCTGGAGAAACTGGATATGACCAACTGGCACACTATCCAGATTAAGTCTCTGACACTGAAGAAGTAAACAACGAGTTTACTTGATAGATAAAAAAGAATCGCTAAGCGCAATGCCTAGCGATTTTTTTGTTTTTAATATTCTGTCTTATCAGTTTTCTCTGTCCACAGACGGAACGTGTGTAATGCCTCAGCACGCAGCAATGGCACGATGGGCACAGTGCGCTCGCTCAACGGGCGCTCCAACTCCTCATAGATAAAGTCGTCGGCAAACTGGATATCACGGGCATCCTTGCGGGTGTTGCCATAGAATATCTTACCGATACGAGCCCAATAGATAGCGCCAAGACACATCGGACATGGTTCGCACGATGTGTAAATGGTACATCCCGAGAGGTCGAAGGTGCGAAGTTTTCTGCACGCCTCACGAATAGTGTTCACCTCAGCATGTGCTGTAGGGTCGTTGTCGATGGTTACGCTGTTGCTGCTGCCAGCTACTATCTCACCATCCTTTACTATCACTGCTCCAAAGGGACCACCGCCTCGCTCAACACTTTCGTTGGCGAGGCGGATGGCTTCTCTCATAAACAGTTTATCTTGCTCTGTTATTATCATCCGCTTTACTGTTTGTTTTCTGCATCAATTGCCTTAATCTTCTCGCGAATCAGGTTCATATCGTCCTTCAGCTTCTGTACCTTGCGGTTCATCTCGTCGATAAGACTGTTACCCTTCTTCGAACTTGCATTAAGGAATCCCAAATTGTTCTCGTAGGTCTGAATCTCCTGCTTCAGTGCCTCGTACTGATGGAACAGGCGTGCACGCTCGTTGTCGAGAGCATTCTCGCCACGCTCAGCCACATTCTTCAGGTTCTGCTTGAAGTTTTTAAGACGGCGCTTGGCAGTGCTGATATTCAGATCCTTATAGAGCTTGTCGAGGATGGCATGATACTCCTTGTAAACATTGTCCTTCTCTTTATAAGGTACGTGACCTACAGAGTTGTACTCCTCAACCAGCTTCTGTACCTTGTCGGCCAGATCGTCGCCAGTCTCCTCGGCGATAGCCTTCAGGCGAGCGATGATGTCGAGCTTCTTATCCAGATTCTCGCGCTCCTCGCCACGCTGACCTGCACCTGCAGCATTACGTGCCTCGAAGAATGTGTTGCATGCTGCCAGGAACTCTGCCCACAGCTGGTCGCCCAACTTCTTAGGAACCATACCAATGGTCTTCCACTCCTTCTGCATAGCTACAAACTTGTCGCCAGTCGACTTCCAGTCGGTAGAATCCTGCAGTGACTTAGCCTTCTCGATCAGAGCACGCTTCTTCTCGGCATTCTCCTTGAATGTCTCCTTCAAGCCCTTGAAGTAAGCAGCCTTACGACCAAAGAAGTCGTCGCAAGCAGCACGGAAGCGCTCAAAGATCTTAACGTTCATCTTCTGTGGAGCAAAACCAATGGTCTTCCACTCTGTCTGGATATCGATAATCTGCTTGGTGTGCTTCTCCCAGTCGCCGCTACCCTTGTTCTCCTCGGCAGCGATAGCCTCAACCTTCTCGCAGAGCACTGTCTTGCGGGCCAGATTATCCTCCTCCTTGGCGCGAACGCCCTCGAAGTGCTGCTGATGGCGCTTGTTGATAACGCTAGAAGCAGCCTTGAAGCGGTTCCAGATATCCTCGCGCAGCTCCTTGGCTACAGGACCGATCTCGCGATACTCCTGGTGCAGCTTCTGCAACTGGTGGAATGCGCTTATTACATCCTCCTCGTCGGCCAGTTTCTCGGCAGCCTCGCAGAGAGCTGTCTTAAGTTCAAAGTTCTTCTTGAAGTCGTACTCGCGTGCCTCGCTGTTAAGACGAAGCATATCGTAGAACTGCTCTACATACAACTGATAGTTACGCCAAAGCTCGTTGGCCTTATCAGCTGGTACATTCTTTATCTCGCGCCACTGCTCCTGCAGGGTCTTAAACTCCTTGTAATTCTTGTTTGCCTCATCAGGTGTGGTAACCATTGCCTTGATGCGGTCGATGATAGCGAGCTTCTTCTCCAGGTTCTCCTGCTTTTCAGCCTCGATCTCCTTGAAGATCTTTGCACGCTTCTCCTTGATGATTCCCATCTCAGCCTTGAACGACTCCTCGTCGGGGTCGGGTGTGTACTGATACTGCTCGGGATCGCCGCCTGCATCCAGATAAGCCTTAAGCTTAGCCTCTCGCTCAGCCACATGGAGCTTGTAGAAAGAAGCCTTGAGATACTCAATCTCTTCCTTCTGAGGTGTCTCCTCACCATGGGCGATGTCCTGCAGACGATGCAGCACGTCGGCTTTAGTTTCATAGACCACACGAACCTGCTCATCGGCTGGCTCTGTGCCTTCGGTTGTTTCTACTTGAGGTTCAGTCTCAGCAGCCTGAGATGTAACTTCCTCATTAACTACTTCTTCGTTTGTACCCTGTTCCAGGATATTCTCTTGAGAGTCCATCATTTAACTATTAAATTATTACTAAATGATGCTTAGCATCATCACATTTGGCGTCAAAATTAAACATTTATATTTAATTAACCTAATTTTTTTTCGTTTTTTTGCACTTTTATGGCCTAAACAAGTCGTTTATGGCGGAAAATACCCCATGCAATGGCCGAAATAACCACCGAAAGTACCATCGCCAACACAAATCCCCAAGGTTTTGACTCCATGCCGTTAACCAGGTTCATACCAAACATCGACGTAACCAGTGTAGGTATCATCATCAGGATGGTAACGGTGGTAAGCGTACGCATCACGGTGTTCATATTGTTGTTGATAATACTCTGATATGTGTCCATCGTCGACTCCAGAATATTAGAGTAAATCAAAGTGGTTTCGCGGGCCTGTGTCATCTCGATGTTTACGTCCTCGATCAAGTCGGCATCGAGTTCGTCAATCTGCAGCTTGAACTTCAGTTTCGACAGCAGTGTCTCGTTGCCTCGGATGGATGTCTGGAAGTAAGTGAGCGAGTCTTGCAGTCGGCTCAGACCGATCAGACTCTCATTGTTCACCTCCTTGTCGAGATTGCGCTTGGCCTTGTCAACCAGCATAGATATCTGCTTGAGTCGCTTAAGGTACCACACGGCACTAGACAGGAACAGGCGGAAAATCATATCCACATGGTCAGTGAATCCCTCGCCACGCTTCTGCTGGAACGACACAAAGTCGATCATCACATTGGTCTCGTAGAAACACACTGTGATGGTTACATCGCGCTTGTGTATGATACCAAGAGGTACGGTGGTGTATGGCGTGCGCGAGCGTATCTCCTTGACATAAGGTATACGCAGGATGATGAGCATCCATCCGTCGTCATACTCATAACGTGCACGCTCATCGGTATCGCTAATATCCGACATGAAGTAGTCGGGTATATTAAACTTCTCTTCTAGTTCACGCTGGTCATCTTCGGTGGGGCATGTCACCTGTATCCAGCAATTGGGCTGCCACTCGTTTATTTGGGTCAGTCCACCTTGGGTATTCCAGAATGTCTTCATTTTGCTAATCCTTTTTTCGTTAATGAAATGGTTTTAGCGGCAAAGGGATTAGCAGCCTTGCTCGCCATCCCCCGCCATTACGAATTGTAATTGTCCGCCGGGTAATCGTCCATAACTTGTTAATATTTTGATTTATCGGGTGCAAAGGTAATAAAAAAATCCGCAGATTCAAAAAAAATCTGCGAATTTTTTACTTCACTCTTTCACTTTTTTACCTTTTTACTTCTCAGGTATCACCTCGAGTGCGCGCTTGAGCAGTGTCCAGAATGGATCGACTGTGGCGATGAGTGCACGCTCGGTAGTGGTGTGAGGCGACTTCATGGTAGGACCAAAACTTACTACATCCAGATGTGGATACTTGCCCAGGATGATAGAGCACTCCAGTCCGGCATGGTCAACCTGGATGATGCCGTCGGCACCAAACAGAGCCTTGTACTCCTTGCAGAGCAGGTTCAGGATCTCGCTCTCGGGGTTTGGATCCCAACCACCGTAGCTACCAGCAGTCTGAACCTTCATGCCAGCCATGCTGAAGCAGCTCTCGAGTGTCTTAACGATATAGTCCTTCATATCCTCACGGCTAGAGCGGGCCAGTATCTTGAGCGATGCCTTACCCTCGCCGATGTTGATGATAGCCAGGTTGCTTGATGTCTCTACTACACTGGGATAACTGGGAATCATACGGATAACACCGTCGTGGCAGCCATAGATGGCATTGATCAGGTTGTCCTGAATCTCAACAGGCACTTCCATCTTTGGAGTCTCAACATCCTCGCAGATTACCTCGATACCGCTCTCGATGCCCTTGTACTCATCCTGGAAGTCGTCCTGCCAGTCGGCAGCAAGCTCCTTCAGGGCAGCTACATTCTCCTTAGGCAATGTGAGCACAGCCTCGGCCTTGAATGGGATAGCATTACGCATGTTGCCACCCTGCCAGCTGGCCAGACGAGCCTCGCACTCCTCGATAGCCTCGCGAACCAAGCGAACCAACAGTTTGTTGGCATTTCCACGACCCTCGTGAATCTCCAGTCCAGAGTGTCCACCACGCAGGCCTTTTACAGTAACCTTAACAGCAGCATCGTCGACCTCGGTCTCTACCTCCTTATAATCGAGAGTAGCAGTTACGTCGATACCACCAGCGCTACCGATAACGAACTTGCCCCAGTGCTCCGAGTCGAGGTTCATCAGGATATCGCCATTAAGCTCGCCTGCAGGCAGAGCATTGGCACCAAACATACCAGTCTCCTCATCGGCAGTAATCAGGGCCTCGATAGGACCGTGCTTCAAGGTCTTATCCTCCATCACAGCCATGATGGCAGCCACACCCAGTCCGTTGTCGGCACCCAGTGTGGTGCCCTTGGCCTTTACCCATTCGCCATCAATCCATGGCTGGATAGGATCGGTCTCAAAGTTATGGGTACTCTCGGGAGTCTTCTGTGGCACCATATCCATATGTGCCTGCAGGATAACACCCTTCTTATTCTCCATGCCAGGAGTAGCGGGTTTACGCATCACGATGTTGTCAGCGGGATCCTTAAAGGCTTCCACACCAGCCTGCTTAGCAAAATCGAGCAGGAACTGCTGTACTTTCTCCAGATGTCCTGATGGACGTGGAACTTGTGTGAGTGCGTAGAAATTCTTCCAAATGCACTCGGGTTTCAGATTCTTAATCTCACTCATAGTTTCTTTGTATTTGGGTTAAAACGTTTCGTAAACAATAATGCGGCCCAGGCGTAGATGCCAAGCACGATGACCAGCATGGTCTGTACGGTATGAACGATGAGCACAAACCACAATGCCTGTTCATCGGCCACTCCGTAGAGTATCAGCATGGTCTTGATGGCAAAGTGCCATGGACCAGCGCCGTTTGGTGTAGGCACGATAACTGCGAAGTTGGCAACCACAAACGACACCAGCGCACAGCCTAAGCCCAGATTCTCGGTAAAGTCGAAGCAGAAGAACGTCAGGTAGTAATGCAGAAAATACATCACCCATATACCTACGGAGAAGAAAAGGTATAGCGGCAGGTTCTTCACTCCCTTCAGCGAGAGTACTCCCTCCCATATACCGCCCAGCGTCATCTTCACCTTATTATATATAGAGAAGTTCTTGAGCAACAGGTGTAGCAGTATCAGCACAGCTAAGGCACAGATGGCTGTAACCACCCAACCTGTAAGCGAGAATCCGTTAAGTATTCTGTCGAGCGATGTACCCGTCTTGCGGAAGAAGGTGCCAAAGATACTCATCTCTACCAGCAAGATTATGCCAGAGTATATCATCACTATCAGAGTGTCGACAGCACGCTCAGTAACCACAGTACCCAGCGCCTTAGAGAACGACACACCATCATAGCGCTTAAGTATAGCGCATCGTGAGAACTCGCCTATTCTGGGTATTATCAAACTTGCCGCATAACTGATGAACACTGCATTGATACAAGTATGATTGCGGGCTTTTATCGTCTGTCCGTCTACGGTCTGTTCAGCATTGCTTGGTCGCAGGTCGATAGGATCGAGCGTCTGTTTCCATCGCCATCCGCGAAACATCTGGGCCAGTATTCCGAAGGGGAAGCTCAACAGCATCCACGTCCAGTTCATTTGTTCTGTCAGCACATGGCTAATCACCGAGAAGTCCTCGCCTCGGTACATCCACCATAAAATAGCGCCACCCAACACGAAGGGCAGCACCACCTTAGCCACACTGCTGATGATGTTTTTTAATTCCATAGGTGCAAAGGTAAGTATTTTAATTGACACGTGTCAACAATCGGTCGCTTTTTTAGTCTTTTTCTGCATTTTTCTTGGCTGTGTACGCAAACAGCAGTACCTTTGCAGCGGTTTTAAGGATAACAAATAAATAAATTTAGAGAAAGGAATTAATTATGGTAACATTAGAAACAAGTTTTTTATTGATGACCATGGCCGCATTTGCATTGGCCGTTTCACTGGTAGTAACCGTTGCTGTTAATGTAGACAACAATAAGTAATTGAACAAAAAAAATTGAGTCGCAGATTTCACAATCTGCGATTTTTTTGTGCCAAATTTGGAAGTTTGCCCGTTTATTCGTACCTTTGCCCCCATGAAACAAGTTCGTCCTAAGAAAAATCTGGGTCAGCACTTCCTTACTGACCTGAATATAGCCAAGCGCATCGCTGATACAGTAGATGCTTGTCCGGAAATCCCTGTACTCGAGGTTGGTCCTGGTATGGGTGTTATGACTCAGTATCTGGTTGAGAAACCTCGTCCGTTCAAGGTGGTTGAGATCGACCGCGAGAGTGTGGCTTATCTTCAGGAGAACTTCCCACGTCTGCGCGATAACATCATCGGTGGCGACTTCCTACGCATGGACCTTCACGAGGTGTTCAAAGGCCAGCAGTTTGTGCTTACGGGTAACTATCCATACGACATCTCATCACAGATATTCTTCAAGATGCTCGACAACAAGGACCTGATTCCTTGCTGCACAGGTATGATACAGCACGAGGTGGCTGTACGTATGGCATCGCAGCCTGGCAACAAGCAGTATGGCATACTGTCTGTACTCATCCAGGCGTGGTATAATGTTGAGTATCTGTTTACTGTAGAGCCAGGTGTGTTCAACCCACCACCAAAGGTTCAGAGCGCAGTAATCCGTATGACTCGCAACGAGGTTACCGATCTAGGTTGCGACGAGCAGTTGTTCCGTCGCGTGGTTAAGGCTACATTCAACCAGCGTCGCAAGATGCTACGTGTATCGCTCCGTCAGATTTTCGATGCTGCCCACCCTGCCCCTGCAGGTTTCTTCGAGCACGATATCATGACGCGTCGTCCAGAGCAGCTGTCCATACAAAAATTCATCGCCCTTACCAACATGGTGGCAAAGGCGATGGAATAAGTCTGCTATCATCCCTGTCAACGATATATAGTATAAGTGCCTCCATCGCTCTGAGCGTAGTCTATCAGGAGGCGCTGTATGTATTGTGCGTTTTCGCGAACACGCTCTTCGTTACCATCGTATCCATTGATAAGTACCACCAGATGGGTGGTGCCTAGCGTCATCTTGGTACGCTCGTGGTCGCTGGTGGGAGTACCTACCCCGCCTTGGGCATCGCGATATACGGGCAGACCGGCTATATTCAACGGTCCGCGACCTATACCTTCGTAGGGTTCGCCTTCCTTGCCCACACCCAACACCAACTCGTCGCCAACAAACTTATCGGCATCGAAACCACCTATGCTGTAGCCATAGGCTATCGAGGCAAGGTTTACAAGGTCTACCAGAGTATCAATCTGATAGAGTTCCTTGCCCTGCAGCATACGACGGATGAGTTGCTCGCTGGCAGGACGATAGCGCGAGGGATCCTTGCCACAGAGTTTATACACTGCACGTGTGGCAGCGATACTAGGCAACGACTTTACGCTATCAGTGGTCAGTTCGCTACACAGACGCTGTTCTACCTCGTGGATAGCATTCCACAGGCGATCGCTATAGGGAGTGTTTACTACCCTGGCCTCAACGCATGCTCCCACAAAGGTGGGACATACGTTGGATATCTCGTCAGAAACCTTAATCTGTATCATTGCAACATCTTCTGGATTGCCTCGCTGCACTGCTCCATCAGCCAACGAGGTGTGCTGGTAGCTCCACAGATACCTACGCTATCTATACCCTCAAGCCACGAAGGATCGATCTCCTTAGGATCCTCTATCAGATGACTGTTGGGGTTTACGCGCAGGCACTCATTATAGAGCACCTTACCGTTAGAACTCTTACGACCACACACAAAGAGGATAAGATTGTGCTTGGCAGCAAACTTAGATATGTTTGGCATACGGTTGGCTACCGAACGACAGATGGTATCGAAACTCTTAAAGGTGGCCGATGGTGATATATGTGTCTGGATGTATTCGATGATGCTGTTAAACTCATCGAGCGACTTGGTGGTCTGCGAATACAGATAGATGTCGCGCGAGAAATCCAGTTTTGTCACCTCGTCGCTACTCTCGATGACGATAGCTCTCGACTGCGTCTGACCTACCAATCCCAATACTTCGGCATGACCTTTCTTACCGAAAATCACAATCTGACGATCGTTATTCTCGTCATACTGTTCCTTGATACGCTTCTGGAGTTTCAGCACCACAGGACAGGTAGCATCAATAATCTCGATGTTGTTCTTACGTGCCAGTTCGTAGGTCTCGGGAGGCTCACCATGGGCACGCAGCAGCACCTTGGCATTGTGCAGTTGGCGCATCTCGTCGTGGTTGATGGTGATGAGCCCCATATCGCGCAGGCGATCGCACTCCATACCATTATGCACGATATCACCAAGACAGTATAGTTTCTCGCCCCGGGCGAGTTCCTCTTCAGCTTTCTTAATGGCGGTGGTCACTCCAAAACAGAATCCACTACCGTCGTCGATCTCAATAATCATTAAACGTTAAACATTAAACATTAAAAGATTAAACATTATTTTTTCAGTTGGGCGAAGTATTCATCCAGCAGGTCTTGGGCAGCAACGAAGCTGGTCTTCTGTCCTGCGAGAACTGAAGCTTCGGCTGCGCCTAGCTCCGATTTTATCAGCGAATTATTGTAGAAGTTCAGGCGCAGATGCTCGTTGATGCTCTCGTACATCCAGTATTTACTCTGCTCGTTGCGACGATAGTCGAAGTAGCCATTAGCCTTTACAAAGTCGATGTACTCGTATATCATATCGAAAATCTCTTTCACGCCCGTGCCGTAGAATCCGCTATAGCACAGCACCTTGGGGCTCCAGCCGCTATCGGGCATGGGGAAGAAGTGCAGAGCATTACGGAAGTTGGTGGCAGCCATCTGGCAACGGTCCACATTATCGCCATCACACTTGTTGATAACGATGCCATCACTTATCTCCATAATACCACGCTTGATGCCCTGAAGCTCGTCGCCTGTGCCAGCCACCTGGATGAGCAGGAAGAAGTCTACCATCGAGTGACAGGCTGTCTCGCTCTGTCCTACACCAACGGTCTCAACGAATATCTTGTCGAACCCAGCAGCTTCGCAGAGAATGATGGTCTCGCGAGTCTTGCGGGCCACACCGCCAAGCGAACCAGCCGATGGACTAGGACGTATGAACGATGATGGATGCTGAGCCAGCTTCTCCATACGTGTCTTATCGCCAAGGATAGAACCCTTGGTGCGCTCGCTACTTGGGTCGATAGCCAGTACGGCCAGTTTGCCACCCTTCTCCTTCAGCACATGCATTCCAAACTCGTCGATAGAGGTACTCTTGCCTGCTCCAGGCACTCCGCTGATACCTATACGGATGGAGTTGCCGCTATAGGGCAGACACTTGTTGATGACCTCCTGAGCACGTGCCTGATGGTCGGGGTTGACGCTCTCGATAAGCGTGACGGCCTGCGACAGGATAGTGACATCGCCCTTAACGATACCCTCTACCATCTCGCCAACAGACAGTTCACGACGACGGAAGCGATTACGCTTAAGGTATGGGTTAACGATAGAGGGCTGTTCAACCCCACTGTTTACCTGCAAGCCTGCATATTCTGAGCTATTCTCGGGATGTTCCATAATTCATTGAACATTGAAGATTGAACATTGAACTTTATTTCAACTTGATGTTTACCACCACCTTGGCGTGGTCGGGATCGTTGGTAATCATCAAAATACGTGGACGAGTGCGGAGTTTCTGCAGATCGGCAGCTATACCTGTTATCTTCAGGTTGGCACTCTGTCCTGGGGCTATCTCTCTCTTGCTCAGTGTAACCTTCAATCCTGAAGTAAAGAGCTGTAGCGATGATATCTTAAGCGTCGACTGACCATTGTTGGTAAGTGTCACAGTGGCCGATTTCTTAGCCTTTCCACCAAAGTCGGTAAAGTCTACATCAGTCTCCGACATCTCCAGTTTCGGGGCAATACCCTTGTTCTCCTTCTCAAACTTCTTCATATCGGGCAACAATACCGTAGCCACATCGATGGCGTTGTCCTGACTCACCTTGTCGCCAGGGTTATGAGCCATGTAGATTGTGGTCTTGGTCAGTCCGTAGTCACGAAGCTTGTCCGAAAGCAACTTAACAGTGATGGTGGCCGAACGATAAGGCAACAGATGGTCGGGACTTACGATAGCCGAGAGATACGGAGGCAGATGCATCAGGTTTGGACGCATAGCCTTCTTACTATTATTAAATATGTGTATCTCCTTAACGGGTACATCACCCTTGTTCACATCGTCAAACTCGATATCATCGGCATCCAACAGCAGGTCGCCCATTGCCACAGGATAGTCGCCCGAATAGTCGCGCAGGTCTGTCTTAACCACACCAGTCATAGTGAGGTAGAATGGTTTCTTGGTGCCATTGCTCTTTACCTGACACATCTTCTGGAAGTGTCCCAACTGCTTGGCGTCGTAAGTCATCTTGATAGTAAACTTATCGCCCACTCCAACCTCCTTGGGATACTCTATCTTGGTACAACCACAATCAGGCTTTACACTCTCGATGATCAGTCGGCGGAATCCCTTATTACGAAGTTCGAATGTGGCAGTCACGGGTTGTTCGTAACCCGTACCACCCACATCTACTGTGGTAGTTTTAACGGTGAGACGCTGCGCACTCACCTCGTGGAAAGAGGAAAGTGGAAAGAGAAATGAGAATAGTATAACTGTTAATTTCTTCATCAATATAATGTTTAATATTTAATCTTTAATGTTTAATGTTTAATCTTTAATGTTTAATGTTTAATGTTTCAGAGTGGGTCACCGCTCTGAACTCAGGCGAGTAAGCGCACTCTACTGTTGCAGTGCCCGTCTCGTATGTTCCTGCACGATCGATGTAATATTCGGTCTCTATCACATGGGTACCCTTCGACAGCATATCGTAGAAGTAGCATGTGGTGTTATCACGAGGAGTGATGTAGCCACCATGATGATAGCCACTAAGCTGCTTGATTGGCTCCATACATGCAGCACGCTTGTCAACCACCTGCACGAAGTCATAGTCACGATCGGCAGTAATGGTGATACGGACTTTCACACGATCGCCAACCTTCAAATCCTTATTCAGAATTTCTCTCTTGATGCTCAAGCCACTACCATTATCAGCGATATTCTTTGTCTTCTGGAAGAACTGAGCATAGACAGCACCCCAAGATGTACCATCGCTGGTCTTACGGATGGTGAGACGCTTGCCCTTAGGCAGTACGGTCTTCACGTATCCGATAGCAGCTGTAGCCTTTGGTACGGCTACGGTCTTAACATCCAGATTTATGGCCGGCATCTTCTGGTTCTGTACCAGTCGGAACTCCTGGCCCTTCAGGAATGCATATACAGCATTCACACTGTTGATAGGAGTATCCCATGCCTGAGTGCGCTTCTGCTGTAGCAACCAGCGCTGCATCTCGTCGATGGTCTGATGGTCATCAGGAGTAATCATCTGCAGAGCCTCGATGGCGATACTCTGGGTTGGTATCTTGTAGTCGAACCACGAGTAACCAGCACGTGGAGTATCGTAGTAACGACCCATATCCTCGCGGAACACGGTGTACTCCTTCAGCGACTGGGCATACTCCTGAGCGCGCTGGGCATCAATCTTCGAGAAGATGACTGCCGAGAGAGCCTTGTCGTAGATGCTCTGACGCTTGATATCCTTCTTTAGCAGTTCCAGCAGATAGCTGTTGGCCTGCATCACATCCGCAGGAAGTGCGCGACCATCGAGGGCCACCAGATACAGCCACTGCAGGGCCTTATAATTTGGGAAGCTGACTGTCTCGCCCTTTTTCTCGGCTTTCTTCAGTTCCTTCACCAGTTCAACTATCTCGTTGCCCATAAAGCTGAATGCATTGTTCAGCATACCGCTGGTAGCACTCTGTTTCTCAGTGAGAGCATTCAGTCGGACCAGCATCTCGCTTACTGCCACAGTCATATAAAACGAACCTGGCATACCTGGATACCATGTCCAAGCACCCTCGCCATTCTGCAACTTCTGCAACTTCTCTATGCACTTGTCCAGACGATTATTCATCAGGTTCTCGTCGAAGAAGTCAGCCATGCGATGCTTCTGTTCTGTCTCGTTGTCAGCATCCATCACCCAAGGAGTCTCGCTCAGAACGAGATTTTTCAAATCTTCGTTCTTTTCTAATTGAGAATTTAGAGATGAGATTTTAGAGGTCTTATCTTCCAGCATCCACTGCTCGAATACGGGTTTGATCTGTGGGTTCTGGTCGATGATATATTTGCCGATGCCGTTGGAATAGTACGATGCTGCCAGCGAGATGGCGTTATCATCATTTGGCGAACTAACTGTAGGCAGAGCCTGAACCATCAACCATACTGGATTGTTGGCATACTCCAGAGTGAGTTTAGCGTTCTTGGCATCTGCAGGAACCAGCTTTGACAGGTCGATAGCCTCAGTGCCAGGCTTATGCTGGGTGATAGGCAGGGCGATAGTTACTCGCTCGCTAGCTGGCAGTACAGGCAGATAGTGCTGCTCACCATCGCTGAACCCCTTGCCGCTTACACTCATCTTGCAGATAAGCATAGTTGGCTCATAACCAGTGGTGTTTACATCAAATGTTACCGATGTAGTCTCGCCAGCTTTTAGCGATACCTGCTTAGTCTTCTCGTAAACTACAGCATTGGTCTCAGCATTTATCAATTTCAGTGTAGCCTTGCCTTGCAGGTTCTTGGCACCTGTGTTATAAATGCGACCAGAGATGGTAGCCTTATCGCCTTCGCGAACAAAGCGAGGCATGTTGGGCTGAATCATCACATCCTTCTTGGCTACAGTTTCTGCCTGGATGTTACCATAATATAGTTCGCGCGTGTGTGCGAAGCCAAGCATCTGCCAAGTGGTAAGACTCTCAGGCAGAGTAAACTTAATGGCTACACAACCATTCATATCTGTAGTAAGTTGTGGATAGAAGAATGCTGTCTCGTTAAGGTTTTCACGCATCTGTACATCTTCTGCCTGATTCACATCGGCATCAGCACTACCAGCACTCGAAGTCTCGACAGTTTCCTTTGATTTCAACACTTCTCTTGAAGTATCGTCATTAGCCACTACATCGAAAACCTTCATCTCGTAAGCAGCCATTGCAGGAGCAGCCTCCATCAGCATCATTCCATCTTCAACATCCATCGTACGTCCGAGGCCCCTAACCCTTACTTTAGAACCACGAAGGCCCAGGACATTATAGCTGCTTGGATAAACCTCGCGATCGAAACGACTGAAGTTTATCTCGTCAGAATCTAACGATTTCCATGAGCGAGAGCAACTCTGATAGAAGTTGCGTGTGAGTTGATACTTCCAATTGGTACTTGGCAGTGGAACCCACAGATATGGACTGAACGACCACTGGTGCTTAGCTATCTGGTCGAGACTCTGATCGTAGAGTGTCGCCATCAGGTTGGCATCTACGGGTTTGCCCTCGGCATCCTTGATGGTCAGCGTCCACTCTTCCTTCTGTCCTGGTGTCAGTCGATCGCGGAATGTAGCCCACTCCAGGGTGAGTTTCTTGTCAGGCATTGGTCGTCGAATCTGTGCTGTGTGGGTATAGCACTTGCCGTTCTTCACCCAAGCGTAAGTAAGCAACAGCCCGTTTTCGTACTCATCCTTGTATGTAAACTTACGATTAATCAACTGATTATTACGATCCACACTACCCTGCTCTATCAACTTCTTGCCCGAGAAAATGCTATATACTATATGTACATCCTTATCCGACGAACCCACCTGGATGGTAACAGGTGTACCATCGTTAGCAAACTGCCCTGCCGACTGATAGAACCAATCGTCAGTATCAGTAGCAGCCATCTCATCGTCGAGCGAGAAGATCACAACTGTCTTTTCTACAGTTTGGTCCTCATACTTAGCCTCAACAATATGCTTACCCGAAGCAAGCTTAGCCAGTGTTATCTGCTGATTTGTCTTTGTGCTTATCCACTCGCCATTATCTATGCGATAGCGCACCTCTGCATCGATATCCTTTCCTGCGGCATTGCGCAGATGGAATGTAGCAGTGGGATTATCCTCAACCAATACCTTATCAGCTACGTCGATGCTCAGTGCTGTCGGGCGATTGCCCAGAGGCAACGACAGTTGACCGTTATGAGTCTCTCCCGCCACGTCTGTCACGTCGGCCATCACCACAAAGTTGTAGAACATCGGATGCTCAGATTCCGGCATCGTCAATGGCATCTTAACTGTAAAGTTACCATCAGCATCGGTGGTTGCCTCGCCAGTAAATATCTCTTCGCCATTATTGCTGTAGCCAAAGGCGCCCTGATCGTAATAGCGACTGTACGACCACCACCAGAAGGCAGTACGGCGCATCACCTTATAAGCCACCTTGGCATCCTGAACAGGCACGCCAGCATAACTCAGTGCTGTACCCTTCACGTCTATTGTATCGCCAGCCTTGTAGGCTTCCTTGTATTCAGCAAAGTCCACGTGGAATGTCGGACGCTTATACTCCTCAACACGCACACGTAGCGAGTTGTTGTTTACCTGAACGGTGAACATACCCGTCAGTCCGCTCGATGGCAGAGTAAAGTCGACTGCGGCCACACCAAACTCATCAGTCTCAGTCTTCTTCTCAGCCACCACCTTATAGTTGGCATCGCGAAGTGTAAACGTCATATCCTGCTTGGCACATACCGTCTGCTCAGTGCCATGCACCACCTGATAGGCCAAGGCCGAAGCATGAAGCGTCTGACCTGAGCGATAGATGCTGCGATCAGTAAATATGGCCGTCTGCTTTCGCACACCGTCGGCCTCATAGTAATCATAGCGATTAGTGCCATGCAGCACAGCACTTGCCTTGTCGTCATCAGTATAGGCAAATACAGCGCGGCTACGTGTCACATCTTCCGTGGGGAAGATATACTCGCCCTTGGCGTTGGTCTCGCCCATGTATGTCTTCTCGTCGCGATAGCTTCTGCGCTCAGTTATCTTGAGGTGTGCACCAGCTATTGGCTGACCAGTTGTTGCATTCACTACCACATAACGTATGCGATTGTTTGGCTGAGTCTCGGCAATGGTGTATACGTTGGTCACGTGATACAACGTGCGTACCACCTCTGTAGTTGGGGTGCTCTTAAACTCCACCATATATATGCCCACTGGCAGTCCGTCGAGCACCAGCGAATCATCAAACTCCTCATATTCAGGACGGGCATCAAACGTCACCGTCTTATTGATTACAGGCTGCCCCAACAGAGGTTTAATCTTGGCCCAGCCCTTCTCGCTAGATGGCGAATAGTCAAAATATCCCTCACAGCGTACGGGATATACCGTCATGGTGATTTGCGACAGATTGCGCAAGCCCTTTAGCTCCACCTTCTGTGCCTGCATGGGGCGAGCCACCTGCAGTTCGTAGCGCAATTGCATCTGCGGATTGGTCAGTATTGTCTTCTCGTTGCGAAGTTCGTTGATGATAGGCCACTTTCCCCACTTTGCTATTGCGTCGTCGATATAGGCAATCTTCTCTGCCGTAGAAGGACTAAGCGATAAGGGTGTACTATACGATAAGTTATGGTACTCTTCTACAGCCAGTTTTGCGTCAAGAGCACTCACAGCTTTTTTGTTGCCCACATTATTATAATAGTCGCGCATCAGCTTATACTCACCCAGTTCGGCACCTATCACGCTCAGCATGTCGTTGCCGAACACAGATGCATCAGTGCCCAGTATCACAAACGGTTCAAAACTCTTGTCCTTGGCCTTGGCCAACAGTTTGCAAATCTCAGGAGTAAGCTGTGGCTTCTTATATCCTAGTGCCAGACTATAGTTCTCGTCAGATATCTGCCACAGCACTGTCTGGTATACCATACGCAGCACCTCGTCAGTAGCTGCCTTATAGCGATTCTCTATACGTGTAATCTCGGGCTTCAGCGAGTCGGGAGCGATGGCTGCCATGGTCTGTGCGCCCATAAGCTCAGCCTTAAGCAGTTGTCCGTACTGCTTCTCCTTGGCCGCCTTGGTCACTATCTGCTGCAGCACCTCGTACTGGGTCTTGGGCAGGTCTTTTTCTTCGGCATCTGCAACCTTCTTCCAGAGTGCCGAATATGTTTGTCCGAATATGAACATAGGCATGATCAAAGCTATAGTTATAACTAGAATTTTCTTCATAAAGCCCATTTATATTGGTTTAACTATGCAAAGGTAACGATATTTTTCCAAATTCTTTTGGAATTTATGAATTATTATAATATCTTTGAACTTCGTTCGAAGATAGGCTGCATCTCGAAAATAAAAATAAATCGCGATTTATTTTGTATTTTACTCGATTTGCACTATCTTTGCACCATGATTAACCAACAGCTATTAAATCCTAAGAGCATCGTCGTTATCGGCGGCTCTAACAACGTGCATAAGCCCGGTGGGTCTATCGTGCGTAACATTATCAGTGGTGGTTTCGATGGTCCTCTGCACATCGTTAACCCCAAGGAGGACGAAGTGCAGGGAATCAAAGCCTATCACGATGTTAAGGACATACCCGAGACCGATCTGGCCGTGCTTGTTGTAGCGGCCAAGTTCTGTCCCGACTACGTCGACTATCTGTGTGCCGAGAAGGGTGTGCGCGCCTTTGTCATTATCTCAGCCGGATTTGGCGAGGAGACTCAGGCTGGTGCCGAGCTCGAACAGCGCATACTTGATACGTGCAAAAAGTATGGTGCTGCACTCATAGGCCCCAACTGCATCGGACTGCTCAACCGCAATCACCATAGCGTCTTTACACTGCCCATACCTAATCTCAACCCTCAGGGTGTGGATTTCGTTTCGGGTTCTGGTGCCACTGCAGTATTCATTCTCGAGAGTGCTGTCATCAAGGGACTGCAGTTCAACAGTGTGTGGAGCATTGGCAACGGCAAACAGATTGGTATCGAGGACGTGCTTCAGTATATGGACGAGCGATTTAATCCCGAGACCGATTCGAAGGTTAAGCTGCTATATATCGAGAACATATCCAACCCCGACAAACTGCTGTATCACGCCAGCAACCTCATCCGTAAGGGTTGCCGCATAGCAGCTATCAAGTCAGGTTCTTCTGAGAGTGGCAGTCGTGCCGCATCGTCGCATACTGGTGCGATAGCATCAAGCGATTCGGCTGTCGAGGCTCTGTTCCGTAAGGCCGGTATCGTGCGCTGTTTCTCGCGCGAAGAGCTCACCACCGTGGGTTGTATCTTCACTCTGCCCGAACTTAAGGGCAAGAATTTTGCGATTGTCACCCACGCAGGCGGACCTGGCGTGATGCTTACCGATGCCCTGTCGAAGGGTGGACTGAACGTGCCAAAGATCGAAGGGCCCGATGCCGAAGAACTTAAGACAAAACTATTCCCCGGCTCATCAGTAGCCAACCCTATCGATTTCCTTGCCACAGGCACCCCTGAGCAGTTGGGCACCGTGATAGATTATTG
>Ga0247610_10002915_pt1 | contig 19249 bp, 35 predicted proteins | sample 174DNAGHGhighgp2_FD_193483 | JGI IMG/M metagenome (GOLD analysis project Ga0247610, IMG submission 193483) | Sheep rumen microbial communities from Palmerston North, Manawatu-Wanganui, New Zealand - 1742 DNA GHGhigh gp2 | ecosystem: Host-associated > Mammals > Digestive system > Stomach > Rumen...
GAACAAGTAGCTCGCATAAACATATATTCCTTCTGAAGGTTTTCTGTCCACCATTGTCCTGACTTACAAAATGCCTTCATACAGATTTTTGCTGAATCATTCTCTTCTTCAGAATTTGAAGAACATGGAAGAGAAATACCAATGAACTTAAGCTCTGGATTTCGTTTCTCAACCTCATGGCAAATTGCAGCGGTCACTGTTGAATCCAATCCGCCAGAAATACCAAGAATCATTGCTTGAAGATTATTTGACTCAAGATATTGCTGAGTTTCCTGAATCATAGTTTCAAAAACTTTTGCGTAATCCATAATTATAATTATCTGTTTTTATGATGTTTATTTATAATATTAAGAAATCTATTACTGATATGAATTGGCTTATAATCATTTTTTTGCCATGCTATAGCCAATCTTGAAGTAGTTTTTGATAATCAATTTCCATTATATTATTTTTTTCTGGTAATTTTAAATGTTCTGGGACCTTGTGAAATCTCAACGTTTAGAATCTTAAACATTTCCTTAGGAAATTCATATCTATAAACAATATAATGCTTATTGTGACGATGCTTTCCACGTTTATAAACCTCAATATTATATCCATAAACATATTTTGTATTCATATATCCATTTCCAATAGATGAATAACAAAAACATTGATTTACTGAACTTATAACTCTTTCTTTGGCAGCAGCCGTAGTTCCATATCCTGTTAGAATAGTAGGCTTAATTCCAATTGTAAACTTCATATTCAAAAATTTAATTATTATCTAAATTAATCCATTAGACTCCATAAGATCTTCTACTGAATCATAGTCTCCAGCAGTCTCTTCATAAAGCTGCTCAAGCTCATCCATTCCCATTTCTAATAATTCTGCTCTTGTATACATAATATATTCAATTTTTAATTATTACATATATAATATAGAAAAATCTTCAGAAAATTCAATTAATTCTTATAGATTATTTGTCTATACTGAAATAATTATCAAACTCATCATCGAACCAATATTTAATATTATCAATTAATTGTGCAAGACTTTTATCAAGTTCATCTTTCTTGAGAATATGTTTTGTTCTAAGCCAAAAGCACCCACAAGGATCACCATCAACACTATCTACTACAATCTCCCAATTTCCATCTGAATAATTACGCTCAACAGCTCTTCCTAATCTTGATAATACACCAATATTAAAGCATCTGAAGAACATCATATAGACTTCCTTTTCATGTCCACAACAAGATTCAAATGTATTTGTATCAGGCAGACTATTCAAAAGATAATACAATTCTATACATTGTTCATCCATATCAGGAGGACAAGGTAATTCAGTTTTAATGTTTTCGTTAATTTTCATAGTTTTCTAAATTTTCTTTTTGATGTTTTTATGAATGTAAGTTCAGCATTATTGAATGATGTTCTTCTTTCAATAATTATTCCAACAGTTTTATCATTATGAAGTATATAAATTATTTTGTCATCAGAACGATGTATATCTTCTTTAAAATCTCCTTTAATTCCAATGCCTCTATATTGGATCTCCACTTCTTCACCACGTCCATAAGCTTCTTTTAATTTAAAGTCATTTATAATTTCATCAATAAATCCATTAATTGAAGATGCAACTTCTTCAAGACATACTCGTGTTTGCTTAACTGTATTGTTTTTCATAAGGATTATTCTCTTCTGTTACTTCAATAGCAAAACCCTTTTCTTTGAGGTATTTAACATAATCTTCATAAGAAGAAAATCCAATAGGAAAATATTTATAAAACATATTTTTGTAAATTTTAGTTATACATTCCTTCTGGTGCTTCAATAGCCAGATTTCTTTCTATTAAACCTCTATAGTCAAAATGATGAGCATTAAGCCAATCAATACTATTTACGGAATCAAAATAAACACTATAATAACTATCACATAGTTCATGATACTCTTCTTTCTCTTCCTCAGTCATACTTGACATTGGACGGAGATATGGTATAGGATATTCATACCAATTATTATTTTTCATTTCTGATAGCATTTGAATATCAAATTCAACCAAATATGAAACTTCAGAAACTTTTACCTTAATTTTATATGGCAACCTTGCTGAAAGGTCTTTAAGCAATAATTCTTTATCTTCTTGTGTCATAATCAAATCAAATTTTTAAGTGAATATTTTAATGTATCATCGATAATAGTTATAAATATTTTTGTATTATAAATTAAAATGTTTATTTATTTTGACAATGCAAAGATATAACAAATAACTGATACTAACAAAGAATTTTGATTAATAAATGTTAAAACAGCTATTTATCTCTATTTATTAATAACTAATAAAATATATGTTGAGGACTAAAATCTAATGGACAATGTTTAACTAACAATTTATCCGGGTCAAACTTTTCCGGTTCTACATTTGGAATATCACACCATATGTCAATACTATCCCAACATTCTCCCATATAATTTTCCTTAGAGAAAATATTTCCACAATCTTCTGAGGTAATAGGAAGAATTATATCAACTATTTCTTTGTCATATTGAAAGACTAACTCTTTGTTGTCAACTAATTCTTTGACCATAGAATTCAATGCTTCCAATGCTTTGGTATAATCAGCATAATGTCCATCCATTATAATGAACTGGTTAAAATCTTTGTAAATTGTAAAATTAATTGATGCTTTCATGACTAAACAAGATTTTCAAGTGTATATTTCAATGCTTCTTCAACAATACTTTCATAACTTTCATAAGTCCATCCTTGAGTATATGTTTCACCGGTCTTTGCTATAGTGATATTAACATTCCAAAGAAACTTCTCATTATCAAGGATGCTACTTATGATAGGAATAATAGCAATACCCTTTTCTTCCCTTAACCATGTCATTGCCATTTGATGAGTTGGAGCGGAATGATCTACTGTTTGAAAGTTATAATTAAATTTATAACCTGACTCAACAAAATTTCCTCCACTATCATAATAATTTGTAACTTCTTCTTTGAATCCTTTTTCTTTAAGAAGTTTTGCTATTTCAAATGAAACATATGCTTCTTTAATCATAACTTTTCTATATTCTTGTGTCATTTTTCTTCAATTGAATTAAAAAATATTTCAATAAACTTCTCAACACTCTCACATTTATATTTAGTTTCAACATATGTTCCAGTCCAATCTGCATGAGCATGCAAATTAGCTTTCAAGAACTTTGTTATTTTTTCTTTATCTTCTTGAGTCATAATCAATAACTTATAATTTCCGCATTATTTGCATAAACATCCCAATCATCTTTTCTTATTTCTGTCGGATATGGATTTGTCAAATCTTCTGTACAACACATCCAATATCCATCATATTCTTCACTATTGCATAAAAGGAATTTTACAAGCATTTTCTTGTCACCTTCTTTTGTCTTTACACTAATGATTGTCTTTGTTGGACATACTTTATTGAACTCTTCTGATGTCATAACTTTAAATATATATTTAATAGTAGATGTTATTATTTGTTTTCACTTTTACAGAACTCATTATGCTTATAGACAAATATATTTGCAAGATCTTTTAGCTTCTGTACAGTCTCTTCATCTATATTGAATTTTGAATAATTCTTATTTCCATATTCAATATATTTAAAAATTTTTCTAAAACAATCTATACATTTTCCATAGCAGTCTTGAGCAAGTTCTCCAGCATAAAACTTTTCTTTATATTCATCAAACAAATCAGAAATTGCATCACCATACCATTCCTTTTCTTGCTTAGTTGGACGTCTGCCATCAACTCCGTATTTCTTAGATTTAAATTCATGAAGTTCATCAAAATACCAAGAATCAGTTACATGCTGAAAATATTCTGGAGTGAATATCTCATCTGCTCGAAGCTTTGCTAATTTTTGAACAAATTCTTTTGTCATATTAATAATTATTTTTAATTACAATTATAATATAGTAAATCCCAGAAATAATTCAATATTTCTGGGATCTATTTTAATATATTTTATTTCATTCTATCTTCGAATATTCCACATTGATGTAGAAGGAGAACCTACCATGACATCAATATTAGCTCCAGACTTGTTGTTGATTGTTTCAATCCATTTAAGCTGAATGAAGTCTTGAGGGTTAAGATTCATTTCCTGCATATATGCTTTATCTGCTTTTGCTCTCTGTCGTTCAGCTTTCTCTCTTGCCATCTGTACTTCTGCTTCTCGTTCCTGTGTCTGTTTTGCTTGTACTGCTTTTGCTGTCTTATTCATTTCTGCAAGTTGTTCCTGATTAGGCAATGCCTTTCCAATTGTTACCTGTTTGATTACCACTGGGAATTCCTTATTCTTTGACAACTTAGCAACAAAGTCCTGCATCTGTTTCAATACTTTTGTATCAATATCATTCAAGATCTGTCTATTACTCATCAAATCAAATGGACTATGTTGTGAAATATGATCTCGGACAATATTACAGTAATAATTATACAAGTTTGTCATAAACCATTGCTTCCCATAGTTTTTCAAAAGAATAGGCGACTTTCCTGTTTCAATTTGAGTAATAATAATTGTATGGAAATCAAGTGGTGTATTGTCATCAGAGAACAAATCATCCATATTCACTTGCCATTTTACTGGAATAATTTTAAAGGTATCTGCATAAGTTGTAAGTGCACACCAAGTAAGACCAGATTCTACAGGAGTCATATCAATACCACCATGTCCAAAGAACCATGGCTTATATGTCAATACACATTCCTCACCAACGTTAGGAGCAACCTTCCTACAAGAAGTCATACTCATAATAAATATACACAAAATCAAAAAACTAAAAATCTTTTTCATAACTTAATATTTTTTAAATTAAACTTTATTATATTAATAATTATTTTGATATTCAAATATTATCTTCCAAAAATCTCATGTAATTTGAATTCATCCATTTGTCTAACCTTATAAGTTGTAAAGGGATCTGGATGTGTGTCTCTACCAAGTGTATTTGCTTCTGTATAGAACTTTCCTCCATAGAATTTGTCTGCATAGTCGCAAATCATTCTGATCTGAATATCTGTGGGCCTATATGCATAAGGAAAATCTGGTGTTCTGTCTTTAGGATTTCTTTCACCAATAAATGCTCCATAACAATCATTATGATGGATCTTAACCCAGCCATCATTTTCAAGCCAATACTCTGGTGAATTGTTTCCACTCCAAATAGATACACCATCTTTTGTCATTCTATTAGCATATATATTATTTCCTTTGAAGATCTGTTCAGCAATATTCATGTGAATCATAGCAGAAGTTGGTCCATTGCCTCCATAGAATTCACCATCTGGAGAAAGCCACCCAGCATCATAGCCATCCATAATATTCTTCTTTATGATTCCATTCTGTAGATATTCCTTTCCCCAAGACGTCTTAAGAATTTCATCTGTGATAGTCTCTTTAAGATTTGTAATCTTTTCGTCACACATTGGATGATAATATCCTGTATTTGGATTACAGAATTCTTTAATGATGTCTAATACATTTTCAATATCTGATTCAACTGATGGAATATGCTTGATAAACATCTTATCTAAAAGCCAAGTATAAGATTTTTCAAACTTAACATAATCCTTATACATTGATCTGATAAGATTTACATACTTTACAATGAAATACAGTGCATATTGATAAGGTTTAGCATCATCAGCTTCAACATCTCCTTCTAAACGAGACCAAACATCAGAACCATTTGAATAAAGATCCCATGCAAAATCATCTCCGGCAATAAGTTTTGCAGCAATATTATGAATACCAATATCAGACATGTTTTCCTCTCCATAATATCGTTTTACAATTTCTGTAATATTCGCATTATAAATAGCATAATTTGAATACTTATTAAACTGCTTTACAATTTCATGATAACTTTCAACATAACCCTGTAAATCTTTGATCTTGTTATTCATCAGTTTTTGCCAATCATAGATGTATTCTGCATTCTGGAATCTTACATTTTTATCATCTGTAAGATTGATGTTTACACCATCTTCACAAGTCTCAACAACAAATTTGTTCTTAAGAATCTGCAATGCATAGGATTCATCCATGCCATCAAAACTTTTGACATATGTTTCAATAGCCTCTTGAGGTTCTCCATTTAAAATATGTTCTTGAGCAATTTCAAGAAGAACTTTGCCAAGGTTTTTCCCGATTGAAAAATGTACTGTTCCCATATATTTATAAATTTTAATTACGTTATAAATATAGTAATTCAAGCCTAAAAATTCATAATAAAATATAAAATATAATAGTATTATTTCAATACATATTCATAATCATTATATGGCCAGAACTTTTCTATTACAATTACTTTATCACCTTCATTAAACATATCATAATAAGTTCTTCCATTTAATGTATGAGTAGTATTATTGAACTGAACATAAACATGGTAATGATGTACAAAATGACCACCTTTACCGGGAACTCCTACAAAAGCCCCATATTTATATTTTTTTGTCACAATACCATCATATTTTATTGGCTGATGATATTTGTAAACTGTAGAATCTCTATTATACAAAGCATATTTCTTTACATAAATATAGTCATTTGTTTCTTTCACAATAACCGGACGAGAACTAAAAACTAGTCCACCCAATAGATAAATTATCATACACGATAATATGCATACAAAACTAATAAAAAATACTTTTTCTTTCATATCAATAGACTTCTTTAGATGTTAGTTTGACAACGTAACTGACTGTTTCATACCTATTATATAGGATGGTTCCTAAGTTTTTAGATGATCTGACAATTTCTTTTTCATGATCCATAAAATTATTTCTAAGATTATTAATGATAGAATTGTATTCATTAACAGCATTAGAATAGTCACTAAAATGTTTTAGATCATCATCAAGATCTACTGGCATTGCATGTTCAATTCCATTCTCTTTGAAAAATGTCTGAGTTGATACAATATATATTTCCATAATTATCTTTCATTTAAATTTGTAGTATTGTCTGAATCCATATCAAGAATTTTACCAGTAGACCAATCTGTCTTTACACAATGCTTAAAATACTCAGTATGCATTGTTGACAGACTAAATAATGCTTGACCAACTTCTTTATTGAATTCATCATCACTAAACCATGGTTCATTTGGTTCAAATTCAATATATTTGAAATTATAATTACCATGTGTTCCTGAAGTCTGATATTCGTTTTTAATCAGTTCTTCAATGACAACTTTCATATGCTCTTTAGTGGAAAAAATTCCAAGCAGTGAACCTGTTCCTTTAATCAATGCAAACATATTAATAAAATTTAAGAAAAATTCAACCTCATTGTGATGTAACCTATAATTTCCCAATAGTTTTCCTTGAGATAACTTTCATTTTTATCTTCAAGAATTTCCATACAAGATAAAAACTTTTCAATAACATTTGATGGATAGTCAACTAATTTCTTAAGTTCATCCATTACTTTTGTCTGATTGTCTCTGTTTTCAACAATTTCAGCAAAAACATCGACCATCTTTTGAACATCTACTGATTTATACTTTAACATAATCTTAAATTTTTTAATTACAGTTATAATATAGTAAATCCCAGAAATAATTCAATATTCCTGGGATTTTTTTATAATATAAATAATAATTAACATTAGATTCCTAATTCATAGCAAGCATGTTCAAATTCTTTGTTATCTCCCATATGCTTTCCAAAGTCATCAGAAATCTTAATTGCTGGATGCCATAGACTATTTTCATTCATTCTACATTTAGACATCTTCATTACGATATTCTCAGAATCATATTTTATTTTATTAGGACTGTATACATCACATGTAAGATTTGTACCAATTCCAAATGAAGATTTAATATTTCTATTATCACAATATGTTTTAATTTTTATAGCTTTTGGAAAATCAAGAGCATTAGAGAATACGATTGTTTTATTAATATAATCAATTCCCTTTGACTTATAGAAATTAATTGTCTTGTTGATAAATTCAATTTCATCTCCTGAATCCTGACGAACCCCATCAAAAAGCTTAGCCTGTTTCAATGAGAAGTTATTGAAAAACACATCACTAGTATATGTATCAGAAAGTGCAATACCAAGATCTCCATCATATACATTTACCCAATTCTCAAGAGCAATATAGTTTGCTTGCTTATATCCATACTGAGCACCATGGAACATAAACCATTCATGAGGATGTGTTCCAATTGGCTTCATTCCATATTTAAGTGCAAAATACACATTTGATGTTCCTACACAAGTCTTTGAATATTGTTTTAAAATACAGCAAATCTGATCTTGAACTTCCTGACTGAATCTACGCCGTGTACCAAATTCAGAAAATAGCATTTCATTGTCATTAGCTAAATCAATTTTTTCTCTGAGTTTATTCATTGTAAATTCCCAATTAATAGGTTTATCTTCATTATTAACTTCAGGAATAAGAAACATACAAGGAATCTCATACAAGGTACATTTATAGCATTTATCAGTTACCTCCATACAAAGTATTCCATCTTCATCAAGATATACTTTGATCTTGTCGTAATCAAATCGGAAAGACCAAAGCCACTCCCAATAATATGTTGGAATAAAATCTATACGATGAGATTCTTTCAATAAATGAAATTCAGTAGATGTGAGACATGCATTCTCACAAAATTCTTTAAGCTTTGCTTTGAATCTTTTAAGAAACTGTGGAGTATGTTTTACATTGTTCCTGTCTTTGAAAGTAAAAGTACATTCAGCATTTGGAAATAACTTCATATAAGCATAACTCACACAAAACTTATATAAATCATTATCTAATATAGAATAAACCATAAATATCAATATATTAAATATTATTATACTAAAATTATTTTAAATTATACTTTATTAAAATTTAGAGGATTATATACTTGTTGACTCTAATCTATCAATAGCGGCAGCTATCAATGCTCCTGCTTTTACCAAATCACGAATATCAGTTGTTGGTTTAAACAATTCTTGTTCCCACGGCCAAGTTCTTTTAATTTCATTTCTATAAAATGGTAAATTAGTTTGATGCCATGCATTAGAAGGACTGAATTCTTTAGAGCGTAATGTTAAATCAGCAGACTCCAAATAAGTATTGGCTGCTTGTATCAACTTACGAGGACTATGATATGAATCGTGTTGTGCATCATAACCTTCTACATCAATTTGTCTCTGTCGTTCTTCAGCAATTAGTTCAATTCCTTTCATATTTGTATTTTTTATCTATTATTTTTTTATATAGTTCCTAAAATTTAAATAACTGTTAGATTATTTTCTTTAATGAAATTATTAAGTATAGTTCCATCATCAATAGAAGCAATACCATCTGTGAAAACTTCAATATTAAGATTTAATCTTTCATTTACATTGTGTCTAAGCAAATTATTCAATGTTTCCTTAACACAAAAATCACCAGCAATACCACAAACTATAATATCTGAAGATTCAATATATATATGTTGATTAGCTTCATTTACTGTTTTCAGATAATGATAATGGTTTTGATCATATTCCCACATATAATTAAATGCTCCATATTCTTCGGTATCATCACAATTACCTTTCTTAAATACTTTTACTGTAATATTATTATCAATACAAGCTTTCATAATATTATCTGAAATACCAGCACCTTCAGTAAACTGTACACAATGCATTGGCCATGTTCCTCCATTCTTAACAAATGAACAATGATTTGGACTATGCCAATCTACAGTAAATATGACTTCATTAATATCTTTAGTATTTTTATTAATGAAATCAATAATTGCTTGTTCTGATTCTTCAGATCCTTTTACATACAAAGAACCCGAAGAACAACAGAAATCTTTTTGAAAATCTACTATAACTAATGTTTTCATAATCTAATTAATTTAATCATTTATAGATACCCATTTAATAAGATTATCTGTAATAAAAGAACGCCAACCACCAGAATTCAAATCAAAATATCTAATATTAGAATCACTAATTTCATAACCAGTACCTTTAGGCTTATTGTCTTCACCCATAATATCAAGATTTAGTGTACCTTGAGCTTCTCGCAAATCTCCATTCTTTTTTGTATATGAAAATTTCACTTTGCCCTCATGAAGAGCTTTCTTAAAATCATCAATATTAATCTGTGTATTCATAATTATTTTTTTATTAAACTTATTAATTACATTATTAATATAGTCATTATATCTGAAAATTCATAAAAAAAGACTTAGAATTTAAATTCTAAATCTTAAATAATTTATTATATTATATATTATATATTATATATTATTAATATTTAATATCCAACACAACAAGACATATCATATGTATCAAATGGATCTTCTACTGTACCAGCTGCATGACAATTCAAAGTTCCTCCCATAAATGATTCATCATCTCCTTTCACAAAAATTTCAATTTTATATTGTTTCCATTTAGATAGACCATCTTTAGATGTACGATATCCTCCATTATCAGGTGCAATAGATACTTCATATTCATGTTCAGGATTTTTAAGTTTTTTTAATGCATTTGTAATATCTTGTCTTACTAATCTAACTCCTGCCCATTCTCCTAAATAATTAGGATTTTTAGGATCATGTGTATAAAATTTTCCTGTTGTACCTGTTTTTGATAATTCTTTATATATAGCATTCTGTATTTTCCTTTTTTCAGATGCTTTAATAATATATTTATTTTTTAATTGTAATTTTTCTGAAATAATGTTTGATAAATCTTTCATTATATTATATATAATATATATTTTATTTTAATCCAAGCATTTGATTTATTACTATTGATTCTTGACCAGCATAAACCATATTTTGGATTTGCTTTGCAGTCTTTGGATCACCTTCACCATAAGGTGATAACATAATTGTTAAATCATCATATTGTTTATTATATGCTATGATAATCCAATCATTTTTGTCAATACCTTTTCCTTTAGTCACTTGAAAACATATTCCTTTATCACCTTTCCAACCATAAACAGGACCTGCACCCCATATATTTAAATATGGTTCTACATCGGCATAGAGATCATCATAAACTTTACTTTTATCATGTTCACCTTGTGTTTCCAATATATATGTTTTAATATCTTTCATAAATTATTTAATAAATTTAACTTTTGGCATAAAACCGCCAATATCATCTTGTGTAAAATCTCCATTATAATAGCACATATATAAGCATTCTAATGTGTTCCAAAATTCATAATGCTCATTCGCATATTTAAGTACTTCTTCATCAAAATCAGTTGGAAAATCTTTATCAGTATTTGGGTTATTTTCGGGATGTTTCTTTCTATACATTTCAAATGCTCCAACTAAATTTGATATAATTTCTCCACACCAATTATCCCATTGTTGAAAATCTGAATGAAATGCTGATTTATGTGTAGATTTCTTATTTTTATTAAAAATTGATTCTCTAATATCTTTCATAAATTATATATAAACTTTATTTATACAAATCATCTAAATCAAAATCATGAAAATTAAGATCCTTGATTAAATTTTCATCTTTAATACAATCCTTCTTAAGTGTAGCTGGTAAATTTTTTTGCATTGATGAATACCAAACATGAATTTCACCATCAGCTCCAAGTTCTGAATGCATTTTTTGACGATGTGGTTTAAGTGTATATTCAAGGAATTTATCTAATGAACCAAGTGTCTGTAAATAAAAAGTATACATATATTTGTTAGTGCCATTATCAAAACAAGCACGAACATCCCCCATATATACTTTATAATAATTCTTATTATTCTTTTTGACGGTTTCAACAAATATTTCAGCTTCTCCCCAATAAGAATATTTCTTTACTATTGCATTATCTTTTTCTTTTATTAGACAATGCTTGATATAACTTGGAAATTTTTTCTTTTTAGTCAAAGTAAATGGTGAATTATCAGGAGTTACTTCTTTAGCTTTAGCATTAGCTTCTTGTGCCGCTTCCCCATATTCTTTATTTACATTATCTACAAAACTAGCTTTATTGTCGTTTCTATCAATAATTTCTTCTTTATTAACATATTTTAAAATTTTATCTTTTATTGTTTTTTCATCATCTCCACTATTAATATAAATATGACAATAAACTTTAAATGCAGATTTAGAAACATTAATAACACTTTTGATAGATACTGTTTTAGGCTGAACCGCTGCCATAGCCATATCACTCAATTTACCAGAATGATATTTGCATTGCATTACAATATAAAAATTTTCAAAAGGTATAACAATTATACCTGTAACATATTTTTCATCTTCTTTAATTTGACTTTGCAATTGATTAAGTGCACTAATAAAAGAAGTTGATGATAATGCAATTACTTTATTTTTAAATCTATCTTCAGCTGGTAATCCTGAAATTGATACGACTTCAGCACCCTCTTTATCATTAGGTAATTCTTTAAGCCATTCTTCAAAAGACATATCAACCATTGGTAAAGATTCTTTTGCTTCTTTTAAAATAGACTTAAATATTATATTTGATTCAAAAAATGATTTAATGTCTTTCATAATTTATTTTTTATATTTTTTATCCCATAATATTTTTACCTGTCCCTTAAAATATACTACATATTCATTGTCTGAATTATTTATAATTGACAATTGCGGTTCTTTGAATATATTGACATATAATCCTTTTTCAGCAACTGATATTTCATGACTTGCAAGTACTTTACGTAATTCTTTATCTATTTTGTCAATGTCTTGTTTCTTAATGTCAGATTTGAATCTTACCCAATAATTATAATGCTTATCTATAGCTTCTGGGTCTTCAATATTAATATATTCTTTAATGACATTCATAATGTGCTCAGCACTTTCCTTTGCATAGTCACTAAATGATTCAATTATAAACTTTGTTATGTCTTTCATGCCGCTTTTATATTTTCTTTGTATTTATTTAAGAATATAGTATTATAAATATCTCCATAAAATCCATTTTGAATTAATATTTCTCTAACATTATCTGTTGAATATTCTCCTAATACTGTATATGTGTCTTCTATTTCTCTATTTAATGCTAATTCAGTTGTTATGTCAACATATTTACCATCTACTTTATTGAATGCATGTTCTATTGGAATTCCCCTGAAGTTCATATATCCTTCGCAATATTCTATCTTATGTTTTCCTTCATATTCAAATCTGTCACAAAGTTTCCAAGCATTTTCATAACAACATTTTGGTTGTGGATGAATTCGTTTTTTAATTTCTTTTATTTCATCTTCAGTAAATACTTCTGATAAAGATACAACATCTACAGAATTTGCATCTTCTAATTTTTGTTGAAACAATTTTTGTTGTACACCTGAACTATTCTTAGCAAATAATTCAAGCATTTGTATAATACTTTTATCAGTATCTTTTATAGATTCAACAATATAATTAGATAAAGTTTTCACTGTTATATTTAATATTTTTATTAATTATTCTATATTCTTATTTTATTATACTTCTTCAGATTCATAATCTACTACAGTAAATCTTCTTTCATTTCCTTTAATATTAATTAATATTTCAATATCATTTCCTTCAGCATTATTGTTAGGATTAAAATATGCATAAATTTTGTGGTCCTTGTTATCAAATGCAACATCATCAATATAGAATTCTTTATCCATAACTTTTTTGAATTCATCAAATGAAGTAGGTGTTTTTTTCAATGTATCTAAATATTCCATCCAATTTTTAAATTTAGAAATATTAGATTCAAATAAAAAGTCTTTAATATTTTTCATAATTTATAATTTATTATATTTATTTATTATATTATATATTTTTTAATAATTATTGATAATTGCCAAAAATATTAATATCATCACAATATAATATTTCTTTGTTATTGTCAAATGATGCTATATGATCCATTGTATGATTTTTATTATTTACTCTATACACAACTGTAAGTTCTGGAGATGATTCATAGTTGCCAATTAATATATCTTTTCCCCATTCTTCTTTTTCCATCAATTTAATCCATTTATCCCAATCAGATTTAGAATACTTTACTTTTTCTTTAAAATTCCCTTGTGTAGGCATTGTTCTATGAGTATAATCTATTGAATAAGGTTTTGATTCATTAATAAATTCAGAAATACTTTTCATAATTATTTTAAATATTAATTTTATAATTAAAAATAATAATTAAAAATAAATTTATGTTTTATTTTCTAACCATTCTAAAGCATGTTGATAACAATATTGAAAATTATATTTATCATATTTAGAATTCCATAATCCATCAAATCCAACTTTATATCCTTTTTCTCCATTTTTATAAATAAAAATAGTAAAATCACCGGTATTTCCATTTGGATGATTTCTAAATTTTATTGTATAATCTTTTAAATTTGCTTCTTCTTTTAAATTTTCTAAAGCTTCTTTATAATTAGATTGATCGAATTCAATTTGTTTATTATTTCCTAATTTTAATTTTTCAAAAATAATAGTTTTTAAAGGTATTATATTAATTTTATAATATATATTTTATAAAAATTAAACTAAGAAAAATTTTACATCTTTAGTGTAAAATATGAATTGGTTTTAATATATTAGTACTAGTTCATTCTAAATCCATTACTAAATCATATATTTTATTGAAAACCTCTTCAAGAATTTCATTCATATAATTATTATTCTTTAATAATATTATAAGAGATTTTTCAAATTTCATATAATTTTCTAATTTATTGTTTTCATATGCAGTATATAAATGATCTAAATCTTTATATCTTGAAATTTCATCACTAATAATACTTGCAGTTATATTGTTTTCTTCTAATGATTTATTACATAATTTAATAATTTCATCTTTAGATATATATTTACATGTCCAATAATCATAAGATTCGGATAAATATTCTATTAGATTTTTCATTTATTTATTTTTTAATATTTTTATATATTTTCCTTTATTATATCTAATATATTATCTGTAAGTATAGTATTTTCATTTTTTAAAAAATATTGATTAAAATTATCTTTATAATTATTTGAAAATATACATAACAGATTGTCATTATAATTTGGTGTATATTCAGATTTATTATAAAAATCAACCATATGATTAGGTATTGACTTAACAGTTATATCATTTCCTTCTGCATCCTTTGTAGTAGTTGTATAATTATTAAATTCTTTGACAGGATTATATAATGGGTTAATAAGAATCTTTTTAATATTTTTATTATCCAATAAAGAAACAATATATCCTCCTAATTTTTCACCAATAACAATATCAATATGATTTTCTTTTATATAGTTTTTAATATCATATAATGCAACCTTAGGATCATATTGAGCATAAAAGTCACTTAATACTTCATATCTTTTATTATTGATATTATCTTTTAGTTCTTGATATCGTGTTGATTCTGGCAATTCTCCAAAATCATATACATATAATATTTTTTTTCTTTTCATTTCCTCTATATATTATTTTTTAAATATTTTATGATATATATTAGTTAATATACTTGATTTTTCTTCTTTTTTATCTTTTATATATATTATTCTTTGATTTGTACTTCCTCTGAATGGTGTATGAGCAATATCTCTTAGTTCTTCCACATAAGGACCATCAACTAATACATCAATAGAATCTACAATTTTCTTTTTTAGTCCAGATAAATTTTCATATACATATCCAGTATAAAGCCATATATTTTTTGTTGGAAATGTTTCTCGTACCCAATCAATAATTTCAACTATTTCATTTAATCCACTTTCATCTTGGCATAATGGATCTCCTCCTGATAAAGTCAAACCTTCAACATAGTCTTTTGAAAGCCATTCTGATAATTTTTTCTTTATATATTCTTGTTCATAATGCCATGATTTTCCTTGATTAAAATCCCATGTCCATGAATTATGACAACCTTTACAATGATGTTTACAACCCGCAACCCATAAGGTTACTCTAATACCATTTCCATTATTAATATCTGGAGCAGTTATATCTACTATTCTAAGCATAGGCCTCTATTTATATTTATTAATTTAATAAGTATATTTAAAAATAAAACTTTAATATTTATCAATATAGTCAAATTATATTAAAAAGGTTAAACTTGATATAAAAACTTAAAAAGTTTATTTTTAATTATAACTTAAATAATTAATATAAAAAAATTAATATAAGATTTAAGATAATATATATATAGAGAAACTAAATTTATATATTATTAATTTATTGAAATGAATATACTTTTTGAAATCTTCAAACTTTATGGATGGTGGGGATTGCTTGGAATTACACTTTGCATCGTCTTATTTTATGTGAGTAAACATATATCTAAAAAAATCACTAAAGATGTCACTAATGGTTTAGACAAGGTCGGAGAAAACCTTATAAACAAGATGACCGAACAAAATGATAAGCTTACAAATACTATTATAGATCAACAAAAACAATTAGTAGATTATATAATAAAGAAAGATATATCTAAACAAGAGAATCATAATGTAATGCTTAATGAAAAACTAGAATTGTCAGAAGAGATTAATATGACCCTTAAAGACATAATGAATATACATAATGCCCAACGTGCTTTTGTTCTTTCTTTCCATAACTCTGGAGAAAATTTGTCTGGTATTCCTTTCCCAAGATATTCTTGTTTCTATGAATGGTTTGATAAAGGATTATCTCCACTACAATTTAAATGCAGAAACTTGTCTATTAGCTCTTTATCTCATATAGTAAATCAATTAAAACAAGCCGAAAATCAACAAGTAATCTATAATATTGATGACCTACAACAAAATAGCCCGAGTTTATATGCATTACTTAAAGAAGACCTAAGTGAAACAATCATATATACTGGAATGTATGACAAGAACAATATGTTAGTTGGTCTATTTGTACTAGAATATAAGAAAGAGAATTCTATTGAACATCTTAATTTGAACCAATTACATATACAAGTTGCAGAACTTACATCAATACTTAATCTTAGATATAAATATACAAAATAGAGAATATTTTAATATTAATTATATATAAAAAATGAGAAATTCTTAAGAATTTCTCATTTTTATTTTGAATTTTTCTCCAATTAAACTATATTATTATTGTAAGTTGTTAATAATTTTTGAATTTTTAATTGTTTGTATAATGGTTGATTTGTTGAGAAACAAGTTGACCATTTTTGTATATATAATTAGTCTTCAATCGTCTTTACTTCATTAATTACATCTCCTACTGTATAATATTTGTTTATGTCGGTAATTTCATATATATCTGTAAATAATGACTTATTCTTGAAATACTTTATCTTTGTTGACCAGAAATGTTCAGAAGGATCATCATATTCCATACATTCAAATGCAAATGATGTCTTAACTGCATATATAGCTGCATCTATCATCCGTACTCTGTGGTATTCACTTGACAATAGATGATTATTAGTCTTATTAAGTTCCATATCATCATTAATAAAGAAATGACTTCTATTTGATATTTCTGTATAAGATGCTACAACATTATATTTATCATCAATATTATTTATACAATTTATCAATAATGAATTGTCTTTGAACAACTGGTTGATATTTAATAATATAATCCAATCAGGTCTATAGTCATTGTCAACAGCAAATCTATATGTAGCCAAATATTCCAAATATTTAATATCTTTCTTTGATCCACATGGATAATGAATTGTAAATTTAAATCCTATTTTCAAAGCATAATTTAACATTTCTTTATTATCTGATATGATATATGTCTGATCAAAAAGATTCTGATCTCTTATAAACAAATAAGAAAACTTTAATGCTTCTTTGTTTTTAGCGAACGTATTTTTATCATTGCCTCTAACTGTAATGAAAATAGGAATAGTTGGAACCATTTTAATGTAATTTTGTAAATATTTATGTATTATTTAATTAAAAATAAAAAAAATTATAAGTTAAATAACCATATCTTATATTAATTTTTTATATGTTTTATACGATTTTGAAATTCTTTTTGTTTAGCATAATTGAAATGTTTAACAGTTGTAGATAAATAGCCAGTCACTCTACCTAATTCATCTATTTCTTTACTTCCACATCGTGGACATTCATTTAATTCGGCATCCCATATTCTTTCATGACATTCATGACATTGTGAAATTTTTACATTAATAGCAAAATAAGGTATATCATGTTGCATTGCATAATCAACTATTTTTTCAATTGCATCAATATTATAATAACAATTACTTGGTAATTCTACATAGGTTATACATCCAGCATTTGAATATGGGGTTAATTGACTTTCTTTATCAATTTTTTCAAATGGATCACATTCATATTGTACTGGTAAATGTATACTATTTGTAAACCAATCCTTTTGAATTTTATTACCATTACTATTAATATAATATGTTACACCTTCAATATCATATTCAGGAAATGCTTTTTTAAATTTTCTAAAAGAAGTTCCACAAAGTGATTCTGCGGGAGTATAATAAACACCAAAATTTAGTTTATATTCTTTCTTAAATTCAGATGTTCTGTCTAACCAAAGTTGTTCAATTTGTTTTGCATATTCCATTCCCTTTTCTGTAGTATGATCAAATCCAAACAAAAGATATAAAGTTTCAGACATACCGATTTGACCTATTACAATTGTTCCATGCTTTAATGCTGAAATTATTCCTTCTTCTTTATGATATCCTGACATAGTCTTATTTTCATACATGAATCTTGCAGATTTAGGAGATTGTGAACAGATATGGTTGAATCTTTCTAATAGCATATCTTTAGCTTCATGTATTTTCTTGTCTACTAACTTCATGAATTCTTCCCATACTAGTTCTTTATTATCAAATTGTTCTTTCTTTTCAAGTTTTTTTCTTGTCATTGCAGCAAGAGTTGGTAATATGATAGTTACTGGACATATATTTCCACGACCATCTTTCTGAATAGCTGAGAATACATCATCAATCTTATTAAATTCTTCATTAATTACATGTTGTATATTCTGTTTGAAATTATCTAATGCATTTATATCTAATAGATTAACCGTGCGACATCCCATAGTGTTAAATAATTCAATAGGTCGTTCTTCTAAACTAACTTTGATTTTCTTCATATCTTTATGTCTTTATATATTTCTTTTGTATTTTTTATCATTATTATAATTTACTAAAGTCATAATTCCAATTGTCTCTAAACTATATGGCATAACAATAGGAACAATTGTCTTTATATCTTTTTCATTTACTTTAGTAGTTATTCTTTCTGCT
>Ga0247610_10002917_pt1 | contig 19237 bp, 15 predicted proteins | sample 174DNAGHGhighgp2_FD_193483 | JGI IMG/M metagenome (GOLD analysis project Ga0247610, IMG submission 193483) | Sheep rumen microbial communities from Palmerston North, Manawatu-Wanganui, New Zealand - 1742 DNA GHGhigh gp2 | ecosystem: Host-associated > Mammals > Digestive system > Stomach > Rumen...
TCATCGATGCAAACCTCTCCTTCGCACCGGGACAGGTGTATGTGGCACTCAGCCGCTGTAAGTCACTCGAAGGCATGGTGCTCTCCGCACCCTTAGATGCAAAAGCGGTCATCACAGACCAACGTGTAGAATACTATATCAACCGGCAGGAAGCCGAGGCACAGCGCAGCATCGCACAGTTACCGCTACTGAAAGAGGAGTATCACCGGCAGCTGTTGCTCGAGCTCTTTGACTTCCGCGAGATGCTTTATAGCGAGGAACATCTGCTGCGACTGATGTCGGAGTTCTTCTACCACAGCCATACCGACCTCACGGAACGGCACAAGCGTGTTCTTGCAGATTTCTCTGCACGTGTCATCACTGTTTCCAACAAGTGGGAACAGCAACTGCGTCAGATGCCATTGCCACAACTCCGCGATGAGACTTTCCTGGAGCGTGTCCGGCGTAGTGCATCCTATTTCGAGGAAACCATCGATAACGTCTTCGGCAATGTCCTCACGCTGACAACAGAAGTCAAGTCGAATAACAAGCAGGCCATGAGTCGTTTCACGGAGGCACTGGCAGCAGTACGTCAGGCCGTCCTTTCCCGGCGCTGTCTGCTGGAGCGGATTTCAGCCTTAGGTTTCGAGCCGAGTACCTATCTGCGAGAGAAACAGCATGCCCTGCTTGATGCCCTCGATGAAGACCTGCTGAAAAAACGTAAGACAAAAGCCCCGAAAGCCCCCAAGGCACCGAAGTCTAAGAAGGAACCTAAGGAAAAGACGTGGAACATCACCCGACAACTCTATGACCAGGGACTCACACCTGATGCTATCGCCAAGGAACGCGGGCTTACCCTGGGGACCATCATGGGCCACCTGTCACGTTTTGTCGCTACCGGCGAGATCTCACTCTCTGATATCCTGTCGAAAGAACATCATGAAGCTATACTAAAAGCTGTCCGCCTCATCGGTCCTGATGATGGGCGAACAGCTATTAAGAACCTCTGTCCTCCTGAAGTCACATACGCCGAAATCGAGCTGGTACTCAGCACGATGGAGTAAGGCGATTACTCTGCGGCGTTTTTCAGTATCTCCGAGAGGGTGGGATGAATATGTACCATATCGGCAAGTTCGTGGAGGGTCGTGTGCTTACACATCAGCACAGAAACCTCCTGGACCATGTCGGCAGCATGGGCTCCGAAAGCATGACAACCCAGGATCTCTCCCTCCGGCGAGGCGAAGAGTTTCAGCATACCCTCGGTCTCGTTCATCGCCAGGGCTTTGCCGTTAGCACGCCAGAAAGACTTCTTACACTCGTAGACGATGCCCTGCTCCTTCAGCTGATCCTCAGTAGGACCCACACAGGCAGCCTCCGGTTCTGTGAAAATCGCTGCCGGCATGATGTCGAAACGGATACCGTCGTTCTTACCCAAGATATGGTTTACGGCACGTATGGCCTGCATCTCTGCCGCATGGGCTAGCATCTGCCGACCGTTGGCATCACCGATGGCGTAGATATTGGAGACGGCCTGATAGTTGTCATCTACAGGGATAGCGCCTTGGGGAGTGAGGGTGATACCGACGGCATCGAGGTTCAGGCCTTCCGTACGTGGTTTACGACCTGTAGCCATCAGGATGACATCAGCCTCGAGATCTGCGGCGTTTTCTACGGCAGTCTTCATCTTAAAGGTGATGCCTCGTTTCTCCAGTAATTTACGCAGACGCTTGGCGATGTCGCTATCCAGTGCAGGCAGGCACTCCTTGAGATATTCTATCACCGTCACCTCAGAGCCGAAACGATTAAAGACAGAAGCAAATTCCATACCGATAACGCCAGCACCGATAATTGTCAGACGTTTTGGAAGGGTGTCGAGATTGAGTAGTCCTGTGGAATCGACCACACGAGGATCATCAAGACCCTTAATGGGGATGTACTTCGTCTCAGAGCCCGTAGCGATGATGATGTTATCAGCAGTGTAGTCGCCAACGGTATGTGCATCCGTAAATGCTCCCTTCTCGCGAACGAGTGTGATGTTGGGATGTGAGAGGATGCCCTCTACCCCACTCCGCAACTGCGGAACGACCTGAGCCATACGTTCACGAGCCTCAGCAAAGGACGTACTATGGACATAAGTCTTTGTTGGGATACAACCCACATTGAGACAGGTGCCTCCAACATCCTCTCCCTCGAAGACCACAACCTTGAGGCCTTGCTTAGCAGCGTATTCAGCGGCGCGGTAACCCCCAGGCCCCGCGCCGATAATGATCAGATCAGTTGTTGTCATTGAGCATCTGCTTATAAGTGGTAATCGGATGCTTCGCTGCGAGGACATCATCCACACGACCTATCGGCGTATTGTGGGGTGCCGTCTTCACCAGCTCCGGATCGTTCTTGGCTTCCTCAGCAATCTTACGCATCACTGCGATGAAGCCATCGAGCGTTTCCTTCGACTCGTTCTCAGTAGGCTCTATCATCAGTGACTCATGGAACAGCAACGGGAAGTAGATCGTAGGTGCATGATAGCCGTAGTCCAGCAGACGTTTAGCGACATCCATCGTCGTAACCCCCGTAGACTTATCCTTCAAGCCATCGAACACAAACTCATGACAGCATGTGGTGTCGATAGGCAGTTCATAGACGTCCTTCAACGATTCCTTGATATAGTTGGCATTAAGCGTTGCGAGGGGACCTACATTCTTGATCTGCTCACGACCTAACGAGAGGATATAAGCGTAGGCACGCATCATCACGCCAAAGTTACCATGATAGGGAGAAATATCGGGGAAGAATTCCTCCAAACCCCAGCGGACACCCACAGGACCAGCGCCTGGACCGCCTCCGCCATGAGGCGTAGAGAACGTCTTATGCAGGTTGATGTGCATCACATCGAAACCCATATCACCAGGGCGACAGGCTCCCAGCATAGGATTCAGGTTGGCACCATCGTAGTACATCAGTCCTCCGCAGTCGTGGATGAGTTTCGCAATCTCAGGGATACGCGTCTCGAAGAGACCCAGCGTATTGGGATTGGTCATCATCATCGCAGCAATGTTAGGACCTTCCAATCCTACCAGCCTTTCCAGATCGCCCAGATCGACCAAACCCTCAGCGGTAGATTTTACTTCGAGAATCTCCAAGCCACAAACTGCAGCCGAAGCGGGATTCGTACCGTGGGCACTATCAGGAACGATCACCTTCTTACGCTGCATATCGTTACGAGAACGATGATAGTTATCGATGACCATCAGTCCCGTCAATTCGCCATGTGCCCCTGCATAAGGCTTGAATGTGAATCTTGACATACCCGTCAGCTCACAAAGTGCCTGGTTAAGCCACGTTATCAACGTCATGACACCCATCACCGTCTTACCAGGCTGCATTGGATGCAGGTTCTGGAACTGTGGCAGAGCAGCCACCTCCTCATTGATCTTGGGGTTGTACTTCATCGTACAGGATCCGAGGGGATAGAAGCCCGTATCAACGCCGAAGTTGTTATTCGAGAGATTCGTATAATGACGTACCACCGTCAACTCATCGCATTCTGGCAGTGCAGCATCCTCTACGCGACACCACTCCTTGGGAATCTGATAATCACCATAATTATTTTCGGGCAGCGAATAGCCCTTACGACCCTCCTTGGAGAGTTCAAAAATCAGGTTTCCGTATAGTCTGTTATTCATAACCTTTTGCCTTAAATTTTAATGAACTCCATTCACAAGCGGAAGCAGATTGAGGAAATGGTCAATCTCATCTTTCGTTCGTTTTTCTGTCACAGCAATCAACAGACTCCCATCCGTCATACGTACACCGGGGAGTATACCGTTCATCTCATAGAAAGAGAACAAGGTATCCATATCCCCATCGTAACGTACAAGGAACTCATTAAAGAACGGCTGATCATAAACCAGAGAGAAATGGCCTGAAGCCAGTAGTTTGTCACAAAAATAGTGAGCACCTGCATAAGAGAGTTCAGCAGCCTCCTTCAGTCCCTGCTTACCCATCAGCGACATATAGACTGTCACCCAAAGGGCCATCAGGCTCTGATTGCTGCAGATATTCGACGTCGCCTTCTGACGACGGATATGCTGTTCGCGGGCCTGGAGTGTAAGTACGAAAGCACGCTGGCCGCGATTATCCTTCGTCATACCTACGATACGACCTGGCATCTTACGAATCAGTTTCTCCGTGCAGCACATATAGCCCACATACGGACCACCAAACAGCATCGGTATACCCAACGACTGTCCATCACCCACAGCAATGTCAGCGCCCCACTCACCAGGTGTCTTCAACACCGCAAGATCGACTGCCACACTGTTCATGATAAAGAGTGCCTTATTCTCGTGACAAGCCTCAGCAAAACCTGTGAAGTCTTCGACAATACCCACAGCATTAGGCTGCTGCACGATAACACCAGCCACACCACCCTCGGCTAAACGAGCCTTCAGATCATCGGAATCTGTAACACCGTTCTTCTCTTCTATCGTCACGAGTTCAATGCCCTGGTGCAACGCATAGGTATCGAGTACCTTGCGTGTACGCTTATTCAAGGTTTCCGATACAAGAACCTTGTTCTGTTTCTTACCTGCAGCCACAGCCATCATCATCGCCTCAGCAGTAGCCGTCGTACCGTCATACATCGAGGCATTGCTGATGTCCATCCCCGTAAGTTCGGCCATCATACTCTGGTATTCGAAGATATAATGCAGCGTGCCTTGTGAGATCTCTGCCTGATACGGGGTATAGGATGTGAGAAACTCAGAGCGCGACAATAGACTAGGAATCACGGAGGGCGAATAATGGTCATAGACGCCATAACCCGCATAACAGGTCAACTGTTTATTTTGTGAGCCCAACTTTTCAAAGACCCGGCGAATCTCTATCTCACTCATTCCCTCAGGAATGTTATAGTCGCCCTGAAAGCGGATGCTCTCTGGAATCTGAGCATAGAGATCACCGAGGTTTTCCACCCCGGCTTTCTCCATCATCGCCTTCAGATCTTCCTCCGTCTGAGGAAAATACTTATATGCCATACTTCTACTGTTTTTCAAGAATTACTTCTCACAGAAAGCAGCGTAAGCCTGAGCGTCCATAAGATTATCGAGTTCTGAAGCATCACTGAGTTCTACTTTGATGATCCAATTCTCGAAAGCATCCTCATTGATGAGTTCAGGCGTATCCTCAAGGGCTTCATTAACCTCAACGACAGTACCACTGACGGGAGAAATCAGATCTGAAGCAGCCTTCACACTCTCCACAGCGCCGAATTCCTCACCTGCCGACACCTCATCGTCCACGTCGGGCATATCTACATACACCACATTACCCAGTGCATTCTGGGCATAGTCTGTGATACCGATGAAACCGAAATTACCTTCTACTCTTACAAATTCGTGTGACTCTGAATAGTAGAGTCCTTCAATTACTTTTGCCATAATATTTATTTTTTATAGTTTTTGTTATAAAATTGCTTCTTAACAACCTTGCCCGGGAATACTTTCTTACGAATCTGGATTTGCACCTCAGTATCGAGTTTCGAATAGGCAGCGTCGACTAATGCCATGCAAACACTCTTATCCACAGAGAGGGCATGATAACCTGTCGTCACTTCGCCGATGGGGTCGCCATCCATATTAAGGACAGTATACCCATGACGGGGAATAGCCTTATCGAAGAGTTCTATTCCCACAAGTTTCTTCGCCGGACCCTCCGTCTTTTGCTTCAGCAAGGCCTCTTTGCCGATAAATTCGTTCTTGTTAAGTTTTACGAACATACCGAGACCAGCCATGATGGGAGTGATGTCTTCAGAGAGTTCATCACCATAGAGGGGCAGTCCGACCTCGAAACGCAGGGTATCGCGACAACCCAAGCCACAAGCCTGTACACCTGCCGCAATGAGTTTGTCCCAACACTCACGGATATAGTCATGAGAGGCATAGATCTCAAAACCGTCCTCACCCGTATAACCTGTGCGAGAGATAATCACATCGTCAATAGTCTTTACAGTATAAAACGTCAGTTCTGCACAGGGCAGACCCAGCACCGTCTCAACAATATGCTCTGACTCAGGCCCCTGAATAGCAATCTGTCCATAGAAGTCTGAACGGTTCTGAAGATCGATATCGAATCCAGTGGCATTCTCCTGCATCCAGGCCCAGTCCTTATCAATATTGGCTGCATTGATGACGAGGAAGAAATCATTCTCGCCCATCTTATACACCAACAGATCATCCACTGTGCCACCATTCTCGTAGCACATCATACCATAGTAGATCTTACCCACAGGAGCCCCTGCGATGTCGTTAGTGAAGATGTGTTGCACATAACGTTCTGCATCCTTGCCCTTCACCGTGACTTCACCCATATGGGAAACATCGAAGAGTCCCACCTGATCACGCACAGCCATGTGCTCTGCCGTAATGCCTGCATTCTTATAAAGCAGTGGCATGTCAAAACCTCCGAAGGACACTATCGTGGCCCCCAGTGATACGTGCTTGTCGTATAGACAGGTACGTTTTTCTTTCTTTTCTAATTCTTGCTTAATTGCCATAGATTATAGTAATAAATGAATAAAATCGTCACGCAGATAGTCCTGTTCAATTTTCTCTATCTCAGCCACATCGGCAGCTGTCAGAACAAGTTCTTCCCTGCAAAGCGTCTCACGGATAAGTGTTTTCACACCTTCAAGCGTCATCGACGTGTAGTCCTTCAACAGTGTGATGCGCTGACGCACACTCTCGATACCTTTCTTCTGCAGTTTTTCACGACTGGGAGTGATGGCGTGTAACATGTGTTCCATATTGGTATCATAGAGTAGAGTGCTGTGTACGATGCTTCGCCCAGGCAACTGGTAGAAGGCTGTGCCACAGACTTTCTTATCCCCTATCATAATGTCGTTATGACTCGTGCCTACAGCCTCAACACTAAGTTTGCGAAGCACCAACAGAATCATATTCACGAACTTATTGAAGGTAAAGCCCACCTGATCTCCATCAGTGATATACGAGAGCATCACGTTGTCCATATCAGCATATACACACCCTCCGCCACTCTTCCGGCGGTACACACTGATACTATTCTCACGACAATAGTCGATATTCACCTCATTCTCTATCACCTGGTTTCGTCCGAAGATGACGCTAGGTTTCACTTGCCACATGAAGAAACACTCTGACTCGTTGACATGGCGCGCTACATATTCCTCCATCGCCAGATAGAACGATAGACGACGCTCCTTTTCGTCAGGCAAAGTAATATATTTCATTTTGAGGTAAGTGGTAAGAAGTTAGAGGTGAGAGAGTGCCTATTTCGGTTGCTCAGCATCCAACCGCTCTACAGCTCCCGAGAGCGGATTCAGCCAGAGATGAGTGGTATAGCGTTTGTTGAAGAGTGCCGCACTCAACAGTTCTGTATTGCCAAACTGTGCTGCAGGGAACTCATTCGTCAAGAGAAGGCCCTCACTGTTGGAGATCGTAGAGCGCATCTTACCTGGGATATTCACATAGATACCAGCGACCTGTTTAGCAGCTTTCTTCTTGTCCATCAAAGGGGTCTCAGGAACGGTCTTCAGATCCTCGATAGAGATATAATAAGGTACGCCCGCGAGGTCATCGACATCCACGATACCCAGTTTCTGGGAGAAACGGAAAAGCAACACTCGGTTCGCAGTCTCACTAGGTACATATGTGATGACGTGCTCTACAGTATCCTTGAGGGTCACGCCTGCGAAGAGACTCGTCAGACTGTGATCCTGCTGATCCAGGCTATTCAACATCAGCTTAAGCTGCGCACCATCTTTAGGCATATTATCTGCCTGACCACGCACCAGAAGATTACGACTCTCACGGATATCATAGATGTCGCGTGCCACGAGTTCTGCCATCTTCGCCGTACTGCCTGCTGCCAGTGTTTCCTCATTCATATACTGACGCGGATTCACGGCTTTAGGGCGTGGAGCAGGGGTAAACACCGGTTGCGGAGTGATGGCATTCGGTGTGGCATTTATCGCCAGCAGGATTCCATCATCAGAAAGTGCCACATTAGGGGCTACAGTCTTCGGATCGAACTTCACCGCAAAGACCTTTGTGGTATCGGCTACAGCAATGGGTTCCTGACGGATGGTGGTGATGCGATACTCCACCGAAGGTTCTTGAGAGACATCCTTCAGACGCAGGTAACGATCGGCATACTTACTGAAATCGCCAGGGGTATATGTGGTCTTCTCCACCTGAACGGTGATACGGACAGCCGTCTTGGGAAGGAAATAGACAGCGCCCTCCGAGGTAACACCAGGTCTGTAAGGGCACAATACCGTCTGTGCTATGCAAAATGCAAAATGATAAATGATAAATGATAAAACTATCAGAAATCTTTTCATACTGTTTACTTTTCTTAATCGTTTAACCGTTTAAAAGCTTGCGGGAGATACTTGATGAGATCGCTGGCCATCAGGCTCTCCTCACCGATTTCACGTGCAGCGATGTCGCCAGAAAGTCCATGAAGGTACATACCTATAAGACAGGCGTCTTGTTGCTTATAACCACGTGCCAAAAGTCCTGTGATGATACCCGTCAACACATCGCCGCTACCTGCGGTAGCCATTCCTGCATTACCCGTAGAGTTAAAGATCACATGACCATCAGGCATACAGAGTGCAGTATGGTGCCCTTTCAACAAAACATAGCCCTGTGTGCGCTCTGCTAGATTACGGGCCTTGGAAAGCTGGTCATAACTGTCAACACCAGGTCCCTCAAGACGTTCCAGCTCCTTGGGATGGGGTGTAAAGATGATACCTGCAGGCAACTGCTGCAGCCATGCATGATGGCTTGCAAGTATATTGATAGCATCAGCATCGCAGACACAGGGACATTGTGTACGTCTCAGCTGTGCGATAAGTGCGACAGCCGTCTGCTCACTCGTCCCCAATCCCGGTCCTATACCAAGTGCATCATAATCGACCGTATCCACAGCTTCAGAGAAGATGATCTCGTCGCGGTCAAGCTGTAGGATGGCCTCTGGCACACTGATCTGCAGGATAACACTATTCTGTTTGGGGGTATGCGTCGTCACCTTTCCTGCTCCAGAACGCAGACAGGCTTTTGTGGCCAACACAGCAGCTCCCGCCATACCATAGCGGCCTGCGATGATCAACGCATTACCCATATTCCCCTTATGGGCATAGGGACTGCGCTTAAGTAATAATGGGCGGATGTCATTCTCTTCGGCAAGAGTATATTGCGACTCGATCTTCTCAATGCCTTCAGCACTAAGACGAATATCGAGTACCCTGAGGCGTCCTATGAGTTGCTGATTCTCAGGGAAGAGGAAGGATAGCTTCCGCTGTCCCAAGGTCAGCGTCATATCTGCACGGATAATGTTTGCACGGATATTATACGAGTTGTCTTCCGTCATCAGTCCGGAGGGGACATCGATGCTCACCACTTTCGCCGACGAGGCATTGATATACTTCACCAACGAGGCAAAGCCTCCGGCAAGTGGTTTGTTCAGTCCAGAACCGAAGAGGCCATCAATGACCAGCGTATCCGCCTCCAACTTCGGAGGTTCAAACTCATGTGTAATCTCCGTGAAATTCTTCACTTTCTTCTCAAGGAGACGCTTCTTATTGGTCATGCAATCTTCCGAGAGATGATCGGAGATATTGAAGAGAAACGTTTGCACGTTGTATCCCTTCTCACTCAGCATACGGGCAACAGCCAACGCATCGCCGCCATTGTTACCCGGTCCTGCAAAGACAACAATAGGCGTATCCACCCGCCATTCAAAAGTGATGACCTGTGTGATAGCCTTCGCAGCACGTTCCATCAAATCAATGGAACTGATAGGCTCATGTTCTATCGTATACTTGTCCAGTTCATGAATCTGGGCACTCGTAAATATTTTCATTTGTGCAAAAGTAGTGAAAAAGCCCCACTTATTACACAGATTAACACAGATTAATACTATTTTTCTTAGAAAAACTGCGAAATCTGTGGCTTTTTTAGTAATTTTGCCGAAAATTTCATCATTTCGCACATGGAGACTATAAAAATCAACGACAGACGCTTCAAGATTTCTATCCCTGAAGCAGAGATTAAAAACCGCATCAAGACGGTTGCTGCACAAATCAGTAAGGACATGGAGGGTAAGAATCCACTCTTCCTTGGAGTACTCAATGGCGCTTTTATATTTGCCGCCGATCTGATGCGAGAAATGACTATCCCCTGCGAAATCTCGTTTGTGAAACTTGCCTCCTACCAAGGTACTACCTCTACTGGAACTATCCAGGAGGTCATCGGTATCAACGAGAATCTCACTGGACGTACAGTGATCATCGTGGAAGATATCGTGGAGAGCGGTGCAACCATGAAACGGATGATTGAACAGTTGGGTACGAGGAACCCTGCCTCCGTACACATCTGCACCCTCTTCTTCAAGCCTGAAAAGCTGAAGGAGGAATTAGATCTTGACTATGTCGTTTTCCGCATCCCCGACGATTTCATCGTTGGCTATGGTCTCGATTACGATCAGGGAGGACGAGGACTGAAGGATATCTACACCATCGTAGAAGACTAGACGAAGACAATAAGTGTAAAAAGATTAAAGGATAATGAAGAACATTGTAATTTTCGGTGCGCCTGGCTCCGGCAAAGGAACCCAGAGCGACAAGATGATTGAGAAGTACGGTCTGAACCACATCTCTACAGGCGACGTACTCCGTAGTGAGATTAAGAAAGGTACAGAACTCGGAAAGACCGCTGCTGGCTATATCGACAACGGACAGTTGATTCCTGATGACCTGATGGTGAGCATCCTCGCCTCCGTGTACGATGCATTCGGACGTGAGCACAAGGGTGTCATCTTCGACGGTTTCCCTCGCACGATTCCACAGGCTGAAGCTCTGAAGAAGATGCTTGAGGAGCGTGGTGACAAGGTGGCTGCAATGATTGAGCTCGATGTGCCTGAGGATGAACTGATGAAACGTCTGATTCTCCGCGGACAGCAGAGCGGACGTGCCGATGACAACGAGGAGACGATCAAAAAACGCCTTGTGGTGTATCATTCTCAGACACAGCCGCTTATCGAGTGGTATAAGAACGAAGGAATACACTATCATATCAACGGCCTCGGCGAACTCGACCGTATCTTCGCCGACATCTGTGCTGTGATAGACAATATTTAAGAATGGAGAGTAATTTCGTAGACTATGTAAAGATCATGTGCCGCTCAGGCAAGGGCGGCAAAGGGTCTATGCACCTGAAACATGTGAAGTACAACCCCAACGGCGGTCCTGATGGTGGCGACGGTGGTAAAGGCGGCAGCATCATCCTGCGTGGTAACCATAACTATTGGACACTGCTTCATCTGAAGTACGAACGACACATCTTCGCAGAACACGGCGGAAACGGTGGCAAGGACAAGTGTCACGGAACCGACGGAAAGGATGTTTATATCGACGTACCCTGCGGAACGGTGGTCTATAATGCCGAGACGGGAAAATATGTCTGCGATGTCACTTACGACGGACAAGAGGTACTCCTCTTGAAAGGTGGTCGCGGAGGCTTGGGTAATTTCCAGTTCCGCACGGCCACGAATCAGGCGCCTCGCTACGCACAGCCTGGCGAGCCCATGATGGAAATGACCGTCATCCTCGAACTGAAACTCCTGGCTGACGTAGGTCTTGTGGGATTCCCCAATGCCGGAAAGTCTACGTTGGTATCTGCCCTCAGCAATGCCCGTCCGAAGATTGCCAACTATCCCTTCACCACCATGGAACCATCACTGGGCATTGTGGGTTATCGCGATGGTAAATCCTTCGTCATGGCCGATATTCCTGGCATCATCGAAGGCGCCTCAGAAGGAAAAGGTCTCGGCCTGAGATTCCTACGTCATATCGAGCGTAACTCTCTGTTACTCTTTATGGTACCAGGCGACACCGACGATATCAAACATGAATACGAAGTCCTCCTCAACGAACTTCGAAAGTTCAATCCTGAGATGCTCGACAAACATCGTGTCTTAGCTGTCACAAAGTGTGACCTCCTTGATGAAGAACTCATCGAGATGCTCAAGACAGACCTCCTTTCTCACAATGGGGACGATCCCCTTTGTGAGATTGTGTTTATCTCTGCTGTGACGGGGTATGGTCTCGAGGAGCTGAAGGATGTCCTCTGGCGCGAACTCAATGCCGAGAGTAATAAGCTGCAGGCCCTCACCGCTGAGGACAGTCTTGTGCATCGTGACAAGGACATGACACGCTTTGCCGCAGAAATGGCTGATGAAGGCGAGGATGAAGACATCGAATACGTTGATGCCGAAGATATCGAAGACATCGATGATTTCGAATACGAAGAAGAATGGGAGGACGAGAAATGACCAGACGAATCATCCTTTCATTAATCACCATTCACTGTTCACTATTCCCTGCTCTTGCCCAACAACAGTTTACAGCGCTGGAGCAGCAGAAGATCAGTATCGACACCCCTGGACTTTTCGATCAGTCAGATGCCTTCACCATCGACTTCGCCTTGCTACGGCCTAACGAATACAGCTTCCCACTGCCCGTAGGAAAGGCCGAGGCGGGTAAGGACTACAACGTAGAGATCACCTCTTCGAAGGGTGATGCTGTAAAGGCCATGTTCGACGGTACAGTACGTATGTCTTGGAATCACCCCAAATACGGCAAGGTCATCGTGTTACGCCACGACAACGGTCTGGAGACCGTCTATGGCCGTAATGCCGAAAACCGCGTAAAGGTCGGTGATGAGGTGAAAGCAGGACAGACTATCGCCATTATCGGAGGCTCTGACGATCGCACATACTGTGAGTTTGCTGTGATGGTGAACGGTGCCCGCCTCAATCCAGAGATGATTCTCGACCTCAAGTCGCATCGTCTGCTCCAAAAGACCATCCTTTGTCAGAAGGTAGGTTTCAAGGTGAAGGTGACCACTACCGAGCCTGACCCCTGGGATGAACGCCGTCTTGCCAAGAAAGGCAAGGAGGAGCCGATGAAGATGCAAGACCCATTCGGCGGCAGTTCAAAGTTCACGCTCAACCTCGCCAGCATCTCTGATAAAGAATGGTGCTATCCCCTGCCTGGAGCCAAGGTCATCAGTCCTTATGGCGCACGCGGAAGACGTTCTCACTCTGGTGTAGACCTGAAGACCAAGCCCAACGACCCCATCTATGCCGCTTTCGACGGTGTGGTGACGATGTCGCAGGTCTATAGCGGCTATGGCAACTGCATCATCCTTCGTCACGCCAATGGTCTCGAAACCCTTTACAGCCACAATTCCAAGAACCTCGTAAAGGTTGGCGACCACGTGAAATGCGGACAGCAGATAGCCCTTACAGGACGTACTGGACGTGCTACCACCGAGCACCTTCATTTTGAGGTACGCGTGGCTGGTGTTCATTACAATCCGAATATGATCTTTGATCATAACACCCATAAGCTGAAGAAAGACAAAGTCACTTTCCAGAAAAGACGCAAGTAATTTTACCATTTTTCAAAAAAGTTGGAATTTTGTAACATTATTCCAATTCTTTTCACTAATTTTGCACCCGTAAACAAGTAACTTGGGTGTGAACCCATCAATTAATTATTAACAACAATTCTAAATTATGCAGAAAAGATTGTTCTTTCTGGTCACTTTGCTGTTAACGCTTTCGTTAACGGCTATGGCCCAAATCACAACGTCAAGTATGGCAGGAAAGGTGACTCTCGACGACGAAAAAGGCGAGGAAGTCATCGGTGCTACCGTTGTAGCTGTACACGTGCCTTCAGGCACGCGTTACACTGCTGTCACCAACACTTCCGGACGCTTCTCTATTCAGGGTATGCGTACTGGCGGTCCTTACGAGGTGACAGTGTCTTATGTCGGTTTTCAGACCAAGACCCTGAAGGGCATTACCCTCCAGTTGGCTGAGACCTACAACCTCTCCGTATGGCTCTCAGAGAATGCCACAGAACTCGGCGAGGTCATCGTCAGCGGTAAGGCTTCAAAGTTCGCTGCCGAGAAGACTGGTGCTGCTACTAACATCAACAGTGCACAGATTACGGCGCTGCCTACGGTTAGTCGTTCGATTACCGATGTCACCCGTCTGTCACCTTATGGTGGTAACGGCATGAGCTTTGCAGGTGCCGATGGTCGTACAGCCAACTTCACGATTGACGGTGCTAACTTCAACAACAACTTTGGTCTTTCCGACAAGCTGCCTGGTGGCGGTAACCCCGTTTCTCTCGATGCCATCGAGGAGTTGCAGGTGGTGATTTCTCCTTATGATGTCCGTCAGACCAACTTCATCGGCGGTGGTGTAAACGCCATCACGAAGTCAGGTACGAACACCTTCAAGGGTTCTGCCTACATCTATCACCGCAACGAGAACCTGCGTGGTGACGTTGTCGACAAGGTAACTCTGCCCACAGCGCGTGAGAAGGACCGTCAGACCACATACGGATTCTCTCTCGGAGGTCCGATCATCAAGAACAAGGTTTTCTTCTTCGTCAATGGTGAAATGATCAAGACCCCAACGATCTCTTCACCTTGGCGCGGTTCTACCAATGGTGTGGCTGATGTCGCTCAGAACATCTCTCGCACCAAGCTCTCTGACCTTGAGACCATCTCTAACTTCGCAAAGAGCAAGTACGGTTATGACACTGGCAGCTGGACCAGCTTCCCTGCCGACGAGAGCAACTACAAGATTCTGGCCCGTCTGGACTGGAACATCACCGATAAGCATCATCTGGCCCTGCGCTATAACTACACCAAGAACACCATTTGGAATGCGCCTAACGCTACCTCTATGGATGGTGGTACCCGTATGGCCGGCGCCCGTATGTCACAGTACTCCATGTCGTTTGCCAACTCTATGTACTCGATGGACAACCTCGTACATTCTTGGTCTATCGACCTGAACAGCCGTCTGACGGATAATCTCTCCAACCAGTTCCTGGCTACATTGTCTAAGCTCGATGATATCCGCGGTACCGATTCTTCTGAGTTCCCCTTCATCGACATCCTCGATGGTGGCGACAACAACTACATGGCCCTCGGTTATGAGTTGTTCACCTGGAATAACGCCGTTCATAACACCATTTGGAACATCAAGGACGACGTGACTTATTACATGGGTAAGCACAAGATCATGGCTGGTCTCACTTTCGAGCATCAGATGGCTGACAACCAGTATATGCGTAATGGTACCGGTTACTACCGTTACAACTCGATGGACGACTTCATGAACGGTGCTGCTCCTGAGATCGTATGTCTGACTTACGGTTACGACGGTGAGTCGAAGCCAGCTGCCCGTGTGCAGTTCAATCGCGCCGGCATCTATGCCCAGGATGATTTCAACATCTCCGACAACTTCAAGCTGACCTACGGTCTGCGTGTTGACGGACTCTTCTTCAACAACAACGACCTGCTGAGAAACCAGGCCATCTACGACCTCGACTACGATGGTCGTCATATTGATACAGGCAAGTGGCCTAGCAACAGCATCACGCTCTCTCCGCGTATTGGTTTCACCTACGATGTCTTCGGTGATAAGAGCCTGAAGATCCGTGGAGGTTCTGGTCTCTTCTCCGGACGTCTGCCCCTCGTATTCTTCACCAACATGCCAACCAACGGCGGTCTCGTGCAGTATCAGGCACAGCTGAATGGTAAGACCAAGGTATGGGATGGTAAGAAGGACGCTGCTGTCAAGGGCTTCGAGAACTATTCCGGCGCCTATACCACCGACGCCAACGGCAACCGCTTCATTGACATGAACCAGTTTGCCGGTGGTCTTGTGACTGAGGACGGAAAGGCCAGCGTGGCAGCCCTTCAGAACAAGCTCTTCGCAATGGGTTATCCCTCTCACGTAACGCCTGAGATGGGTACTGTACCCTCTTCTATCTCTGCCGTCGATCCTGACTTCAAGATGCCGCAGGTATGGAAGACCTCTCTGGCTATTGACTACCAGATTCCTGTATCATTCCCCTTCACGGCTACTGTCGAGGGTATCTTCAACAAGAAGATCCACGACAACTGCATCAGCGACTGGGCCATTCCTTCTGTTGGCGGTTTCTCTCGCTTCAATGGCGTCGACAACCGTCCGATCTTCCCCACAGGATTCCGTACTGGTACGAAGGCCTTCGTGCTCGAGAACACCAGCAAGGGTTACGGTTGGAGTGCTAACGTAACGCTGACTGCACAGCCCTTCGAGTGGTTGAACCTGATGGCAGCCTACACCCACACCGTCTCTAAGGAAGTAACGGGTATGCCTGGTTCTGCTGCTGAGTCTGCCTTCACCTACGTTCCTACAGTGGAAGGTCCTAACAGCATCAAGCTCCACAACTCTCAGTATGTGACCCCAGACCGTATCGTGGCCAATGCCACCATCAACGACAAGAGCGGCAACCACTACAGCTTCATCTATGAGACCTGGCGCGGTGGATCCAGCTACTCTTATATGACAGTGAACGATATGAACAGCGACGGTTACAACTACGACGCCATCTATATTCCTACTGATGAGCAGGTGGCCAATGGCGAGTTCCGTTTCGTTTCTCAGGACGATGCCCAGCGCTTCATGGACTTTGTTCACAATGACAGCTACCTGAAGAAGCATCAGGGCGAGTATGCCGAGCCTTACAGCGTTTATGCACCTTGGGTACATCGTGTAGACTTCGCTTACAAGCACGACTTCAAGGTGAACGTGGGCAAGACCACTCACAAGCTGCAGCTCTCTTTGGACGTGAAGAACGTTCTGAACCTCTTCAACTCCAGCTGGGGTGTCAGCAAGACTCTGAACTCAGAGATTGGTTCCGAGGCCCGTATCCTGAAGTACGAGGGTGTCGATGCCGATGGTTATGCCACCTTCTCTACACCTTCAGCCATCAGTGCCAACACCAAGACATGGGCTCCTAACCATGCCATCAGCCAGTGCTGGTATGCTTCTGTAGGTATCAGATACATATTTAATTAATAAGGTAAAACAATAAAAAGGAAAAAGATATGAAACTTAGATATTTCATCCCGTCCCTCATAGCAGTGTTTGCTGCATTGTTCACAAGCTGCTCTGACAAACAGGAACCGACCTTCCTTGATGAGATTCGGGTGTCGAAGTCATATGTGAGCCTGGATACCAACGGCGGCTCTACAACCATCGATATCACGACCAACGGCAATTGGACCGTCTCTGAGATTCCTGAGTGGCTCACCGTTTCCCCAACTTCTGGCAGCGGCATCGGTAAAATCACCTTCTCTGCCGAAGAGGGCGTAGGCCGTACAGCTGAAGTACTCATCACCTGCGAGGGTAAGACCCAGCGCATCAACATCATTCAGGGTATTGCCACCGTTTCCAACGCTACTTGCGCTGAGGTGCTTGCAGGTCCCGAGTCAAAGACCTATCGCGTGACAGGTGTCTGCACAAAGATTGTGAATACCACCTACGGCAACTGGTATCTTGACGATGGTACCGGCGAGGTCTATATCTATGGTACCCTCGACTCGAAGGGCGGCACCAAGAACTTCCTCAGCTGGGGCATGGAGCCAGGTGACCAGGTGACTATCGAGGGCCCGAAGACCGTCTACAACGGTACTGTCGAGCTCGTCGACGTCACTGTCGTGAAGATTGAGAAGTCGCTCATCAAGTGCGACTCACTCACCGTAGCTGGTGTCGCTACCGACGTACTGCCTCTCGAAGGCGGTGAGATCGTAGCCAACCTCACCTGTAAGGGTAACGGCGTGGCTGTAGAGATTCCCGCTGACGCACAGAGCTGGCTGGGTGTTGTGGCTTCTACCGTAGGCACTAACCCCACAGTCACCTTCCGTGCACAGCACAATACTGGTGGCGACCGCAACACCACAGTGACCTTCAAGACCACTGACGGCAAGAAGACCTACACCTCTCAGGCAACCATCAACCAGAAGGGTGCCATCATCGAATGTCCGATTGCCGACTTCCTCGCTGCTGAAGTAGGCGACTCACAATATCGCCTCACTGGTGTCATCACCGAACTCTATGCCAGCGACAAGCAGGGTAAGAGCTTCTACATCGCCGACTACTCTGGTCAGGTGCTCATCTATCGTGCTGAAGGCTTCATCGAGGCCGGTGCCAAGGTTGGTGACGTCGTGACCGTCGTAGGTAAGCGCGGCGCATACAAAGAGACCCCACAGATGGTCAGCGGCACCTTCGAGAGCCTCGACCACGTTGTCACACCTGTGACCATCGCCGAGTTCCTCACGAAACCCGATAACAAGGATGTCTACTACATGGTCACTGGTACGCTCGACGAGATTGCCAACGACACTTACGGCAATGTCTACCTGAAGGATGGCGACGACCGTCTGTATGTCTACGGCTGTTATCCCGGCTGGGGTGCTACAGGCGATGCCCGTAAGGGCCTCATCGGCACTCTGGGTCTGAAGGTCGGCGACAAGCTCACCGTCATCGGTGTGAAGTCAACCTACAAGGACACGCCGCAGGTATCCAACGGTATCTATTTCTCTCATGTGAGTGCAAATTGATCAATCATTCATTCATAATGAGGGGCGCGCATCTGTGTGATACGCGCCCCTTTGCTTTTTTTAAATAAATGTTGTTAAAGGGTGTCACCGTGTCTGAATAATCGCTAAATAGTCTGAAAACATTTGGCAGGACGGGGGCTATTGCATAATTTTGCAGCGATGAAGAAGATGCGACTCGTTCTGTTGCTGCTCCTTGCGGGCACGATATCATCTCTGGCTCAACTGTCCGAGGAACCCGCCAACCGCCGTCGCCTCGTCGTGGTCGACGTCGAGACGCTCATCCCCGTCGCAGGGGCTAATGTCGTCAGCAATGAAAGCACGCAGACCACTGATTCCGCAGGCTACGTCAGCGTCTCCGACAATTGCCGGACGCTCTCCTTCTCGCACGTCAACTACGAGAGCCGCCTCATCAATCTGAACGAAGTGCGCGATACCGTCTTCCTCATCTCCAAACTCCTGAACCTGAAAGAGGTCATCGTCTTCGGTAAGGGGAAGAAACGCGACTACAGCGAACTGCAGAGGCGCCTGGGTCTTGATAAGGTCGAGGCGCAGCTGATTTCCGGAGGCAAGCGCGGCATGGACCTCATCGAAGTCTTCAACTACCTTTTCGTTCCCAAGAAATGGCGCAAGAGCTACCGCCGGAAGCAACGCATGAAACGCCTCAAAGAGACACTTGACAGCTATTGACTACCGTCTTACTACGACAGCGTTTTTGTATCTGTTCTTGTCGAGTATAAACCAAT
>Ga0247610_10002918_pt1 | contig 19237 bp, 15 predicted proteins | sample 174DNAGHGhighgp2_FD_193483 | JGI IMG/M metagenome (GOLD analysis project Ga0247610, IMG submission 193483) | Sheep rumen microbial communities from Palmerston North, Manawatu-Wanganui, New Zealand - 1742 DNA GHGhigh gp2 | ecosystem: Host-associated > Mammals > Digestive system > Stomach > Rumen...
TACAAGGTGGAGAATCTTACATTCAGACTCTACAAGCCGAAAGACATAGAGTTCCTGGATGCCAGTTCGCCTTCGGGTATGCGTGTGTACGTGCGGACATTGGGAATGGTGTTGGCTTGTGCGGTCAATGAGTTGTATCCCAAAATGGACTTGCGTGTAGAGCATCCTATCAGCAAAGGTTACTACTGCACGCTCCAATGGCACATAGACAAGACGACCGAACCGGAAGATGCCAAGGAGCCTCCGGTGGTTACCAAGGAAATGGTGGAAGCCATAAAGCAACAAATGCTGAAGATCATCGCGGAGGACCGTCCTATCATCGAAGAAGAGAAGCAGACCAAAGAAGTGATTCGTATGTTTGCCGAGCGATACAACAACGAGAGCTCTATCTTCGAAACATTAGGAAACCCCTACTGCCGCTATTTCCGGATGGGTGACTTCATTGATTATTATACGAATGTCCTCCTGCCCAGTTCGGGATATATCAACCTCTTTGATGTAGAGATGTTCAAAGACGGTCTGTTACTACGTATTCCGAACCGGCAAAACCCGACGGTCCTCGAAGACTCCATTCAGCAGGAGAAGATGTTCTCCATTTTCCAGGAATACAACCGATGGAACAAACTGCTGCATATCAATAATGTCAATGATTTCAACATTGCCTGCAAAGACAAGAAATCATTTGAGATGATTAAGTTAGCCGAGGCACTGCACGAGAAAAAGATAGCGCAGATTGCCGATGCTATTGCCGAGAAACGCCCAAAGATCGTATTCATCAGCGGTCCCAGTTCCAGTGGTAAAACCACTTTCTCCAAACGTTTGCAGATTCAATTGCTCGTAGACGGGATCAAACCGGAGGTACTCTCCATGGATGATTATTTCGTCAATCGTGTGGACACGCCTAAAGATGAGAACGGAGAATTTGATTTCGAAACCGTGAAGGCGGTGGATCTGTCGTTCTTCCGTCAACAGATGCACGAATTGCTGGAGGGGAAAGAAGTGGACCTGCCTACTTTCGATTTTACGATTGGCGAACGTGTCTTCAAAGGTCGTAAACTCAAACTGCAGAAAGACTCTGTACTGGTGATCGAAGGCTTGCATGCACTCAATCCGTGCGTCCTGCCGGATGTGGACAAGAATCTGACTTTTAAGATTTTCGTATCGGCGCTGACCACTATCAATATAGATAACCACAACTGGATTCCGACGACCGATATCCGTCTGCTCCGTCGTGTGGTACGCGATTACAAATACCGCGGTTTCTCGGCGCAGGAGACGATTGCCCGTTGTCCGAGTGTCGTCCGCGGCGAACAGAAATGGGTGTATCCCTTCCAGGAAGAAGCTGATGTGATGTTCAACTCGGCTCTTATCTTTGAGTTCGCCGTACTGAAACGGCATGCGGAGCCGATTTTGTCTGAGGTGCCGAAGTACTGTGAAGAATATACGGAGGCACACCGGTTGCTTAAATTCCTGCAATACTTTATTCCGATTCCGGAGCGCGAGATTCCGCCTACATCCTTCCTCCGCGAGTTCGTCGGTGGTTCGTCCTTCCGTTACTAATGGCATACTATTTGTTGAAGTTGTCCATATGAGAAAACATATTTGTATAGTCTTTTTCATGATGCTCGTCACTACCGGTGTATGGGCAGATGATACGATAGAGGTGGCTCAGCGTCCGAATATTCTGGAATCCATGCCCAATGTGGAAGTGCTTCAGGATTCAGCTGTAGCGCTGCTGTTGGAAGGCGTGAAAGGAACGCTGGACTGGGTGGAGATAGACGGATACCGCGTACAGGTATACTCGTCGAACCAGCAACAGTACGCCAAATCGGAAGCCTTGGATTTGGAGAGCAAACTGCAGGAGAAGGTGAGCCATACTATTTACGTACAATATATTCCGCCTTTCTGGAAGGTGCGAATAGGAGATTTCCGATCCTATGAGGACGCCAAAGAGTACAAGAAAATCTTCGTTCAGCAGTATCCGGAGATGCTCGGGGATACATATATTGTTCGCGATAAAGTGAAAGTATTACAATGAATCTACAGGATTTTCATAGTAAGCCGGAGGTTACCAAAGCCATTTCTGCTTCGGTAGAGCAAGTCTTGCGTCAGATAGGAGAAGACCCGCAGCGTGAGGGGCTTGTGAAGACTCCGCACCGGGTGGGCGAAGCATTGCAGTTTCTTTGCAAGGGTTATAATGAAGACCCGGAGGCCATTCTCCGCTCTGCGCTCTTCGAAGAAGATTACCGCCAGATGGTGGTGGTCAAAGATATTGATTTCTATTCGCTCTGCGAACATCATATGCTTCCCTTCTTCGGCAAGGTACATGTGGCCTATATCCCCAACGGCCGCATCACGGGCCTCAGTAAAATAGCCCGGATAGTAGATGTTTTTGCACGTCGTTTGCAGGTTCAGGAACGCCTTACCACCCAAATCAAAGAGTGCATTCAAAAGACCCTTGACCCTCTTGGCGTAATGGTCGTGATCGAAGCGGAACACCTGTGCATGCAAATGCGCGGCGTACAGAAACAGCACGCCATGACGGTCACTTCCGATTTTACAGGTGCTTTCAATCAAGCCAAGACACGTGAAGAGTTCATGAAACTGATTAAAGGATGAAGCACACCAAAAAGGAAATAATCAGTAACCTGTTGTTGCTCTTTCTCCTTCTCTCCGCCAATCTGTATACCCTCTTTTTTGCCGACGCCTTGTTTAATGGCGCCATGGACAGGGTGTGGTATATATTGGTGACGGCATTTGGATATTCGGCGGGCTTGCTGCTTCTCAAGCAGCGGACCTTTTTTATCATCGCGGGCATCGCACAGATGACGGTGCTTCCCATCGAGGTCAGTAGTTTGTACCTCAACGGCCAACCGGTAAGCATGCCCTATATGCACTGGATCATTTCCACCAACAGGAATGAGGCCATGGAACTGCTCTCATCGGTTGGATGGGGCGTGTTGGCGGTAGTGATGGTATGGTGCCTGTACGGATGGCTCGTGACTTGTGTTCCGCAAAAGAAAATGATTCAGATGCCCAAGAAATGGGTAGCATGGAGCATTCTCGCAGCAGAGATGATTATCTTAATGAGCCTGCACGCATCTTATTTGAACAAAGAATACACGGCTCCTAACAAACGCGTTTATGCCGGAATATATGCCTGGTCGTTTGGCATGCGTATGGGACAAGTCTTCCCTTATGATATCTATCTGCAGACTTTCCGCGCCGTCAAGCACCAACGGGAGATAGATGGGATAGCCTCCTTGTCGGATTACCGATTCGGCATCACTCCCCGTCCGGATACGGACTCTGCCATCTGTGTGCTGGTGATAGGAGAAGCGGCAAGATTTCATAATTTCAGCTTGAACGGTCAGTACGAACGAGAGACCAATCCGCGGCTCTCGCGTCAACCGAACCTCATCTTCTATACCCATGCCTATGCGGAAGCGAATGCCACCGACCTGTCCGTACCGCTTATGCTCACCCGTGCGACATCGGAAGATCCGACGGTAGCTTATCAGGAAAAGACCGTATGCGGCGCTTTTCAGGAGGCCGGTTATCCGGTGGCTTGGCTGAGTGCCGAGTCGGATCCTATACGCTATTTGCAGCATGTGTTGCCCACTTTGGACACCACTTGGATTGCATCCGGAGAGGTACTGGACGAAGCCTTGTTCGAACCGTTCGATGGCCTTATCCAAGCAAAAGAAGGTACTAATCTGATTATACTGCATACCAAAGGGAGCCACCTGAATTATCAAGACCGTTATCCTCAGTCGTTTGCCCTGTTTGAGCCGTGTCTTAAACCCGGAGACTCCAACGGTGCGTTTGATAAAGAACTGATGACCAATACCTATGACAATACCATCCTGTACGCCGATTTTATACTGGATTCGCTCATACAAACCCTCTCCGCCACCCAACGTTGCGCATGCCTTATATACATGCCGGATCACGGAGAGAACCTGTGCGACGACGAACGCAAACTGTGGGTGCATGGTTCGTATGAAGGCAGCGAATGGGAGTACCACGTTCCTTTGATTGTATGGTATTCCGACTCCTTTAAAGAGCGATATCCGGATAAAGTGGTCGCCTTACAGGCCAATAAAGACAAACAAGTGTCTTCCCAAGTGCTGTTCCACACCTTATGCGATATGGTGAATCTCCAGGAGGTGGTGGACAGTCATTACTGTCTTTTCTCGGATAGTTTGACCGAGGTGTCATCTGTCCGTGTTCTCAACGGAAAAGGAGAAAATATAGGCATATAGCGGTTAAACACATATGCCAACGGCAATAAGATCACAAACGTGCTTATACACAGTACGAGGCAACCTGTTGTCGTTTCGAAGAACGAAAGAGGAACCCGGCATAGTACTGCCATACCTTTGATGACGCTGAAGGTAGGAAAATGCAAGCATAGTACGAGTAATGTGTTCCGGCCGATGTATTGAATGAACCGCACAATCCGTCCACCCGCTTTCTCCAGGATAAGCGCTATCGATAACCATAGGCCAACCGCAGAAAGATCCGTCAGATAGTACAAACACGGATTTCCGATGATGCTGTCGCATAATTTGATGTCTCCGTTGTAGGTATAACCTACCCATAGCCCAGCCAATGAACCCGCCAAAACAAGGCATAGTTTCGGCATGCTGAGGTCCCCAGTCTTTTCCTTGAAAAACACCTTGTATTCTGCGCCCAAGGCATATAAAGGCAGGATGATACAGGCTGCTGAAATACCCCATATCCAGTTCTGTTCCAAATAAGCAAGAACACATCCGACTCCCCCTACCGCCAGAATAACGATCCACCGTACCCATTGCCGGGAGATGCGGCTGATCCCGTAGTAGATCCACTCCAGACTCATCATGCAGCATAAGAACCATAGGGGACCGTTGTGAGACAACTTATCCGCCCTTCCGTACAGCATTCCTACTAAGGGCCGCCACCACGCTATGTTATCATCGGTCGTACTGCCGTAACGCGAAGAGACAAAGAACCAGAATGCCCATGTCAACACTCCCCATAGTACATACGGAATCAGCAGGCGCAAGGTCTTCTTCAGAAAGAATTCCCGGGGCGAGAGGGTCGTATTGGTAAACATACCGGCTGCAAAAAAGAAGGCCGGCAAGCAGACCAGATAGGCCGCCGTTCGTATTTCCGGCATCAATTGGGTATGAAACAGCACGACCGCCATAATGGAGAAGGCTTTCATCGTGTCCACCCATCCTATTCGAGAAACATCCGTTTGACCCATCTTTATTCTTCTTTATGCACCAACGCAACGATTATATAGGGGAGTGAGAGCGTGAAATAGGAAATGTCACAGTGCGTGGAGAAGAGTGTCACCGGTTCTTCCATGCGCCATATGACGCCCAATTGCGTAAAGAGCATGAAGGCAAACAGGAAGAGGGCGGTAATGGCTGCGTAACGGCGAAAAGTCATTTTGGGATAGGCCACACCCATTGCTACCAGCACCATCACACCCAATATCCATGGATTACCCGGTGAGGTCTGGGACATAAACGGGTTGCGATGGAAGAACACCCAATCGGCGGTGTCCCATAGCACGTAGGGCATAAAGAAGAACAGTACTACGGCAAGCGCAATGCCGATGAACCCTGTCTTCTTTTTCCAGTTCGTCTCCAACCAAGGCCGGAACAGGTATAACGCCATAGGAATGATGGCACTGAGCCGTGTCGAGGCTACACAACCGGAGATGATGGCCAAAAGCCACCATTTATCTTCCATCTTGATGGGATAACGGTGAATAAACAAGATCACGGAGCAAACCAGAAAAGCATTGCTAAGCCCGTCACTTCGCGTAGCAATCTCCCACCAATAGGCGGGGGAGATACACAGGATCAGTAACGCGGACAGCAATACGTTCCACGAACGGAAATAGTAATACAACGAGCCTGCGAAAACCAGCAAACAGAATGCTTGCAGCCACCCCACATCGCCCATCAGCCAAAACGGTATATTCAGATAATGCCACAACGGGAACGGTGAGGCAAAATGGAACTCGCTCACGTGCGTATGTACGCCGTACGGGTAGATCCCTTGAAAAAGTGCGTCCAGGAAATAAGTGGTAGCCGACCATCGGTCCACTTGGATGGACATCGGGTCGATTAAAAAGACAGACAACCCTACCAGCACGACCCAACCGGCAATAATAACCACCGACAGATTACGCGCCATACGCTCCGTAATATATATCCGTATCTTCTCTCTGTATAGCCAGAAAAGTCCTGTCGTTACGAGCCCGTAGAGTATTCCGCACCAAACGGGATGAAGTCCTATCCGCGGCACGTACTTGCATACGAAAAACAGATTCGTAGCAAGGAATAACAGCCATTGGATGGCACAAGGTACTATTGGGAATATCTTCTTCATGGGAGCCGTGTAAATACAAATCTGACTAACAAATAATTGATCGGAATCACAATACAATATACCAAAAGCGGTGCATATATTGGACTGAGACCCAACCACAGGAATAAGTTGAACAGTCCCATATGCATCAAATAATTGACAATATGACTGCCGATGAATCCGCCGGCACGATACATGGACATGTCCCTTCGGAACGTGAAGCGCGAACTGAGATAAAAATTACAGCACAGACTGACCACCCAACCGATCGTATAGGCAATATTGACGTTGATGAATAACCGGCATAGCAAATACACGCCGTAATGGATCGCCGTGGCAATCACTCCGACGATGCCGAACCGTATTATTTCCTTCCAGTTAATCTTCATAGTTGCCTTCCTGCAGGTCACGAACTGCTATTTTTATTATTTCTCCTGCCCCCGAATGTACCAGCACGGAATCTCTCGATACCAGAGACGGGGCACAGATACTGCGGGTAGCATCCACAATACCGTTGATGCCCGCAAGGTCCAACAAGGAGTAGAAAACGACATCCGACGATACGTGCTTGGCTTTGTTCGAATGCAGGTTCTCCGTCTTTTGAGGATGAAGGGCGGCATACTCATCCGAGTACCAAACCAGCATCGGTACATGGTACTCCGCTTCCGATACCTGATACGAACTGTGAAGTGATAGTTTTCGCGCATCATCCCAGAAACTCTCCCCGTGATCCGATATATAAACCATCACAGCCGGACGGTGCAGACTATCCATATAAGCGATGAGGCTGCTTAAGAAATAATCGGTGTACAGTATCGAATTGTCGTATGCGTTAATCAGCTGTTCTTTGTTTTCTTCCGAGATCATGGTATAACTTGCCGCGCGGCCCAATATCGGTTGGTAATAATCGAAAGCAACCGGCACACGGTGCTCATAGCGAAAGTGACTGCCCAGTGAATGAAGTACAAAAAATTGCATCGTATCGCGTGTTTCGGCTCGTACCTGATCAATCATCTGCGCATCATAATTGCCGTCAATATCAAAATCTTTGGCATACGAACGGGCGTAATCGCAACTCTCGCTGATACGTTCGGTGATGTCAAAAAGAACCTGTTTGCTTATATAACCACTCCAGAAACCTGCTTCCTGAAAAGCCTCCGGAAGCGATTTCTCCGTATAAGCCACATCGAACGAGTCCGCGGTGGCACGGGTCAGAAGAACCGGCACGGCATAAGCGGTTTGATTGGCCTGCGTATATACGGCATCGAAAGAAATCAGATTTTGTATCCCGTCCAAACATGGCGTCGTATTCCGCTCATAACCGTTGATGCCGAAATGGTCATACCTCGCCGCTTCGCCGATGACCAGTACCACCAACTCATCCGAATGACCCTTAACCGGCTGTAGTCCGAAGGAGAACGTCTCCACCTGTTTTTGGAGTTGTTTGACACGCTGATGTCGCTGCATCAGGTGGTAACTGTGAATATACAGGTTATACGGGAATATCTTGTAGAATTTCATTTCCACCAGCTCTACAGCCTCAGCCAGCGAGTCTTTCACCGTCCTCTCCTGATGAAGCCTCTTCAATACAAACATCATGGCTCCGACGCCTCCGATGAAGAGTACGACAGTGGCCCCTATTACCACCTTTCGGACAACAGGGCCTATCAGATAACGGTTCTCCACACGGCAGGCGAGAAAGAAATAAAGCACCCATAGCACCACCACACCCAGACAGGCAGGCCACAGGGAACCCAGCAGTTCCATGGTTTCATGAGCGTTAGTCTGCAAAATATTCTGCAAAAAAGGAGCGGAAGCGGATTGTTTGTTGAGATACAGACTCGCTATGTCGATAGGAAAGAAAAGAAAATTAAATATGCCTTCAATAATAAAATACGTCCGTGCTTTGAGAAATAAGGCAGGTAGCAGCAGGCACACTACCACCACACCCAAATAGGCAATTTTCTTCAGCCATGAATAGGATAAATCGGCCGCCAGGAATAAGGCAAACAGGATAGGAATCAACAGCAGAGCGAAAAGAATCCCTATACGCAACCCGTTTTTTATTCTTTCACTCATCTGATAATCATTATTTTAACTGCTGCTTTGCCTCCCTTGGTATTGCATAAAGCGGTATAAATACCGGGCGTGGCGCGCCGTCCGTCCGACAGTCTCACATCCCAAACAGCCGTACCGCCGTTACTGCGTGTCTTGCATACCAGATTGCCTCCGCTGTCCACGATGTTCACTTCGCTGTTATCCATCAGATTGGTGATGGCTACGTATCCTCCGTAGTCCGGTCGCACGGGATTCGGGAAAGCATAAGCGCTCTTCATGTCTTCTTCCGGTTCGCTGGAATCACTCAGGTACGATGCAATACCGCGGTCTGTACCCACAAACACTTCGCCCGTCTCCGGAACAATAGTGATGGATTGGATAGCATCCGACGGAAGAAGGGAGTTGTTCTCCGTGAAATGAGCCACGGTGATCGTATCATCTTCTATCACGTACAAACCGGATCCTGCCGTACCGATCCACATACGGTTACCGCCGTCCACGGCCATGCAGTTAATCGTCTCCTCGCCCAACAGATAGTCGCCCAGACCCGTACCGTCATTGCGGGGAATGATAATGCGCTCGCACGCGTTAGAGGTAAAAAAATCCACAGAAGACGGAATAGTGATGATACCGCTCTCCGTGCCAATCCATATACGGTCATTATGATCCTGTGCCCAGCAGTAGAAATAATCCCGGGTGATGGTCGTTCCTTTCTGGTCCACGAACTCCGAGCGTATCGCGATACGGTCATCGGAGCGAACGGTAGGCGTACCGCCGTCGTCCAACAAGACGATACGAGGTTTGTATCGCTGGTCCATGAACCATTTATACCTACTGCCACGACGATCCATCCAGATGCCCTTTGGCGTGTACAGAACGAGTTTCTCACTGCCCTCCTGATAGTTTAATCCCGTCCATTTATGATCCGGTGTCATGACATGGAGTACCTGGCCCAATGAGGTGGCATTCAGCACCCAAAGATTATTGTTCTCATCCATCATGGCGCCGTCTGTACGCACGTAGAACTTCTTGTCCTCTTCTTTGATGCTGGCACTCGCCACACGCAACGTACTGCCGTTCTTTCCGTCGGTATAATGCGTGAGTGTACCGTGATTGATCTCATATACGCCGGAGGTAAAGGTGGCTACATAGAAATGGTCCTGATCATTGTTATCCACCGCGATGCTCACCGGGTCGTAGGCCACATAGCCGTCCGGAGTGACAAAACTACCGAGGCCCCAACTACTCCAGTTGCCGTTACTGCACACATTCATTTTCGGCAAGCGCATGAACTGGCTCGTCCATCGTCCTCCGACCGTCGAATAAACCAATCCGTGAGCGGAGGTCAGGAAATAGCCGAAGTTACTGTTAGGTCCGTTCGGAACAAAACGGGTGTCTCCGCCGGTTCCCAAACGTAAAATGCCGTTATCGCGCTCTGCTCCCCAATACTCGCCGTTGCTGTACACGGCATCATTGAAAACATACTGATTGGTCAAGCCCGCCAACTGATAATCCTCCGTGATGCGGAAAAGACCCTGACCGCTGATGTACCCTAACAGCTGGTTATTCGAACTGTGAATCCAGTCGAACGTATTGGTGAATGCTTTCTTCCAACTGCCGCCTTGTCTGCTGTACAGCACGTTGTCTATCAGGATATGCAGTCGGTTATTGAAGGCCGCAGCATGCGTGAAGGTGCCGGTAGGAAGAGTGGTCTTATGCCAGAAATGATAGTCGATGATGTTATCCGCCAGGGATGCCGCATACATAAAGCGGTCATCGAAAGCGTACAGACTGTCGTTCATCTCCACCATCGCAAGCACGTTCACGTCTGAGGCGTTATCGCCGATATAATAGGTGTCGCTCACCTCGCCTTTCTTCGTATTGATGGCCAGAATACCGAAACTCATCGCCAGATACGTGCGTTTCGAACCGGCTAAGATAGCATGTATCTCCGTGGATAACGAACTGGCCTTCATCACCACATCCGGCATCTGGAGGACGTACCCGTCTTCGTCCAGCAAGTCGATTCGTCCGTCCTCGTAAGCAATGATCAGCCGCTTGGAGTTCTTGTCATAAGCGATTTGCGTAACCGTACTTCCGTTAAGACCGGAGGCTTTGCTCAGGTAATAAATCTGATCTTCTGCGCGCTCCACGTAGTAGAGTGCTCCTTCGGTACGTGCGTAGATACGCGTAGGCGTATGCACGAGTTGTACCGGGTTGCGGTAGGAGAAATGCAAGGTCCATTGCATGATAGACCCCAGACGCTTGCCATCTTCGTCCACCGTGCGGTCGGTGCTTTCGGGAGTCGCATGCGAATCATACTCCGCCAGACCGCTTCCTGTGCCCACGAACACCGAGCCTTTCGTATCCGCAGCCAAGGAAAGCACGGCATTGGAAGGCATGGTGGAATTGCCGGTGGTGTAATGGGCAACGATCTCTGTAGCGGCATTATTGAGCACATAGACACCCAAGTTCCCTGTGCCTACCCATATGTTTCCGTCTTTGTCTTCGCATAAAGCGTAGATATCCAGCGATGTAACGGGGTTCTCGCCGTTGTTGTCATACACGTCCGGTTGTACGATCGCATCGGAGGTGAAGAAATCCGTACCGGCCTCTATATACGCTACGCCGATGTCGGTTCCCATCCATATGCGTCCGCGGCTGTCCTGCATCAGTGCACGCATCTCCGTGGGCTCGAAAGTGCGGCCGTGCTGGTTCGTCCATTGTGTACGACGTACATAGCGGTCGTCGGAATCATCCCATCGCGTGCCGTGGTCATCCAACAGGTACAGGAACGTATTATACCGCGCGGTGCCGAGCCATTTGTAGTCAGGGTTGGTGCGGTCGATAAGCAAGGCGTTGGGGGTGTATAGCGCCAATCCGCCGTTGCCGTCCTGCAAGGTTACGGCATGCCATTGGCCCTCTGTGTCCAGGCATTGCAACTGCGAACGGCTACCGGCATTAAGCATCCATAGATGATTATCATTGTCGAACAGCGCCCCGTCCAGACGGGTGTAGGTGTCCGGATTGCCGGAGGCTACCAAGGTGTTGTCATCTCCCGCCACAAAATGATGAACCACCTGGTCGCTCTTGAACTCATACAGTCCCGTGCCGTAACTGGTGACGAAATAATGACTCTTGTCCAGCGGATCCACGGCTACATTCATGAAGTCTAGCACTTCTTTGCCCGTCCGGCTCTTGATAGCTGCCTGGTCGATATTCGTCCATCGCTCTCCGTCGTAGCGCATCACCACTCCCGGGTTCTTATACCGGTCAGACCATCGTCCGCCGTTCACCATCCATACGTTGCCCTGGGAGGCCTTCAGACTGTATGCTACATTGTTCAGCGGTCCCTGCGGTTTGTAGGTAAGATGCTCGGATAGCATATCGCGCACGATGCCTTCTCCGCCGCCGGCCGACCACTGGCTCGTGCCGTCGTCATAGTATTTGCCTTTGTTGGGGTCGGGCTGAATACGCGAGGAACGTTTCTCGCGTTTCCAGAATGTATAATCCACGATATTGTCTTTCCGCGAGGCGCAGAAAAGGCTGTCGCTCGTGAAAGCGTAGATGCTGTCTTTCGTCAGTACCACATCGACCACTTCGGTCTCCTGACCGCCCGGACGCAACCAGTAACTGTCAATCAGTTTGCGTTCATCCAAATCCAGTGTCTGCACGCCGTATGGCGTACTTAGATAGGCAATACGACCCTCGATGGTGCAGTTATTGATCGTCTTGCGTTGCGTCATGTCTTTATCGTACAAATCGCCTATGTACCGTATGCCGGAGGCACTCAGCAGGTCAATCTTTCCGGTGTAATAACCGATCACCAACTGCTTTCCCGTCGCGTCATAACTGATACAGGTGACTCCGATGCCGTTCATACCCGGGAAGTGGGTCTGAAGGACTTCCGTCTGCTTGTTGACGCTGTATATATTTCCGTCCGACAACGCATATACATATTCGTCCGACATCGCTATCTGCGTCACGTTATTGTACGCCAGGTGGGAAATCCATTTGCCTGCCATCACCGGTCCTGCCGGCATCAGGCATAAAATCCACACGATTATATTTCGCAATCTTACCATGTAGCAACTTTTTATAACAACTTAACCAACTCTTTCAGTGCCCGTGCCCGGTGACTGATACTGTTCTTGACCGAGGCAGGCAGTTCGGCAAAAGTGCGGTCATACCCTTCGGGAATGAAAAGCGGATCATATCCGAAACCGCCCTCACCGTACTCCGCGGTAGCTATCCGTCCGCGCACCACACCTTCCACCTGACAGACGGATGGTTTTCCACCGTCCGCGGAGAATCGTATCAGCGTGATCACCGTGCGGAATTGGCATCCGCGATTCTCGTTTCCGTCCAGTTCCCGCAAGGCTTTCGCCCGATTGGCAGCAGGCTCTCCTGCCCACCGCGCCGTATAGACACCCGGTGCACCGTGCAGCGCATCGATCTCCAGACCCGTATCATCCGCAAAAACACCGTCGATATCCGACAGGGAAAGCCTCTTGCCGGAGATCCAGTCAGATACCGTCTCTGCTTTGATCCTACTGTTGGCTTCAAGCGTACTGCCGGTCTCGTCTATCTCGGCGTCAAAACCGATATCGCGCAGACTGAGTACTTCTACATACGGCGGCATGATCTGCCGCACTTCGGATAACTTATGGTCATTATTGGATGCAAAAACCAACCGCATACGTTCTCTTATTTGTCACTTTTCATTTTCAATAATATCTTCAGTGCCGCCGAAGAACTGATCTCCGGCTGTTCGTCCAGCAGGGCATCTACGGATTTGGCTACGTCTGCGCCGCGGAAGCCCAACTGCCCCATGGCATCGATCAGATCTGCCCGTAACGGATGTTCGGCTTTCGGTTCGGGAGCCGGTTTGGGCGCGGGGGCAGCTGCTTTGGGCGCTTTGGGTTCTTTGCGCTTGGGGGCGTTGAGTAACAGCAGTTTGAGCACGTGAGGCAGCGTGTTGGCCGGACCCCAGGCTGCCATGCCGGCTTCCCATACCAAAGTCTCCGACTGCAACGTGCCGTTTTTCACCAGTTGTGCCAACTCCGTCTTGTTAAAAGGACCGGCCTGCTGACCGTTCACCAACACGTACACCGCCATCTTTTGTTCCGGCAACTTGGGAGGTGTCACTTTCTTGGGCTGCATCGCCCTGCTCATGCTCCTGTATAGATATCCGTATCCCATAAAAAAACCTTTGCGGCTGCAAAGGTACTACAAAAATTGCATATATGCAAATTTTTGCGCATTTTTATTTTATCTCGTCATACGTAAAGCCGCGTTGCAGCAGAAATCGCATCCTTTTTTCTTCGCTGTCGGACTTGCGTTGGGCGGTTAAAGCCTTCAGATTGGCCTTGTATTGCGTCTCGTCAATCGCATTCATAGCATCGCTGATAGCGGATGCCGGCAGATGGAGGGCTTGCAAACCGGCACGGATCTTGACACGACCCCATGACTGGAAAGCCACTTTGTCATGTACATAGGCTTGACAAAAACGGACATCGTTCAAGAAGTCCCGCTCATAGAGAATCTCCTCGATTTCATCGAACAAATCCGAAGGTACCCCCCACTCTGTAAGCTTACGTCTAACGTCTGCGGCACAGTGCTCCGAACGCGCACAGTACGCCTCTGCTTTGTCAAGCCATTCGGCCTTCGATAATTCGCGGTTTGCCATACATGTCATTCGTTATGTGTATATCCTTATACCCCTTCTCCGTCAGCAATACCTGCAGTTCCGACGGATAGGCTTCGTTAATCTCCATAAATAGATGCGTACCCAGATGCAAAGAAGCAATGCGTCTATAGAATAAGAGCGGATCCGTATCCGGCACAAACAAGGCCGTATGCGGTTCAAAGGCCAAAACATTCGGTCTCATCGATTTTTTTTCGCTTTCTGTGATGTAGGGAGGGTTACTGACCACGATGTCAAAAGGCGCGAAAGTCCCGCATTCATCGGAAAAAATATCCATCTGTCGGAAGTCCACCTCCGCTTCATTCCGCTGTGCATTTTCTTTGGCTACGCCTATCGCCTCTTCGGAGATATCGATGCCTTTCACCAGCCAATCGGGATGCTTTTTCTTCAACGCGATCGCAATGCATCCGCTTCCCGTTCCGATATCCAATACCCGAATAGCAGCACGATCGGTCTGTATGCTGTATGCTGTATTCACTCTCTCTACCAACTCGGCCGTCTCCGGTCGCGGGATAAGGGTCGCGGGAGTCACTTTCAAGTCCAGTCCGCACCATAAAGTATGTCCGAAAATATACTGAATAGGCTCAAAATGCAGCAAACGGTCAATTATTGTTTGCATATTCGGAATATTTTTTGTACCTTTGCAGCCGCAAAGCAATTGCGTGCGGCTGAGACCCGTTGTTTCTTCCGCTATCCACCACGCCAACCCCTCCGCTTCGTCGGACGGATAAACGGCCCGGAGCTGCGATGCCATATGTTGGATGATTGAAATCACGGCACAAAGGTACAATAAAAAAATGAATTACGCAAATTATATTGCACATTGTATTGAAATTGCCCGACGCGGCGAGTATTTTGTAGCGCCCAACCCGATGGTAGGTGCCGTATTGGTGCGGAACAGCGATGAAACGGTTCTGTCCGAAGGATGGCATCAACAATACGGCGAGGCGCACGCCGAGGTCAACTGCTTCAGAAATTACGAATTAAAAATTAAAAATAACGAATTATCCGCTGTCAATCTCAAAGAATGCACCCTCTTTGTGAGTCTCGAGCCTTGTTCCCATTATGGTAAGACCCCTCCGTGCGCGAAGCTGATCATCGAGAAAGGGGTCGGTCGCGTGGTGGTAGGTATGCTGGACCCCAACCCGTTGGTAGCGGGCAAAGGGGTACAGATGCTTCGCGAAGCGGGTATAGAAGTGGAGGTAGGCATACTGGAAGACCAATGTCGCGAACTGAACAAACGTTTTCTTTGCTTGCATGAGAAGCACCGTCCGTACGTCATTCTCAAATGGGCGCAGACGGCCGACGGCTATGTGGATAAAAAGCGCGCATTCATCGGTGAAATATCATCCTCCACCGGCATGCATCTCAACGGAGCGCTGGCTATCTCTACGCCTCAAACGAAGAAGATCGTGCATCGTATGCGGGCGGAGAATATGGCGATCATGGTGGGAACCAACACCGTCCTGCTCGATAATCCGCGATTGCTCAACACCCATTGGGAAGGCCGAAACCCTATCCGCGTGACGCTTGACAGGCATCACAGGATACCTTCCGACGCACGGATTTTATCCGATGAAACCGGAACAAATGAGACCATCGTCTATCGTGACCGGACCGATTGGCCGTTTGTCCTTTCCGACCTCGCCAAACGGAATATTCATTCGATCCTGATAGAAGGCGGTCCAACCCTTTTGGCACATATTTTGCACACCGGAATATGGGATGAGATCCATGTCGAGGTAGCTCCCGAACTGATGATCGGAGACGGTGTTCCGGCGCCAAGCATCGCGCTTCCTGCGGATTTTGAGGAGGTGGACGGACATCGCCTCTACACGATAAAAAATAGATAAATATGCAATTTTATTTGCATATCTGCAATTTTTGTTGTACCTTTGCACCCGATTTTAATTTGGATAAGTATGCGTAAAATGACAGTTATCACATTCGTCCTGTTCGTCCTTTCGTCTTTCGTCTCGGTGATGGCGGATGATGTGGTGTATATCACTACGGAAGAGTTCCGTGCACGTGTGTTTGACTATAAAGCGGATAAGGAATGGAATTACAGGGGGAATAAACCCTGCGTCATTGATTTCTATACCACGTGGTGCGGGCCGTGCAAGCGGTTGGCGCCGATCATGGAGGAGTTGAGTCAGAAATACTGCGACCAGGTCGTTTTCTACAAGGCGGACACCGAGCGTGAGCGCGAGTTGGCTTATGTATTCGGTATCAACAGTATTCCGCAGGTATTGTATATTCCGGTGGAAGGCAAACCGATGATGCTCAAAGGGCTTTACCCGAAGGAAGAGATAGTCAAGATCATTGATGATTTTCTGCTAAAAAAGAAGGAATAGATGCAGGTTGAGCTGATTCTTTTAATATTATCCCTTTTGTTCTTCGTCAGTATTGTAGCCGATAAGATCGGTTATAAGTTCGGCGTGCCGGCTTTGCTGCTGTTCCTGGTAGTAGGAATGATTTTCGGCTCGGACGGCATAGGCGCTTTGTTTGGCGGCGTCGGATTGCAGATCGATACGGGGCATGCGGAAGCACTCAGTACCGTCGCGATGTGTATCATCCTTTTCAGCGGCGGTATGGATACCAAGCTGAGTGATGTCAAGTCGGTGCTCGGTCCGGGTATTATGCTGGCTACGGTGGGCGTACTGATCACCTGTATCGTCACGGGCGTGATCATCTATTTTATCTTCGGTTGGCTGAATGCGGTAGTGACGGTCTCCATATGGATGGCGCTGCTTATTGCGGCTACGATGTCCAGTACGGACAGCGCGAGTGTCTTCTCTATTATGCGTACCAACGGTATCGGTCTGAAGCATGACTTGCGGCCATTATTGGAGTTAGAGTCCGGCGCCAATGACCCGATGGCGTATGTACTGACCACCACCCTTATCGGCGTGGTGCTGTCGGGCAGCCGACAAGTGGACTCGTTGCCGATCATCCAGACGATTGTCATCCAACTCGTCATGGGCTCCGTGCTGGGTTTTGCTTTCGGTCAAGGTCTGGTGCTGCTTATGCGCCGCGTCAAACTGGCCAACGAAGCGCTCTACCCGATCATGGTGCTCACGGCATGTATCTTCATTTTCTCCATCACGTATTATCTCAAAGGAAACACCTACCTGGCGGTGTATGTCGGCGGTTTGATAATAGGAAACAGCAAGTTCACGCGTAAGCGTCAGACGAAAGCGTTCTTCAACGGTCTCACATGGCTCAGTCAGCTCGTGATGTTCCTCATGCTCGGTCTGATGGTGCATCCGAAAGAGTTAATTCATCTGAATGTATGGCTGCCGTGTCTTATCATCAGTATCGTGATGGTTTGTATCTCCCGTCCGCTGTCCGTATGGCTGTGCATGCTGCCTTTCCGCCGCTGGCATACGCGTGACCGGATTGTGCTCAGTTGGGTGGGACTCAAAGGTGCCGTGCCGGTTATTTTTGCGGTCATGTGTAAGGCGGAAGGAGTGCCCTATGCCGAACTGATCTTCAATGTGATCTTCCTTTGCACCATCGTCTCGCTGCTTACGCAAGGCACTTCGCTGACGACTATCGCGAAGCGTCTGAACCTGGCTACACCGCCGCAGGAGGAGAAACGGCTTGAGTATTTCGATATGGACTTGCCGGATGAGATCCAATCGACGGCGCGCGAAGTGGAGGTGACCGAACGTATCCTGGAGAACGGCAACACGCCGCGGGAGATCAAGATACCGCCCCATACGCTGATTGTGATGGTCAAACGCGGTGAAGATTTCTTTATCCCTACCGGCTCGAGTGAACTGCATATAGGCGACCAGTTGCTGGTTATCTCCGATCGTGACGCGAATGCGGCATACCGGCACATGGCGGACGAAGCCGAAGAGGAAGCCCAATGGCGCGCAGAGATGCGGGCCAAGATGAAAGCCCGTTGGCTCAAAGCCACGAGATGGATGCATCGGAGATGAGAGTTGAGAGTTGAAAGTTTAGAGTTTATAGTTGATTATATGGCAAAGACCATTGTGTTTCTTACCGGAGCAACCGGTACGATGGGGTATGCAGGAATGATGGAAATCCTGAAATACCCGCAAAACTACGAGTTACGAATCCTGGCAAGACCCAGCAAGAAGAACAAAGAACTTCTTGCGCCGCTGTTGGAGCAATACGATGCGCTTCATGTGATATGGGGTGATCTCACGAAATATGAAGACGTGCTCAAAGGAGTCTCGGGTGCAGATATCGTGCTGCATGTAGGCGGCATGGTTTCTCCGCAGGCGGACTATCGTCCTAAAGCAACGCTGCGCACCAATATCTCTGCCGCGCAGTACGTCACCAAAGCCGTTTTGGCGCAGCCGGAGGACCAACAGCCGAAAGTGGTGTATGTGGGTTCGGTAGCGCAAATGGGTGACCGTCGCGAACCGCTCCACTGGGGACGGGCAGGCGATCCTATCTGCGTCTCTGCGTACGACCATTACGGACTGACCAAAGCCCTCGCAGAGCGTATCATCACCGATTCGGGCATCAAGACCTGGGCCAGTCTCCGTCAGTCAGGCATCCTCTATCCGGCTATCCTCAAGAACTACGACCCGATCATGTTCCATGTCCCCATCCGCGGCGTGCTGGAATGGGCGACGGTAGAAGACAGCGGACGTTTGCTCGAACGCGTATGCCGCCCCGAAGTGCCGGCTGCGTTCTGGAATAACTACTATAACATCGGTTCCGGCAAAGAGTACCGCCTGTCGAACTATGAGTTCGAGGTACTGCTGCTCGATGCCATCGGTTGCCCGAGACCGGAGAAGATATTCAATGCCAACTGGTTCACCACCCGTAATTTCCACGGGATGTGGTATATAGACGGCGACAAACTGGAGGAATTCCTGCATTTCCGTGCGAACGTGCCTGTCAAAGACTATTTCGCTCAGATGGCGAAAGCGCCGTCCCTGCCGTGGGGCATCAAGTTCGCCGCCAAGACTCATATTGCCAAACTGTTTCCGCATTGCGTCAAAGCGGCGATGTGGTTCATGGCGAACAGCAAGGAGCATGGTACACAATGGTGGATAAAAAACAACATCATGCCACGTGTACATGCCTATTACGGTTCGTTGGAGGCGTACAAGGCTA
>Ga0247610_10002919_pt1 | contig 19231 bp, 17 predicted proteins | sample 174DNAGHGhighgp2_FD_193483 | JGI IMG/M metagenome (GOLD analysis project Ga0247610, IMG submission 193483) | Sheep rumen microbial communities from Palmerston North, Manawatu-Wanganui, New Zealand - 1742 DNA GHGhigh gp2 | ecosystem: Host-associated > Mammals > Digestive system > Stomach > Rumen...
AGGCGGGTGGACAAGCGATCTGCATCGCGCCGCTACAACCTAATACCCTTGCTATGTTCCCATCCTGGGGGATTCAAAGGGAGCTGGCCGTACAGGACTTGCCCGTTTTGCGGGTGCAAAGGTACAATAAAAAAGTGAATACTGAATAGTGAAAAGAGAAAAAATTGCTGCCGCACGACATTTTTAACTATTTTTTGAGTCAAAGCACTCGATATATGCGGAAAAATGCGTAATTTTGCACCCGATGACTCCAATAGAATATGTACAATTGAAAGCATTTGCCCGTCAGGACGGAGCTCTGTTGGCCTTGCTATGGGTTGCGACATTCCTCTTATATATCATAGGCGTGTCGAATCAGTTGCTCGGCCTTGCTGCTTTTTTCCTGATGTGCTATACGCCGTTCTTCGTAGGAGAACGTCTGGGTAAATTTCGTGATTATGGTCGAGAAGGAGTGATCTCGTTCCGTCGTGGCTATGCCTATACCGTTTTTGTGTTTTTCTATGGCGGCGTGCTTTTTGCCATCGCCCAGTATCTCTATTTCGCTTACGTGGATCATGGTTTTCTGTTGAGTCAGTTCTCAAAGATGGTGACCTCTTCTGAAATGCAGCAGGTGCTGAAACAATACGGCATGACGCAGATGATGGATGAGAGTCTGCAGGAGATGGCGAATACCCGTCCGATAGACTTTGCGTTGAACATGTTGACAATCAATATCTCGCTAGGCTTCGTCATGGGTTTGCCCTTAGGCTTGATCATGCAACGGAGCGTCAAAGTTAATAGTGAAAAGTAAATCGTAACAATGGATATATCAGTAATAGTTCCTCTTTACAACGAGGATGAATCAATCCCTGAACTTTACGCTTGGATAGAGCGGGTGATGAAGGAGAAAGGCTTCAGTTATGAAGTGATTTTCATCAATGACGGTTCTACTGACCGTTCATGGGAGATTATCTCAGATCTGCATAGTAAGCACCCTGATCAGGTAAAGGGTATCAAGTTCCGTCGCAACTACGGTAAGAGTCCTGCGCTCTATTGTGGCTTCGAGCAAGCTCAGGGCGATGTGGTCATCACGATGGATGCCGACTTGCAGGATTCTCCAGACGAGATACCGGAGTTGTATCGTATGATTAAGGAAGACGGCTACGATCTTGTCAGCGGTTACAAGCAGAAGCGTTACGATCCTATTTCGAAGACCCTCCCCACGAAACTCTTCAATGCCACAGCGCGCAAAGTCAGTGGCATCAAGAACTTGCATGATTTCAACTGTGGTTTGAAGGCCTATCGCAAGGATGTTGTAAAGAATATTGAGGTCTATGGCGAGATGCATCGTTATATTCCCTATCTGGCCAAGAATGCTGGTTTCAACAAGATCGGCGAGAAGGTTGTTCAGCATCAGGCCCGCAAATATGGCTCTTCGAAGTTTATGGGTCTGAACCGTTTCGTCAACGGCTATCTTGACCTGCTGACCCTTTGGTTCCTGAGCACTTTCGGCAAGAAGCCCATGCACGTGTTTGGTTTCTTGGGCACTTTGATGTTCTTCATCGGTTTTGTGGCAGCCTTCTATATTGGAGCCGACAAACTATGGTGTCTGGCCAACCATATCCCGCAGCGTTTGGTGACCGACTCTCCTTTTTTCTATATCGCTCTGACGATGATGATCATCGGCACCCAGTTGTTCCTGACAGGATTTGTAGCTGATTTGGTGAGCCGTTCGTCACAGGGACGTAATGACTACCAGATAGAAGAAATATTAAGTGACAAGTGATGAGTGATAAGATAAAATTGAAGAAACTGTTGTATGTGATAGTGATACTCTTCACTATTCACTGTTCGCTATTCACTACATCATGTTCGAGCATCGACTGCCCCGTTAGCAACACCGTCTCTGTGCAATATGAGATTCGCGACAAGGCGGGGAAAGCATTGGCTATTACTGATTCCTTATCAGTGATTACCACCCGTGTCGACGGAAAAGCCATCGAACTTGATATCACAACGCGTGAGAACAATCAAGCCACGGTTCTCAACAAATTGATAGGAAAGTCGGCCTTCAGTCTTCCCATCAGCTATTCTCATCCCGAAGACATCCTCTATTTCTGTTTTAAGAATAGTGAGAAGACCGTGATTGATACGGTCTGTATCAAGAAGGATGATATCCCCCATTTCGAATCTGTTGACTGTGCTGCCGCCTTCTTTCATGAACTGACAGATGTGAAACTGACTCACCATGCCATTGACTCTCTTGTACTTATCAATACATCAGTAACTTATGATACCAAGACCATTCATTTCTATCTCTATCCGAAAATTGGCAATTAGTCTGTTGCTTCTGGTCTCGGCATCGGCATCGGCACAGTTCAAGTTCTTCTCGATTCAGAAGGACTCCATACCGTTCTTCCGTGGATTTGCCGTTTCCTTCGACCTGGTAGGTGTAGCGATGATGGAATTGTCTGATTATGGTCAGTACGAGGGTGCCTTGCGTATCAATCTTCATGATGAGTGGTTCCCGATTGTCGAATTAGGTTATGGCAAGGCCAAACATGCGGACGACCCCGTCACGCACCTCCGTTACGAGACCGCTGCCCCCTATTTCCGTGTTGGTATCGACAAGAATCTTCTGAAACAGAAGCATGGCCCGTACCGCTTCTATGCCGGTCTGCGCTATGCCTATACCTCCTATAAAGTCGATCTCGCTCGTGACGACTTCCCTGATCCTTACTGGAAGTGGAATACCGGCTTTGGCGTCAAGGATGAGCAGTGCAATTATCATTGGTTGGAAATAGCCCTTGGAGCCGACGCAACCATCTGGGGACCATTGCATTTAGGATGGAGCGTGCGATATAAACGGCGCATTGCGCATAACGATGGAGCTCTTGGACGTACGTGGTACGTGCCGGGATTTGGTGTCGATAACGATTCGCGTCTAGGCGGAACATTCAATGTGATTATTGATATATGAACAAGAAGAAATGGATCTGGCAGTTGCCTTTCCTTCTTCTGTTGATTGTGGGAACGGTACTGATTATCCGCCAACAGCGGGCGATGCCTTATCAGATGAATTCTGGTATGGTCTTTGGTACTGTTTACAATATCACATACGAGTGTGACTCCGATCTTCATCAGGCTATCAAGGCAGAATTACAGAAAGTCGACAACTCCCTTTCTCCTTTCAATGAACATAGCGTGATAACGGCCATCAACCAGAATCAGGATGTCAAGCCCGACGAGATGTTCCTGACCGTTTTCAACAAAGCCATGGAGATTTCCCGTGAGACGGACGGGGCGTTCGACATCACGGTGGCTCCCTTGGTCAACGCTTGGGGATTCGGTTTTAAGAATGGCAGCCAGCCCAATCGTCAGCAGGTGGACAGCCTTCGTCGGTTGATAGGCTATGAGAAAGTGATATTGAAGAACGACCGTATTGTGAAACAATCGCCTGATATCATGCTCGACTGCTCTGCTATTGCCAAAGGCTACGGATCTGATGTGGTCGCGCGTTTCCTGCAACAGCAGGGTGTGAAGAATTTCATGGTGGAGATTGGCGGTGAGGTTGTCACCAGCGGCGTCAATCCCCAGCGTCTGCCTTGGAGGATCGGCGTGACGAAACCTACTGACGACTCCTTGTCCATCAAGGGCGAGATACAGAGTGTGTTGAATGTCACCGACCTGGCGATGGCCACGAGCGGCAATTATCGCAACTTCTATTACAAAGGCGGCAAGAAATATGCCCATACCATCGATCCCAAAACGGGTTATCCCGTCCAGCATTCCTTGTTGTCCGCTACCGTTTTGGCAAAGGATTGTGCGACGGCCGATGCCTATGCCACCTCGTTTATGGTTTTAGGCATCGATGGCGCCAAGAAGGTGCTGGAACATCATCCGGAACTGATGGCCTATTTTATCTATGCCGACGACAAAGGACAGAACGCCGTTTGGTGCTCTCCCTCATTAAAGGATAAAATTGTAGAGTAAAAAGCCTATGGCCACCTTGCAGATCTATGAGAAACTTCTCCTGTTTCCCTTGTTTCAGGGCATGAGCCGTGATGATCTGGAACAGGTGGCTGGTCATACGCGCTTTGGATTCTCTAAATTCAATGCCGGTTCTACGGTTGTTGCCGAAGGTGACGACTGTCGGCAGATGTATTTCCTCATCAACGGAAGTTTGCGCGTGGAGACGATGGCAGATGATCGCGGCTATATGGTTGTTGAACAGATGGAAGCTCCCATCATCCTGCAGCCAGAGGTGGTATTCGGTTATACGCAGCGCTATACCCATACCTATATCGCCGAGACGGATGCCAATTTCATCATTGTCGGCAAGGACGAGATACTGCGTTTGTCAGAGGATTTTCTTGTGTTCCGTCTGAACCTGTTGAATATATTTGCCACACAGACGCAGAAAACATCTCGTCTGCTTTGGCAGCATGTCCCCGACTCGTTAGGAAACCGTATTGTCCGCTTTTTTGCTCAACATTGCATCTATCCTGCCGGTCCCAAAGTGTTCCATATCCTGATGAACCGTCTGGCCGACGAACTCAACGACAGTCGGTTGGATGTCAGTCGTGCTCTCAATGCCCTGCAACGTGAGGGAAAGATCGTTTTACATCGTGGAAGAGTGGAAATTCCGCAGATGGAACGGCTGCTGATGTGAAATAACCTAAAATTATCGACTGCAATTTGCGATGTTTTCGCTTTTTTTGTACCTTTGCAGATTGTAAACGTTAGTATAGAATGATGAGTGAACAGAAAGAGAGAAAGAATCCGTTTTTCTTTCCTTACAATACTCCGCATGATGTGGCGCCGTTCGACCGTATCAGGCTCGAGGATTACGAGGAGGCCTTCCTGGAAGGAATTCGTCGTGAGGATGAGCAGATAGACAAGATCATCAACGACCCGCGCAAACCGACTTTCGACAATACCATCATCAGTATCGATGATGAGAAGGACGGCGAGGGCTATTACGACCTCCTGGACCGTGTGTCGTCGGTGTTCTTCAACCTGCTTTCTGCCGAGACCAACGATGAGATGGATGCCCTGGCTCAGAAACTGAGTCCTGTGCTGACTAAGCACGCCAACGATATCCGCTTGAACGAAAAACTCTTCGAGCGTATCAAATACGTTCACCAGCATCACCGCAAGTTGACGCCGGAGGAGAAGATGCTGCTCGACAAATGTTACGACGGCTTTGTGCGCAGTGGTGCTCTTTTGGACGCAGCCGGCAAGGAACGTCTTCGCCAACTGACGGAAGAAGCTTCGATGCTGGGTCTGCAGTTCTCACAGAATCTCTTGAAGGAGAACAAAGCCTTCACGCTTCATATCACCGATGAGTCGCAACTCGACGGTCTGCCGGCGACGGCCCGTGAGGCAGCAGCCCTGGCCGCCAAGGAAATGGACAAGGAGGGTTGGGTGTTCACCCTCGATTTCCCCTCTTATTCTCCCTTCATGACCTATTCTACTCAGCGCGACCTGCGCCGTCAGATGTATATGGCCAAGAACACGGAGTGTATCCACGACAACAGCGAGAACAACCTCGATATCTGTAAGCGTCTGATCAACCTCCGTCGCGAACTGGCACAGCTGCTGGGTCACAAGACCTATGCCGACTATGTGCTGAAACATCGCATGGCAGGCAATGTGCGCAATGTCTATAAATTGCTCAACGACCTGATCGTCGCTTACAAGCCGACGGCCGTGAAAGAGGTGGCTGCCATTGAGCAGATGGCAAAGAAGACGGAAGGCAAGGACTTCAAACTCGAGCCTTGGGACTTCGGCTTCTATTCCCACAAGCTCCAGCTGCAGAAATATAATATCGATGCCGAGATGCTGCGACCCTATTTCGAACTGTCGAAGGTCATCGATGGCGTCTTCGGACTGGCAAATCGCCTGTACGGCATTACCTTCAAGCAAAACGATGACATCCCCGTCTATCATCCTGACGTGAAGGCCTACGAGGTGTTCGATAAGGACGGCTCTTTCCTGGCAGTCTTCTATGCCGACTTCCATCCCCGCAAAGGCAAGCAGGGTGGGGCATGGATGACGGAATACCAGGGCCAGTGGATCGACCGCAAGGGCGAGAATATCCGTCCGCATGTCAGTGTGGTAATGAATTTTACCAAGCCGACGGAAGAGAAACCTGCCCTCTTGACGCTGGGCGAAGTAGAGACCTTCCTCCACGAGTTCGGTCACTCGTTGCACGGCATGTTTGCCAACACCCGTTTCGAGAGCCTGAGCGGCACGAATGTGTGGTGGGACTTTGTCGAACTGCCCTCGCAGTTCATGGAGAACTTCGCCATCGAAAAGGAGTTCCTGCGCACCTTCGCCTTCCATTACCAGACGGGAGAACCTCTCCCCGATGAACTGATCAGCCGCATCGTCAAGAGCCGCAACTACAATGTGGCATACGCTTGTCTGCGTCAGGTGTCGTTTGGTCTGCTCGATATGGCTTATTACACCAAGAAAGATGAATTTACCGACGATATCATCCCGTTTGAGAAGAAAGCCTGGGCAAAGGCGATGGTGACGGAGCAGTTGCCTGACACCTGTATGACCGTTCAGTTCTCGCATATCATGGCTGGCGGTTATGCGGCCGGCTATTACAGCTATAAATGGGCGGAGGTGCTCGACGCCGATGCCTTTGCCGTGTTCAAGAAAGAGGGCATCTTCAATCCGGCTACCGCCCAGCGGTTCCGCGATTGCATTCTCTCAAAGGGTGGAACGGAGAATCCTATGGTACTCTATAAACGTTTCAAGGGCAGCGAACCAACTATCGATGCTTTGCTGAAACGGAATGGGATCAGAAGATGTAAGAAGTAAGATGTTAGATGTAAGAAGTGATGACAGAGAAACAACGAAAATTGGATGAGCGCTATCTGCGCATGGCACGTATCTGGGCAGAGAACTCCTACTGCGAGCGTCGTAAGGTCGGCGCGTTGGTGGTCAAGGACAAGATGATCATCAGCGACGGCTATAACGGTACGCCCAGCGGTTTTGAGAACGTGTGTGAGGACGACAACAATGTCACCAAACCCTACGTGCTTCATGCCGAGGCCAATGCTATTACCAAACTGGCCCGCAGCAATAACAATAGCGACGGTGCCACGATCTACATTACCGCCTCGCCCTGTATCGAATGTGCGAAACTGATCATCCAGTCGGGCATCAAGCGCGTCGTCTATGGTGAGAAATACCGTCTGACCGATGGCATCGACCTGCTGAAACGCGCTGGCATCGAAGTGATCTATATGGAAGTGAATAGTGCAAACTGAATAGTTGAGATGAGCAATAAGTCAAATCGTTTTACACCCATATGGATGGCGCTGAGTGTCGTCCTTGGTATATTGGTCGGCACCTTCTACGCCAACCATTTTTCCGGCAATCGGCTGAGTATCATCAATTCGAGTGGTAATAAGCTTAACAATCTGTTGCATATTGTCGACGACCAGTATGTGGATACCATCAACGTCAACGACCTGGTCGAGAAGGCCATGCCGCAGATCCTGTCTGAGCTCGATCCTCACTCCGTCTATATCGGCGCCAAGGATGTTCAGATTGCCAACGACGATCTGAAAGGTTCCTTCTCGGGCGTGGGCATCGAGTTTACCATCCGTTATGATACGGTCCGTGTGCAGAACGTGATTGGCAATGGCCCTGCCGAGCGTGCGGGCCTGATTGCCGGTGACAAGATCGTCGAGGTCGACGATTCACCCTTTGTCGGTAAGATCGTCACGAACGAGGAGGCCATGCATCGTCTGAAAGGTCCCAAGGATACGAAGGTCAAGCTAGGTATAATGCGTTATGGCGAGAAGACGATGCGTCATATCACTGTCACCCGTGGTGAGATTCCCACGAAGAGCGTGACGGCCAGTTATATGCTCGACGACGAGACGGGTTATATCAAGATCAAGAACTTTGGTGAGAATACCTATCCGGAGCTGCTCATCGCGCTGGCCAAGCTCTCGCAGGACGGTTTTTCTAATCTGGTCATCGACCTGCGCAACAACACGGGCGGCTATCTGGCATCGGCCGTGCAGATTGCCAACGAGTTCCTCTCCAAGGGTCAGCTCATCGTGTATACCGAGGGTCGCAAGTCGCCGCGTCAGGATTACCGTTGCGACGGACGAGGCTCTTATCAGCAACTGCCGTTGGTGGTTCTCATCGACGAGGCTTCTGCCTCTGCTTCTGAGATCCTCGCAGGTTCCATTCAGGACAACGACCGTGGTACCATCATCGGCCGTCGTTCGTTTGGTAAGGGTTTGGTACAGCAGCCCATCGAGTTCAGCGACCACTCCATGATCCGACTCACCATTGCCCGTTATTACACGCCGTCGGGTCGCTGCATCCAGAAACCTTATACCTCCGGCTCCGACAAGAACTACGAAGAGGATTTGTTGTCGCGTTACCAGCATGGTGAGTTCTTCTCACAGGATAGTATCAAGCATACGGGTCCGCAGTTCCACACCAGCAATGGCCGCGTGGTTTATGGCGGTGGTGGTATCACCCCCGACATCTTCGTGCCTGAGGATACATTGGGCGTGACGTCTTATTACAAGGAGGCTTCTATGTCGGGTATGATCCTGCAGTTTGCCTTTAACTATACCGACGAGAACCGCAGCAAGATGAAGGACTTCAAGAGTGCTTCCGGCCTCGAACATTATTTGAAACGCCAGAACACCGTTGAGAAATTTGTGACGTGGGCGGATAAGAACGGTTTGAAACGTCGCAACCTGATGGTTCAAAAGTCTTACAAGCTGTTGGAGCGTTATATCAACAGCCGCATCATCTATAACATGCTCGACGAGGAAGCCTGGACGGAATATCTGAATCAGGACGATCCTGCCATCATGGAAACGTTGAAACTCTTCCGCAACAACGCGTCCTTCCCTAAGCCTGAGGAGAAAACGAAGAGTCAGAAAGTAGCTTCAGCGTTCGACTACCGCAGCACGCATGTCAAAGCCACGTTGATTGCCTATGCGTAAAGCCGACCTGCGACGACAGATACAACAGACCAAGCGACAATTCACGCCACAGCAATTGGAAGAGTTGTCGCTTCTTGTTATCAGTAGGCTGCGGCCGTTGCTGGCTGAGGCTCAGACCATTATGGCCTATTACAGCCTGCCCGACGAGGTGAATACCCACGCCCTGATCGATGAGCTCGTGGCTGAGGGCAAGACGGTCTTGCTGCCCAAGGTGACGGGTGCGGATACGATGGAACTACGTCGCTATACGGGTCGTGCTGATCTGCAAGAAGGTGCCTACCATATTCTCGAACCCGTGGGCGAACCATTCACCGACCTCTCCGCCATCGACCTCATCCTCGTTCCTGGCCTTGCCTTCGATGCTGCCGGCCATCGCCTTGGCCGCGGCCGTGGCTATTACGACCGATTTTTACACAGTAAGAACCGTCCCTACTGTGTAAAAATCGGGGTTTGTTTCGATTTTCAGAAGGTGGATGAAGTGCCGGTTGATGCGCACGACATCGCGATGGACAAGGTCGTTTAATTAAAACGGATATCGGTAATCACCTGACTACCAACATAATCGTTCAGCCGTTTCACATACTCGCTTCGTTGCATGGAGAGGTCGGCCCTCAGAGCGGGACTCGTCAGATGTACATACAACGTTTGGTTGCGGATGCTGACGCTGCCCGTATAGCGGCTGATGGCCTCGCCAGCCACTACAGGCCAAGCTTCCATCAACCGCTTCTGCAACAGTGGCGTTTCCAGTCCCTGTTCCCTCAGAGTTCTGAGAATCAGCTCCTTAACCGCTTTTACATCTCTTTTAAACATATCTCTCCGTTCTCCACGTAAAATATCTTATAATCATGCGACGAGGCCGACAGAATCTGGTCCAGATGGTCGCGGTTCGTATCCGTGATGAAGATCTGCCCGAACTCATTTCCTGCCACGAGACTCACAATCTGTTCCACCCGTTGCGCATCCAACTTGTCGAAGATATCATCGAGCAGGAGGAGTGGGGTAGTCTGCGCGTTCGTACGTTTGAGGAAATCAAACTGTGCTAGTTTCAGTGCTATCACGAATGTCTTGTGCTGCCCCTGACTGCCCTCGCGCTTCATCTGATGGCCGCCGAGCACAATCTCCAAGTCGTCGCGATGGATGCCGTGCAACGAATAACCCACGGCCCGGTCCTTGAAACGGTCGCGCTGGATCACCTCCAGCAACGGCCCCCGCTGACAATGTGAAATATAGTTCAGCTCCACCTGCTCGCGATTGCCTGAGATGGTCTCGTAGAACCGTTGGAAGATGGGCACCATCTCCTTCACAAAAGCCTGGCGCTTCTCGTAGATCAGCTCTCCCGCCATCGCCATCTGTTCTTCCCAGAGACTCATCACGTCGATATTGGGTTCCTCTTCGGCCTTCAACATCGTGTTGCGCTGCTGCAATGCCTTGTTATAGCGGTTCAGATGCTCGATATAACTGCGGTCGTATTGCGATATCACCATGTCCATCAATCGTCTGCGCTCCTCGCTGCCGCCGTCGATGAGCAGCGTGTCCGAGGGCGAAACCATCACCACCGGAATCAGTCCGATATGCTCCGACAGCCGCTTGTATTCCTTCTTGTTTTTCTTGAAATGTTTCCTCGTGCCCGACTTGAAACCGCAGGATATGGTTAGTTGAGACTCTAAACTCTCAACTCTCAACTCTCCACTATATTTCCCCTCGATCATGAAGAATTCCTCGCCATGTCTGATCACCTGCGAGTCATTGGGATTATTGGCCGAATGACAGAACGAGAGGTAGTAAATAGCATCGAGCACATTCGTCTTGCCCACACCGTTCTGACCGATAAAACAGTTGATCTTCGGCGAGAGTTCCAGTGTGGCCGTCTGGATGTTTTTATAGTTGATGAGCGATAATTTTTCCAGAATCATGATGCAAAGATACGATTAAGCGCGCAAAAAGCCAAAAAATGCGCCCAAAATTTTCGCTATTCACTTTTTTTTTGTAATTTTGCAGCCGTTTCGTGTGAAATATAAAAAATAAATAAGATAATGGCAACAAACAACAAACCCCAACAGGCTGCTCCCGTCGAGCAGACCATCAGTCAGAGTGAGGCCTTCTTCCTGAAGTATAAGAAGGCAATTATCGCCGCCGTGATTGCTATCGTAGTGATCATCGCAGGTATCGTTCTTTACAAGACTTACTATTCTGGTCCCCGTGAGGACAAGGCCAGCACCATCTTGGCCAAGGGTCAGGAGTACTTCCTCGCTGGCGACTACCAGAAGGCTCTTAATGGCGACAGCGCTTCGTTCAAGGGCTTCCTCAATGTGGCTTCTGAGTACAGCAGCACCAAGGCTGGTAATCTGGCTAATCTCTATGCCGGACTCTGCTATGCCCAGCTCGACAAGTGGCAGGAGGCTGCCAACTTCCTCGAGAAGTTCGACGGTGCCGACGACAGCATGATTTCTCCCGCCGCTATCGGTGCGCTGGGAAATGTCTATGCACATCTGAACCAGCTCGACAAGGCCGTTACCAACCTGAAGAAGGCTGCTGAGAAGGCTGACAACAACAGTCTGTCACCCACCTTCCTCATCCAGGCTGGCGAGATCCTCGAGAGCCAGGGTAAGAAGGCCGACGCCCTGAAGCTGTATCAGGAGGTGAAGGATAAGTACTTCAACTCTATGCAGTATCAGACCATCGATGCCTATATTGAGCGCTGCAAGGAATAATGGCAACCGCACTTCATAATCTGAGCGAGTACGATTTCTCGGCTGTCCCCGATGCGTCGAACATGATCTTCGGCATCGTTGTGGCAGAGTGGAATCCTGAGATTACGGGCGCTTTGCTCGATGGTTGTGTGTCAACGCTCGAAAAGCATGGCGCACTCCCTGAGAACATTCATGTGAAGACCGTTCCCGGCTCGTTCGAACTCATCTATGGCGCACATCAGATGACGCTCAACGACGGCTACGATGCCGTCATTATCCTGGGCGCCGTCATCCGTGGCGAGACACCTCATTTCGACTATATCTGTCAGGGTGTCACAGAGGGCGTTGCCCGTCTGAATGCCACCAGCAATATCCCCGTTGTCTTCGGCCTGCTGACCACCAACGACCTGCAACAAGCCCGTGATCGTTCAGGCGGCAAGCACGGCAACAAGGGCGATGAATGCGCCATTGTCGCTATCAAAATGGCAAAGTTCTAAGGAAAGATTAATCAACCCATTTTGAGCCTCACCCAACCCTGGGTGAGGTTTTTTTTCTCCCTTTACTCGAAACTCGTCGTTGCCGCAATCTTATCCGCATTCATACTCCGTGCGCTGGCGTCGAAGATCTCCTTATAGAGTCCGCCCTGCTGATAGACCTCGTCGGGCGCACCTGCCTGAACCACGCGACCTTGTTGTAGCACGTAGATCTGGTCGGCATCGATGATCTGTCCGATGTTGTGCGAGATGATGATCACCGTACGCCCCTTCTTGATGGCATCGATCGAGGCCTTGATCTGCTCCGTGGCGATGGCGTCGAGACTGGCAGTGGGCTCGTCGAGGAAGATGATCGGTGGGTTCTTGATAAACATTCTGGCGATGGCGATGCGCTGCTGCTGACCGCCGCTCAGTTGCAGGGCCTCGGTCTCAAAACCGTGAGGCAGACCCATGATCTGGTCGTAGATATAGGCTTGCTTAGCGGCTTTCACCACATCCTCATGCGTAGCCTGTGGACAGCCGTATTTGATGTTCTCCTCAATCGAGCCGTCGAAGATATGGTTCTTCTGCAGCACCAGTCCCACGTTCTCACGCAGCCACTCCGTATCCCATTCGCTCAGTGGCACACCGTCGAGGCTGATCACGCCTTGCTGAGGCTGGTAGAACTTGTCGAGCAGGTTGACGATGGTGCTCTTGCCGGCGCCGCTCAATCCCACGAGGGCCGTGATCTTGCCCGCTTCTATACGCATCGACACATCCCAGAGCGCTTGCGTGCCGTTGGAATAGGTAAAGTCCACATTCTTCAGTTCGAACTCGCCCTTCACCGTTTCTGGATGATGCTTTCCCGTTGGCTCCACCTCGTCGTCGGCTTTCAGGATACCGAAGAATCCCTCGGCATAGATCAGCGCGTCGTTCATATCGTCGTAGATGCGGTGCAACTGGCGGATGGGCGCGCTCACATTGGCGAAGAGCATCACGTGGTACATGATCTTTCCGATGGTCATGCCGGGATAGTCAATCAGCACGAGATAGGCCGTCAATATAATAATCAGCACGGTACCGATCTGTTCGAGAAAACTCTTCAGACCGTTGAACAGATAGGCCTTCTTACGCGTGTTCAGTTGCAGGTCGGTCATCGTGCGTTGGATGCCTGCCTGACGGTCGGCCTCAATTTGCTCGCGGTTGAATGACTTGATCACGGTAATGCTCTCGATGATGTTCAGGATGCCCTGACTCACGGCCTGATGCCCGCCGAAGATGCCGCGGCGTCCGCCCTTCATCTTCACGGCCTGGATATACGTCACCCAGAAATAGAGGGGCACGATGCAGAGCGCCACGAGACCTACGTAAAAGTTGGCGGCGAACATCAGTCCCAAGGCGAGGATGGCGCTCGTAAACAGCGGCAGGATCTCGATGAAGAAATTGTTCACCGTGTTGCTCATGCTCATGATGCCTCGGTCGATGCGCGACTGCAACTTACCCGTCTCGTTGCCCTCGCTGGTGAAGAAGGCCATGCGGAAGGAGAGAATCCTGTCGACCACCCGGAGCGACATATCGCGACTCACCAGAATGCGCATCCGCTCGCCGTAATAGCGCTGGAAGAACGTCACCAGGGCGCCGATCACCTCCTTGCCCAACAGAATCACAGTGATCACGGTCAGGATCTTCACCGCCTGGCTCCACTGGAATCCCTCCGGCTGTTGCAGCAGCGCGTTGATGGCGTCGACGGCGCGGTCCAATACTACGGCATTCACCTGCGCCATCAGCGAACCGATGAGCGTCAGCACCAGCGTGATCACGATCAGCCAACGATAGGGCGTCACAAAGGGCAGGATATTCTTCAGCAGCCCCCAGATATTCATTTTCATTCCTTCCATCATCTATATTTAGTTTGATGTCGCAAAGATAGCTTTTTTCTTTGAATTTTCCAAGCGCGAGCTGGAAAAAATATGTAAAAGGGTACACAAAAGACACAAAGGTGCCAGGCACCTCTGTGTCCTTTTCTTCTTAGGATGGGCCGTAGCCTTTCTTCAGAACCCTTTATCAGGCGGTGAGATACTTCAACTTCTGGTAAGTTTTATCTGTCACAACTGTCACAAACTTTCTCGAGTGTCTTTTCGACTTTTCCAACACCTTCCACCGTCGTTGTGACAATTGTGACAATAAAAATTTTCACCCGTTTTTACTTATCTATATATATAATATATATATTATATATATAGATAAACTCTAAGTAGACTTATCCGACCGCATTTTGAACTGTCACAACTGTCACAAGCCGCTGTCAACTGCATCCGTTTTTGCTACTATTAATGCTCGCAATTGTTACCATTAATGTTAGCAATTATTTCTATTAATACATACAATCTTTTCTATTAATGCCCGCATAATCTGCATTGCATTTTCCTGTATTTTGCATATTTCTTTACACAATTATGGCTCAAAATCAGCCCAAAATCAACGATTTTTGTGCCTCCCTAGGAAAAACGTGTTCTCAGCCTACAAAATTCTTGCTCCCTGCCTGGGCCGCAAAAACTCCCCAGTATGCCCATATCTTGCACCTAATTCCCTACTTGGAAATTATCTTACACCCTCGCAACAACTCCCTCTAATTCTACCAATACTCGCCACTTATTCTCCAATAACTGCCACTTATTTCCCAACACTCGCCCGTAGCCAATCATCCGCTTACCCGTAGCTGACCATCCATCCTTGGGAAGTTGTCCGCCTATCCTTTATACTTCTTGTGACAGTTGTGACAGTTCAAAATCCGCCCCTATATCGAGAACTATCCAATCCACGTGATTGAACTATCCCATCTCCCAGATTGAACTATCCCCCTTGATGCGAGCTACTTATAACAATTAATAGAAATGAGTTGTAATCTATTAAGAGGAGCGTTTTATTTTGGACTTTTTTTTCGTTTTTGGGGTGTTGGGTTTTGGCCTTTGGAGTTTCAGGGAATCCCATTTGTGCTGGAATTCTTCTTCCTTCAGGCGCACTTCTTTGAGCGCTTTTTTACGGCGGATGTGGTCGTTGACTTTGTCGCGAAGCGTGAGATTGTAGACCAGGAGCAGAAGTCCGAGGGGGTTGATGCCTGCGGGTACGTACTTGGGCAGTTTGTCGCGCTCTATCTGCTGGGGCGAAGGTTTGAGGATCTGTGCCATGCGCTTCTCAAACCGTCGTTCGCCGTAGATGACTACCTCGTGGAGCGCATTGACATTAGGGATGAGGAAGATGGTGTCGCCATGAAGTTCTGAATGCAGAACATAGCGGCGTTCGAAGTCGGGATGCAGGAAATCGAGACGCAGGAAACTGTCGGGAACCGTAAAACGTCCATCCCACGTGGTTCGCACTTCTTGGTCGTTGTCGGTGCAGACCCTCACATCGCGGATGGGCACCTTCGACTCTACATTGACGACCACCATCTGATGCTGGGCCATGAGCATGGACGACGGTATGAATAGCAGTATGATATGCGCTATGGTTGAGTTCATTGCATAATTGTTTACTAAGCGAGGACAAAAGTAGACAATCTGCCGCTGATGGCCAAAGATTTTCAAACTCTTTACTGATTGTTCAACAAGTTTGATATAACTTATATAATTATGGCTTATTTTACTTAATTTTTTACCTTTATTTTCGCAAAAATGACAAAAAATGATTAACTTTGCCAACGAATAATGAAACTAGATGACTATTATGAAAAGAATCATTTTATGCCTCATGACGATGCTGACGGTGTTAGGGACCGCTCAGGCACAGAACAACTACGAGATCACTGTTGAGAGTAAGCAGCCCTCAGGCATCATCGATGAGATGCTTTACGGACAACTCTTCGAACATATCTATTTCTCGGCCAACAACGGTGTGTGGCAGGAACTTATCCAGGAACGTTCGTTCGAGCCCGAGCAGTATCCCGGCATTCATCCGCGCGACGGCTATTTCGACGGTTGGTTTATGGACGACGACCAGGTGCTGCATTCGCCCACCCGTTACGAGCAGCCATTGAAGATTGACAGTATCGCCACCTGCGACTTCGATCTGACGATGGATGTGAACTGGCGCGCCTACAAACTGGCGCGACGCAGCTGGAGCGGTGGACTGATGGACATACGCTTTGCCATACGCAACAAGGTAGACGGCACACCTTATTATATTCGTATACACGACCCGTACTACGAGAGTCGTACGTTTACGCCAGCGCAGACACAGGCGCAGATAGACGCGGCTAACGAGGCGGCAGCACGGGCCAGACTGCAGCAGCAGAGTCAGACGGCCGACTTTTCCCTCTGCCAGATGGATGTGCGCGAGGTGCAAGGCTTCGGCGGTCGTACACGACGCATGAATACGCTGGTGCCGCTGGCATCGGCCCCTGCCTCGAAAGCGCAGATCAATGAAAGTCAGCAGTGGCACAAGCTGCGCATCGAGAGTCGAGGCAGCAAGGTGACGGTCTATTGGGATGACCAGCAGGTGCTGAGCCGCGACGGTCTGGAGCAGGCCGAGCGCAATTTCGTGACGTTCTGGGTGAATTACACCGAAGCTACATATCGCAATATCCGATTGACGGCTGCTGATGGGAAAGTGTTGTTTGAGGGTACGCCAGGCGATGTGAAGATTCCCGCTGTCGCCCAGCAGTGGACGGCTTTTGGAGATGGCGCCCAATATCGTCTGATCAAGGATGATGCCGTGAACATGCGTTACTCGCAGGAGATCACGGCAGGAAAGACCGAGGCAGGCATCTTCCAAGGTCCGCAGAACATCATCGCAGGTGAGAAATACGTGGGCTCGATCTATGCCAAGGGCAAAGGCGAACTGATAGTGGGGCTGCGCAATACCGACGGACAGTTTGTTGCCCTGGAGTCGCTGGGCAAAGTCGGCAAAGATTGGAAGAAATACGCGTTTACGCTCAAACCACATACCAGCTGCGACGGCGACTTCGCCATTGCCGTGAAGAACGGCACTGTGCTGGTGGATATGGCGACGATGACCACGCAGACCGGCATCGATCTTGGCGGCTTTCGTCCCGATATCCTCCAGGCTGTGAAGGAACTGCATCCTACCTGCCTGCGTTGGCCGGGTGGAGGCTATGTGGCGCAGTACGACTGGAAATGGGGCATCGGTCCGCAGGAGAACCGCGAGCGCTGGGCCCACTGGATGTGGATGGATTATGACCAGAACTGCTTCGGCACCGACGAGTTTATCCGCTTCTGTCGGGAGGTGAATTCGGAGCCGATTATCGTGGTAAGTGTGAAGTTTGAGCGTCCTGCCGAGGAGTACGACCAGATTCTTCAAGACGCTGTGAACTGGCTGCGCTACTGCAATGCCCCTGCTACCGATGAATGGGGTGCGAAGCGTGCTGCCAACGGACATTCCGAACCCTACAACGTGAAGTATTGGGAGATTGACAATGAGATGTGGGAGATGGGTATCGAGCGCTATGAGAAGTGCGTGCGCGACTTCAGTACCGCCATGCGGAAGATAGACCCGAGCATCAAGATCATCGCCTGTGGTGGCTTCCGCGAGGATGAAGACTTTATCAAGCGCAGCGGCAACTATTTCGACTACCTGAGTCTGCATCACTATGAGCAGCAGGGCGGCTATGCCACGGGACCAGTGCGTCTGGGCCAGCAGTATGACCGCTATGCACAGATGATTGCCGAGGGTCCGAACCCCAACATCAAGCTGTTTATATCGGAGTGGAACCTGAATAGCATCGATTGGCGCACAGGTCTCTTCGCTGGCGGCTTCCTCAATATGTGCGAGGCGCGCGACGTGGTGGCCATGGGTGCTGCAGCGCTCTTTATCCGTCGTACCGATGCACCCGACTGGAACAATGCTTTCATCAATTTCGACCATAAGGATCTGTTCAAGGCTCCTAACTGTCAGGTGACGGAGCTGTGGTACGACCATTTCTCCAAATACCGTCTGGCCCATAGCGGCGAGACAGGCAATCTGAGCGTGAGTACCACGATGTCGGAAAACGGTGCCGATGTGATTGTGAAGGTGGTGAATCCCACGGAAGAGGCGGCTACGCTGCGTATCAAAGGCGATTGGAATGGTGTGGCAAAGACCGTCTTCGAGTATTATGCACCGGGCTCTCTGATAGTGGCCAACAGCATGGACAACAAACAGGCCGTTGCCCTGAAGCGATTATCGCCAACGACAGATGGTTGCGATGTGATACTGGCCGTTCCTGCTCTCTCAGCCGGTGTGCTGACAATCACTGTGCGAAGTCAGCAATGAAACTGCTAAAAAAATGCAATATTTTTGGCGGTTTCGGGAGAAAACAGTACCTTTGCAATCTCAAAACCAAAAGTAATTAATGAGATTCGTTAGTTGGAATGTGAACGGCCTGCGTGCCTGTGAGGGCAAGGGCTTCAGCGAGATATTCAAGCAGTTGGATGCCGACTTCTTCTGTCTTCAGGAAACGAAGATGCAGGCGGGACAGCTCGATCTGGCCTTCGAGGGCTATGAGAGTTATTGGAACTATGCCGACAAGAAAGGCTATAGCGGCACGGCTATCTTTACCAAGCACAATCCACTCAGCGTGACCTACGGCATTGGTAGGGATGAACACGACCATGAGGGGCGCGTGATAACGCTTGAGATGGACGATTTCTTCCTGGTGTGCTGCTACACGCCCAATTCGCAGGACGGTCTGAAGCGACTGGACTATAGGATGACGTGGGAGAATGATTTCCGCAACTATCTGAAGGAACTCGACAGCAAGAAACCTGTCATTCTCTGCGGTGACCTGAACGTGGCGCATGAGGAGATAGACCTGAAGAATCCGAAGACAAACCGGATGAATGCCGGTTTCACCGACCAGGAGCGCGAGAAATTTAGTGAACTGTTGGCGGCAGGTTTTACGGACTCGTTCCGCTACAAGTATCCTGACACAGTGACGTATTCTTGGTGGTCATACCGCTTCCAGGCGCGACAGAAGAACGCAGGGTGGCGTATCGACTATTTCGTGATCTCAGACCGCCTGCGGGAAAGACTGGTGGATTCGAAGATCCATACCGAGATACTCGGCTCAGACCACTGCCCCGTAGAGTTGGAGATTCGC
>Ga0247610_10002921_pt1 | contig 19223 bp, 13 predicted proteins | sample 174DNAGHGhighgp2_FD_193483 | JGI IMG/M metagenome (GOLD analysis project Ga0247610, IMG submission 193483) | Sheep rumen microbial communities from Palmerston North, Manawatu-Wanganui, New Zealand - 1742 DNA GHGhigh gp2 | ecosystem: Host-associated > Mammals > Digestive system > Stomach > Rumen...
TTGGCGATATAGCATATACAAAAGAATGCATAGATAAGTTAGATACAGCAAAAGAAGCATATGAATCATTATCACCAGAAGGAAAAGCACTAGTAACAAATTATGATGTAGTAACAAATGCATATTTAGTATTAGAGCATATAGATGCAGTAGTAGAAAAAATTGATGCAATACCTACACCACTTGGAGTAGATGCAGACGTAAAGACTAAGATTACTGAAGCAAGAGCAGCATATGGTAAGTTAACTAAAGAAGAAGTTGCATTATTCCCAGCTGATACATTAGAATTATTAGAAAATAATGAAGTAGCATATAATATTATGGAGCAAATTAATGTTATACCTGCACAATTTAGCTTATCTGATAGTGATGCTGTAGCAGCAATTGAAGCAGCAAGAAAAGCATATGATAATAAAGAAGTTAGTGATGCACAAAGAGCATTAGTAGCAAATTATCAAAAATTATTAGATGCAGAAGTTGCATTAACAGATCTAAAGATTGATGCAATCAAAACTGTAGCATATACAGAAGATTGTAAAGCTAAGATTGATGCAGCAAAGACAGCATATGAAGCATTAACAGAAGCTCAACAAGAATTAGTTACAAAGAAAGCTACATTAGATGCAGCAGAAACAACATATGCAACATTAAAAGCAGCAGCAATTAATGATACAATAGCAAAGATTGATGCAATAGGAACTGTAGCATATACAAAAGCATGCTATGAAGCAATCATTGCAGCAGGAAATGCCTATATGTTAGTATTAACAGAAGATGTAAAAGAAATTACAAATTTCGAAGCATTCGAAGCTGCAGCAAATAAATATGTAGAATTAAGAAAAGCAGCAATTAATGATGTAATTACAAAGATTGATACAATCAAAGAGGTTGAATACACATCAGAATGTATGGCATCAATAAAAGCAGCAAGAGCAGCATTTAATGCATTACTTGAAAATGACGATGTAGCTGTTACAAATAAAGCAGATTTAGAAGCTGCAGAAAATGAATATAATACATTAAAGAATGCAGCAATTAGTGATGCAATATCAAAGATTAACGCAATCGGAACTGTAGTATATACAGAAGAATCTAAGGGTAAGATTGATGCAGCAAGAAAAGCATTTGATGCAGTATTAAAAGCAGATGAAGCAAATGTTACAAATAAGCAAACATTATTAGACGCTGAAGCAAAATATGCAGCATTAAAAGCTGACCATGATGCAGCAAAAGCTGTAGACGCATTAATCGAATTAATACCTGATCCAGTAGTATATACAGATGAATGTGAAAAGGCAATAACTGATGCAAGAGCAGCTTATGATAAGTTAACAGAAGCACAACAAGAATTAGTAGATTACTTACCTGAATTAGAAGATGCAGAAGATGAATATGCAGCAAAAGAAGCTGATCATAAAGCAGCAGAAGCTGTAGATGCATTAATTGAATTAATACCTGATCCAGTAGTATATACTCCTGAATGTGAAAAGGCAATAACTGATGCAAGAGAAGCATATGGTAAGTTAACTAAAGAACAACAAGAATTAGTAAATTACTTACCTGAATTAGAAGATGCTGAAGCTGAATATGCAGCATTAAAGGCTGACCATGAAGCAGCAGAAGCTGTAGATACATTAATTGATGCAATTGGTGAAGTAGCATATACAGAAGCATCTAAGACAAAGATTGATGCAGCAAAGACAGCATATGAAGCATTAACAGAAGCGCAACAAGAATTAGTTACAAAGAAAGCTACATTAGATGCAGCAGTTGAAGCATATAATACATTAAAAACTAATTATGATGCAGCAGAAACTGTAGACGCATTAATAGGTGCAATTGGAACTGTAGCATATACAGAAGCATCTAAAGCTAAGATTGATGCAGCATTAAATGCATATGAAGCATTAACAGATGCACAAAAGGCATTAGTTACAAAGAAAGCTACATTAGATGCAGCAGAAACAAAATATGCAGAATTAAAGACAGATAATGATGCAGCAGCTGACGCTGAAGCAAAGATTGCAGCAATTGGAACTGTAGCATATACAGAAGCATCTAAAGCTAAGATTGATGCAGCAAGAAAAGCATTTAATGGATTAACAAATGCACAAAAGGCATTAGTAAAGAATACAAAAGTATTAACAGATGCAGAAGCAAGCTATAAGAAGCTAAAAGAAGATAATGATAAGGCTGATCAAGTAGAAGCTTTAATTAATGGAATTGGTAAAGTTGAATATACAAAAGAATCTAAGGCAAAGATGGATGCAGCCAAGGCAGCATACAACAAGCTAACAGCTGAACAAAAGAAGCTAGTTGAAAACTATGCAACATTAGAAAAAGATATGGAAACATATGAACATGTAGGCGTAGCATACAACAAGATTAATTCAATACCAAAGGTAGAAAATAATGAATCTACAAAGAAGTCAATTGAAGCAGCAAGAGCAGCAGTTGATGCATTAACTGCAGAAGAAAAAGCAGCATTACCAAATACTGATAAGCTAGTAGAAGCTGAAACAGCATATAATAAGCTAGTTAAAGATCAAAAGACATTCAATAACATAATGACATATGCAATAATCGGTGGAGCAGCATTAGTATTAGTAATAGTAATAGTATTCTTCGCAAGAAAGAAAAAAGAAGATGCTAATGCATAATTAGAAAAAGAATCAGTCTCTAAATATAGAGGCTGATTTTTTCATCTCATTAATAAATATCTAAAATTCAAAAATATGTTTTATTGTTTATAATTAATATCATATTAGTTTTTAAATGATAGACAAAATGATATAAAAATGATAAACTAATTTTAGAAAGAAGGTATTAATATGAGACTTTTATTACAAATATTATTTAATGTAGCAGTTACTGCAGCAGGTGTATTAATGATTGTGTTTGGTGTTCAAAACAATAATACTTCACTTTGGGTATGGGGTATAATAGTACTAGTATTAGGTAATCTAAGCGTTTATATTTTACTATTCTTACTTGGATTATTAATGATTCCTGCAGCAAGAAAACAAGATTCTCTTGTAGGTATTAATGAAAGCAGTATTCATAATAGAGTTAAATATTGTAAGCAATGCGGAAAAGAAGTAGCATATAGTGTTATGATTTGTCCTAATTGTGGAAATAAAACTTATACTGAAGTTGCTCCTAAAGAAGTAAATTCTTCTAACAATTAATATTTAAGTAAACAAAAAATGGTTGATTCTGTTTGAATCAACCATTTATTTTTATCTTCTATTTGAATTTGATTTTGGTATTGCAGTTCTAGTTACATTTTTATATAAATAAATATCTTTTTTATATGATAAGTTGAAACTATTTTCTACAACATAAGATGCTGCACCATGTTGGAATCTTACAGGTTTTATCTGTTTTACTAAGAATACCATTATTAATGATGTTATAACAATACCACCAATTAATCCTGCAGCAACGCTTGCTAATATTTGGTTTTCACTATCTGACATTATCGCAAAGAATAAACCAAATAATGCACCACCAAATAATAAGAAAGATAATATAGAAATAAGTGTAGCTTTTAAATAAGAAATAGGAAGATTTCCTGTAAGCTTACCAGTTTGTCCATTCATCGCAAATTGGTACTTTTTTTCTTTATATTCTGAATTTAGTGTCCATACAGGATAATATGCATAATATGCACTATTAGATTCATAATTAATAGTTGCATCTGTTAGATTAACTGTATCATAGCCATGAATAGTAGAACGTAGGGCATCAACTGTACCTTCTTTTATTCTTACATTAGCTCTTTCAAATGTTTCATCTTGTGATACATCATATTTATCTGCAGCATATCCAACGATATATGCATTATCATAATCTTTAGCTTCTTTAAAATTGAATGGTTCAATTGATTCCATCATTTTATCATCCATCTTTTTAGATGCATCAACAGGAAGCTTTTCAAAAGATATTTCACCACCACGTATTACTTGGTAGTGCTTAGTTTCTTTATATCTATAATTTGAATCACTCCATGTTCTTACCTTAGTAGTTCTAAATTTTGCCATACCATTAACTGATGCGTCAAATAACCAATAAGGAACATATAAAGATGTAACCTCTTTAACCTCATTTAATTTTTTGAAGTCATTAGGTAATAATACCTTACCCTTTAAATATTTAATTAAATTACCTTTAGCTGTATCTTTTTCTAATTTGAAAGGAATAATATAGTTTGGCTTTAATCCGCCAGTTAATCTTCCCTTTAGGATAACCGGATTTCCACAATATGGACATAAAGTAGATGTAGTATTTTCATCACACATTACTTCACCACCACATGTTTCACATAAATATAGATTTAATGCGTCATCCTCATTATATTCATCATTAGAAGAAGTATCCCAGCTTGTGTTTTCTTCGATTGTGTTTGCTGAATCATTTAATTCCTTTAAGTCACTAACCTCAAATTCAGTATCACAATATTCACATTTAACCTTTTGTAAAGAGGCTTCAAATTTTAATGAGCCTCCACAACAAGGACAAGTACATGAAAATAAATCTTGCATAAAATCACCTAACTATTTTGCATCTGAATCATCGAATCTATCACCGCATTCAGGGCAGAATTTAGGTGGATTAGATGGATCTTCTGGAGTCCATCCACATTTATTACATTTAAATACCTTTTTAGCTTCAGGACGTTTAGCACCACATTCAGGACAGAACTTACCTAAAGTCTTTGTTTTACAATTTGGACAAATCCATTCATTTGATTCTGGCTTTTTAGCACCACATTCAGGACAGAATTTACCTGTAGCCATTGTACCACATTCAGGACATTTCCATCCCCCTGCAGGAGAAGCGGCAGTAGCTCCTGCCTTAGCTTCAGTTTCTTTTTGTTGTTGTTGACCCATTTGATAGAATTGTTGTGCATGCATTCCACCAGCTTGTTGAGCCATACCCATTCCAAAGAATCCCATTGCTGCACCATTAGGGTTAGCACCAGCTGCCTTCATAGCTTCAGCTTGAGCTTCAACTAAAGTAGCACCAGCCATATTTGGATTTGATGCATAAACAGCCTTTCTTTGTAATTCTTTAATTAATTGTTCATCCTCTTTTGGTAATGTAACAGAACCAAGTGCGATTGATACAACCTCTAAGCCTCTTAATTCAGCCCACTTTTCATCTAGTGCTTCATTCATTGCTTTTTCTAATTCTGGAATATGAGTCATAATTTGATTTGGTCTCATTTCCATTTCTGATAATCTACCAAATGCTGGTTGTAATGCACTTACGAATTCAGTTTTTAATTGTGCATCGATTTTATCTCTTGTATATGCTTCAGTAACATTACCACATACATTTTGATAGAATAATACTGGATTTACAATCTTATAAGAGAATACACCATTACATCTTACAGATACATCGATATCTAGACCGATTTTTGAATCTACAACTCTAAATGGAACAGGTTGTGCTGTACCAAATTTATTATCAATTAACTCCTTTAAATTGAAATAATAAACTCTTTGGTCATGACCTGTATCTCCACCAAATTTAAAACGTCTTGCGATTGTTGCGAAAATTCCTTTTCCTAATCCCCCTTGGAAAATAGAACCTTCAGTTGATTTATCATATTTAAATTCACCAGGCTCAGCAGTGAATTCAACGATTGCACCTTGATCTACAATCATCATACATTGACCTTCATTTACGGCAATTATAGAACCATTTGAAATAATATTATCTGATCCTTTTGTGTTTGATGATTTTTTTGAATTAACTCTCTTTTGTCCTTTTGTTACTAAAACATTTTTATCTAATGAATCACAATAGAAATATTCTAACCATTGATCTCCAAATGTAGAGCTTGTTGCTCCAACTAAAGCTTTAATTAAACCCATTTTTAAATCCTCCTAAGTTAAAACTAATTTAATTATAAAATACAATTTTATACTAGTCAACTTTTCAGTTGTTAAAGAAACTAATATATTCAATTATTTGCCATTTTATTTTTCTAATTTATTCATTATATATTTCGCTGCAAGATTTCCCATTTTATTATATGCATCCTTAGATGGATGAAGATGATCTCCTGAATCACATCCATCCTTAAAATACCAAATATCATCTTTTAAAAATCCAATTTCAGATTGAAAATCTATACATTCATAATTATCCATTAATAATTTATTAAAATCATTTTTTAATGTCTCTCTAAATGGCATATAGGTTCTCCAATTATAAATTGGAAGAAGAGTGCCCACAATCATTTTTAAATTTAATTTATCTAGACATTCTTTATAATAATTAATACCTTCAAATAATTCATTTGCTGTAGGTAAGTCACTCATTGGTCTAAAGATATTAATATCTTTTCCTACAGGATGAATAATATCATTTATACCATGCTGAATAATTACATATTTAGCATTCGAAACAGAAGATATTTCATGCATAAATCTGTTTTTACCATTTAATCCATATGATTTATAAGTTATACATTCATATTGCCTTAATATTCTAGTACCTGAAACAGCCTTTCTAATAACTGCAATATTATTAACATTGTTTTCTCTTAAATGTAATAACATATAATCAGGCCAATCTTGTGATGTAATAGAATCTCCATAACATATTAATGCCATATTATTATCATCTGTATAAATATCTATATTAGATAAAAAATATACCCAAGATGTAGATTTTGATGTATTAATATCTAATTTATTATTCTCTATTTGATTACCATAAGCAAAATATCCTTTTGATAATGGTCCTTTAATATCTACACCACCTGTTAGGTTTGTATAATCTTTTAAATATATAGATACGATTAGATATTCATTGCTCTTTAAATTAATATCTAATTCATCAGATATAACATAAGAATTTTTATCTATAGTTACACTTTTATTTTTATTAAAAGTTAGATATTTAAATTCATTTGATTGCTTATCTGATAATTCATTACCAATTGAAACTAAAACACTATCTATTGTTACAGCCTCAGAAACACAAAAATTATCTAATGTAATTCTAATTTTTGTTCCATCAAATGGAATAAATATAGGATATCTTAATGTTAAATCCTTTGCATATCGTTGGGGCTGAGGAACTACACTTGATTGAGCATTCCCCCAAAAAGTTGTCCACTTCAAGTAAATCACATCCTAACTATTTTCTATTTTAGTATTAAATAAATAATTTCTCAAATGTTTTAATTTAGTTTTATTTATTTTTTTTAAATAATTAGTGATTTATAATATCTTTATTGTTATAATGAAAATATATGAGCTGTTTAAAAAAATTAAATAAAAGGAGAGGAAAAAATGGCAAATATTAAAGATTTAATGCAAGAGATAGTAAACTTAGATTATGATGAATTAGTAAAAGTAGGAAAGGAAACATTAGGTCAAATTATTGGGGCTTTAAAAGGAATAGAATTAGAAACTAAACAAATATCTGATTTTATTTTAAATTTAATAAAACTTTTTGTAAGTGCTGATGGAAAATGCTCTTTAGAAGAGCGTAAATTAATTCAAGATATCACAGAAGTTAATTTATCAATGGAAGAATTAGAAGAAATTGCTGAAGGTGGAACTGATGAGAAATTTGTAGCTTCAATTGATAAGATAATTGACTTACTTCCTGAAGATTTAAAAATTACAATTTCTTTATTTGGATTATGTATTTTATCAGCTGATGAGACACTTACACCTGAAGAACAAAAATTATTTGCAAGAATATTGCGCCAATAAACTATTAGTTAATTAATGGTGGTGAGAAAATGAAATTTTCATACGATATTACAGATTTAAATATAGAAAGTGAAATAAATAATGACACAATAAAAGAAATATATAAAATTATTATTGATTCATTAGAAAAAGAAGGAATAGATAAATCAAGCTATAAACTTTTAGCTCTTAAATTGAATAATTATTGTCATATTTTTTTAGATGCATTAGATGAATCATTTCCTAAGGAATATCAAGTATGGGCATTTAATAGGATAAATTTGTATTTATGTAGCCAAATAGAAGATGAGAAAATTAAAGAAGAAATAAAAGATGACTTATCTTCAGCAAAAGCCATAAAAAATGCTGATTATGAAGGAATAGAAAATGGTGCAAAAAATCCAGAGTATGAAGAAATAAGAAAACAAAAAAATACAACAACTGAAAAATCAGATGATTTTTTATCTGACTTAGATGATATATTTGAAACTGATGAACCATTACATAGTGATGTAATAGAAAAGCATAAGGCAGTTTATCTAAAAATATTAAAAATCTTATATGATGATTATTCTATAGATACAAATTTAGTAAGTCTAAAGGAAATAAGAGATGGAGAAAAATTTTACTATTTCGTATTAGATTCACAAGAATTTGATTTATCTAAAAAGATTCATATTTGGGCTGCAAATAGAGAAAGCTTATTTCCACTTGCAAATGCGAAAGATGATGATATTTTAGATGACTTTGCTGAAAGTGATGACATAAATATAGATTATAGTATATTTAAAGAAGTAAAATTTGAAAAGCCAAAGACATCTTTAAAAGAAGTAATGCTTAAAATAGCTAATGTTAGAAAACAATTAACTGATGTAGTTGTAGGACAGGATGCTGCAATAGATAGATTTTTATCTGGCTTATTTGATATTTTAGTATTTAAAGATAAAAATAAACCACTAAAAGGATCATTTTTATTTGCAGGACCTCCAGGTACAGGTAAAACTTTACTAGCAAAAGAAATAGCTAAAGCTTTAGAAATGGATAAATTAATTGTAAATTTATCAGAATATTCAGATAAGGATGCTATTTGTAGATTTAAAGGCTTTGATAAAACATATAAAAATTCTAGACCTGGTCTTGTTACATCATATGTTAATGACAACCCAAACTGTGTTATCATTTTTGATGAGGTAGATAAAGCTGAAGCCTCTGTTAAGAATTTATTATTACAATTATATAATGATGGTTATATTAATGACCCTCAATTAGAAAAGGATGTATCATTTAAAAATACAATATTAATATTTACTACAAACGCAGGTAAAGCATTATATGAAGATACTACAGGTAATTTATCATTATTATCTAATAAAAAGATTATTAATGCATTAAAGAATGAAAAGGGAGATAATCAAAATCCATTATTCCCTGCATCATTATTATCTAGATTTTCATCTAATGGTATTTTAGTATTTAATCATCTAGAGCCTTATTCATTATTTGAAATTACAAAAAAAGCTTTTACTAAAAAGGTTAAAGATTTTGAAAAGAATGATTTTGCAAAAATTGAATTTAGTGATGATTTAATCACTGCCTTATTATATAAGCTTGGTGGTAAGGCTGATGGTAGAAATCTAATTGGATTATGTAATAAATATATAGAAGATGAAACTATTGAGGCATTAAGACAATTAGATGAGGATAAATTATCTAAGATTAAAAAGATTAAATTTAGCATTGATACTAAAAATAATGAAAAATATTTTAGTATGAAGCAAACTAATATATTAATCTTTGTAGATGAAAAGAAGTTTAAATCATTAGATATTAATATTGAAGGTGTAAAATTCTATCATGCTAAAAAGCTTGATAGAGCAAAAGAATTATTAAGAAAAGATATTGATTTTATAATCTGTGATTTAGAAACTAATAAGAGATTAAAAAATGTATATAATGATATAGAAGATATAGAATCAGAAGGTAGAGATTTAATTACATATTGTAATGAATACCATAGTGAAATTCCTCTATATGTTATAAATGATGGAAGAGGCAACAATGAATTTGCCACATTATTTAAAATAGGAATTAAAGGTTTAATTAGATCTGATGAAAACTTTGTTGTAGATTGTACTTTAGCTAAAAATAGAGCATCTATGGCAAGAAATTGCTTCCAATTAAATAGAGAAAATAAGATATTAAGCTATAGAACAAGACAAAAGCTATATGATGATATTATTGAAATTGAAATGTATAATATCAAATTTAGTGTTGATTATAATGCAGCAGATGATAATGACTTTGTCTTAGATATAGATAGACCACAGGTTAAATTCTCAGATGTAATTGGTTCTAATGATGCAAAAGAAACATTAAAGGATTTTATTAGATATTTAAATAATCCAGTTCAATATCTAGAAAATGGTATAAGAGCACCAAGAGGTATATTATTATATGGTCCTCCTGGTACAGGTAAGACTTTACTTGCTAAAGCATTAGCTGGTGAATCAACTGTATCATTTATTCAAAAGAATGCATCTGATTTTGTTGGAAAATCACCAGATTATGTTGGTGAATTATTCAATAAAGCAAGAAAATATGCTCCTGCAGTAATATTTATTGATGAGGTTGATGCTATTGCAAAAGAAAGAGGCTTAGGTGGTCCATCTGAAAGTATATTAAATAAATTATTATCAGAATTAGATGGATTTAAATTTGATGCTAAGCGTCCTATTATAGTTATAGCAGCAACAAATTATCCACTTGAAAGAACATCTATTAACCCAATAATACTAGATCCTGCATTCGTTAGAAGATTTGATAGAAAAATAAAGATAGATCTTCCAAATAAAAAGGAAAGAATTGAATTCTTACATTATTATTTAAAGAAGCATTCTATTAATACAATATCTGATGAATGTATAAATAATATCGCATCAAGAACAGTTTATTATAGCCCTGCAGACTTAGAGCTTTTAGTTGAACATGCCCTAAGAAATTGTAATGGAAATAAATTAACTGATGAAATATTATCTAATACTGTTGATGAAAACAAGAATGGTAAGGCAAATGAACAAACTGAAAAAGAAATTAAAACAACAGCTGTTCATGAATCAGGCCATGCCCTAGTATGTTATTTATCAGGTAAAACTCCTGCATATGTAACAATCGTATCACGCGGCGGATATGGTGGATATATGCAATATGGGGATTCTGAGAAGAATTATTTAACAAAGGAAGAATTATTAGCTAAAATTAGAGTATCACTTGCAGGTAGAGCTGCTGAAATAATTGAATTTGGTGAATGCCAAGGCTTAACTACAGGTCCATCAAGTGACCTATATCACGCAACAGCTCTAGCTCGTGCAATAGTTTCTGATTATGGAATGAATGATTCATTAATAAGCCTTGATGCCTTAGATATTAGAGATGGTGGAATTGTTATAAACGCAATAGATAAGATATTAGATACTGAATTCAATAATACTAAGGATTTAATTATTAAAAATAAAGATAAATTAGACATTTTAGTTAATGCATTATTAGAAAAAAATAGCTTAACTGAATCAGAAATTAATGAATTATTAAATTAAAAATTCGTTAATTGAAAATTAGCATAGGCTGATGCCTATGCATTTTCATTTTATTGACAAATAATTATTGATTATTTATAATTATATTATAAGTATCGTTAGAATAATTTAATATGGGAGGTATATTTTTATGTACACTAAAGAAGAATTAAAAAAATATAAATATTTTGAGGGTGCTGATTTAAATTTTGTTTTGGATTCTTTAACTGGAGTTATCTCAAGACAATATATATTAGATTTTGCAAGAACATTAGTTAATAATAATACTCCATTTGCAATGTGCATGATGGATTTAGATAATTTTAAATATATTAATGATTCATATGGTCATGGTGCAGGAGATTTTTGTTTAAAAACAATTGGTGAATCACTTAAAAGATGTATGGGTGAAGATGGACTTGTAGGTAGATTTGGTGGAGATGAATTTATTTTAATTTATTTAAAATCAAATACATATGAGGATGTACACTCATTTTTAGGCTCATTATATGCACAAGATGGTGCAGTAAGAAGATCTATTTATATCGATAAGGTTAGAGTATTTATTACAGCAACAGTGGGTAGTGCATCATTCCCTAAGGATGCTGAAAACTATAATGATTTATTCTTAAAGATGGATAAAGCCTTATATAGAGGTAAAATGAAAGGTAGAAACTGCTATATTGTATATGTACATGAAAAGCATAAAGATATAGTAGTAAATGAAAGAGGAACTAATTCTTTATTAAGTAAGGTTCAAGATATTAAATCTATAATTGAACCATCAAATAAAGATGATTCAATTATTAAAACTATTGCTTATTTATATTCTGCCTTACACCCTGCAGAGCTATTCTATCTAGATAAAGATAATGATGTAATATCTGCAAAAACAAAAGAAAAATATCATTTTGGAAAGAATGCGTATTTCATTATAGATAAGATGATTGGAGATAAAAATATCTTACCATCATCTAATCCACAGGATATTAAAGAAAGATTCCCTGATGCAGTATTCTACATGGAAGAAAAGAGAGTACATGCCTTTGTTGCAGTTAGAGTAGCTGATAAAGGATTTATCATTTTATATGAAAATGCTGTAACAAGAATGTGGCAAGATTATGATTTAGTATTAATCACATTTGCATCAACAATATTAGGATATAAATTAAATGAATAAGTTAAATGGCTCACAATGAGCCATTTTTTATAACTTTTATATTATACTATTAATGAATTAGTACTATAATAGTATTGTTTAGAAAATAGGTGGTATTATGACAGAAAATAATAAAATATTTAATCTTTTAAAAGATATTCCTTTAAAAGATGCATCTGATATAATTACTCCTGGTGCAATTATACTTGAGGGTGGTGCTTTTAGAGGATTATATCAAGAGGGTGTCTTAGATTGCCTTATGGATAATGATATTAATTTTAAAACTACAATTGGAGTATCTGCCGGAGCACTTAATGGAATTAATTATGTATCTGGTCAAATAGGAAGAAGTGCTCATATTAATTTAAGATATAGAAATGATGGAAGATATGTAGGTATTAATGCCTTTTTAAAAACAAAAAGAAAATCATTTATTAATCTAGATTTCGCATTTGGTAAATTACCTAATGTACCTGATTTAAATATAGATAGAATAAAGGATGGTAAAAGAGAATTTATTGCGGTTGCGACAAATTTAATATCAGGTAAAGCTAGATATTTTGATAATAATAGAGAAGATTTAATGGATTGCGTAAAAGCCTCAGCTACCCTACCTTATTTTTCAAAGCCTGTATATATTGAAGATGAACCATATTTAGATGGAGGATGTGATGATAGAATTCCATTTAAATATGCAATTAATAATGGACATAAAAAGATAGTTGTTATTAGAACAAGAGATAAATCATTTAGAATAAAGCCTAATTTTGATAGAAGATATGGTATTACTAAAAGATGGTATGCTAATTACCCTCATTTTTCATATATTCTTGCAAGAACAGATGAGGATTATAATGTAACCTGTGATGAATTAGATAAATTAGAAAATAAAGGTGATGTATTTGTTATAGCACCATCTAAGCCAATTCAAATAAGAATGCTTGAAAAGGATTTAAGTAAGTTAAAAGAAATATATATGCTAGGCTATAATGATTGTAAAAATATATTACCAGAGCTAAAAGCGTATTTAGAGAAGTAGACAATAATATATCGATAAGAGGTTATTCGAATGATAAAAATAACAGCTATTAGAAAAACAGAATATAAAGATTTAATGGATAAATATGAAATAAAACAAGAAAATTTATGCACTATTAAATTAAATGATATATTTTACACTGATGGTATAAATAAGCCTGATAATTTATGCTTAAGTGCATGGGAAACTATTAAGCCATTTATAGATTCTATTATTAATGAAAAGCCTATCTATGATAATTGGATGAAAGATGAATCAAAAGCTATAGTATCTTGTAATGATGGCTTTAGACCTATATCATTTTTAATTGAAGAAATATAATAATAATTCCACTAATTTTAGTTAGTGGATTTTTTTTAAAATATGGTCTAATATTGACAATTAATGCATATTTAAATAAAATAAAAGTATAAAATACTTTTTTTAAAATTAATATTGGAGGATATATGAAAAGATTAGTTACTAGAAGTGATTTTGATGGTCTTGCTTGCGCAATGATGCTAAAGGAATTAAACCTTATAGATGATATTAAATTCGTTCATCCAAAGGATGTCCAAGATGGAAAGATAGAATTATCAGAAAATGATATTACTACAAACCTACCATACGATCCTAGAGTAGGTATAGCATTTGATCACCACGAAAGTGAAGTTGATAGATTAAAAGCAATCGAAACTGGTGGAAAATTAATTATTGATCCTAATGCTAGAAGTGCTGCTAGAGTTGTATATGATTATTATGGTGGTAAAAAGACATTCCCAAGAATTTCAGATGAATTAATTGAAGCAGTTGATAAAGGAGATTCTGCTGATTTTACGATTGATGAAATATTGCATCCAACTAAATGGGTATTATTACATTATATAATGGATCCAAGAACTGGTCTTGGAAGATTCCATGATTTTAGAATTTCTAATTATGATTTAATGATGGAATTAATTGATAGATGCTTAACTTTAAGCATTGATGAAATAATGGAATTAGATGATGTAAAAGAAAGAACTACATTATATTTTGAACAAGCAAAATTATTTGAAGAACAATTAAAGAGAATTGTTAAAGTATATGATAAGGTTGCAGTTATTGATTTAAGAAACGAAGATATTATTTATGCAGGTAATAGATTTATGGTATATGCAATGTATCCTGAAACAGAAATCTCAGTACATGTTGCATGGGGATTTAAAAAACAAAATACTGCAGTTATGATTGGAAAGAGTATTGTTAATAAAAAATCTAAGGTAGATATTGGTGAATTATGCTTATCATATGGTGGTGGAGGACATGCTAACGCAGGTACTTGCCAATTAGATAATGATAAAGTAGATAAAGAATTACCTAATATCATTAAAAAGCTAAACGCATAAGCTATTAACGCATAGGATTCTATGCGTTATTTTTTAAAAGAGGTGATAATATGAGGACAAAACAATTAATATTTTGGATTATTTATACAGTTTTATTATCAATATTTGGTTTATTAATAATCTTTTATCTAGATTTAGCTAATGGACCTATACCTCTTTTAATATTAGAGCTTTCACTTATTTCTATTTATTTTTGTTTAAGAATTATATTTAGACATTCAAGTTTAAAAAGAAAATTATTATTACTATTAGGCTTTGTATCATCAAGCTTAATAATATGTATTTCATCAAGACCTAATAGAGGCTATATTAATGCATATAATTATAATAACCCTACTAAAACTAAAATATTAGAAATTGAAGGTGGAAAGATTCAAGGTGTTTATAATAAGAATAAAACTGTAGAAATTTATGCAGGTATACCATATGCTAGACCACCTATTAATGAATTAAGATGGAAAGAACCACAAGATGTTATTCCTTGGGATAATGTTAAAGATTGTTCTAAATTTGAAAACAGATCATACCAAAAAATAGATAATGAGGTAATGTCATCTATTGTAGATATATATGCTCAAAAGAGCTGGCATCCTGATTATTCGACTAAAACAATTCAAAATGTTAGTGAAGATTCATTATACCTAAATATTTGGAAGCCAAATACAGAAGATAAAAACCTACCTGTATTAATGTTTATACATGGAGGATCTCTAACTTCAGGCTCAAGTGCATTTTTGGACTATAATGGAGAAGAAATGGCAAAGCATGGAGTCATTATGGTTACAATACAATATAGACTTGGTATATTTGGATATTTAGCTCATAATGATTTAATAAATGAATCAGATAATAAAACAACAGGAAATTATGGCCTATTAGATCAAATTAAAGCTTTAAAATGGATTAATGATAATATTGATACCTTTGGTGGAGATAAAAATAATATTACAATCGCAGGAGAATCTGCAGGCTCATCAAGTGTATCAGCCCTTTGTGTATCACCTTTAGCTAAAGGATTATTTAAAAGAGCGATTGGTGAATCAAGCTCACTTATAATAAAAAAGCCACCACACACATATAGAGATATTAATAAGGCTTTAAAAATGGGTGATGATATATTAAAGGAATTTAAATGTAATTCTATTGATGAGCTAAGAAAAGTAAAAGCATCTAAATTAGTTAACACTAAATACACAAATAGTGAAATGACTAAAGATGGATATGCAATACCTAAAGATCCATATGAAATTTATTTAGATGGTAACAATAACGAAGAAGCATTATTAAATGGATATAATGTATTAGAGGCAGATGCCTTTATTATTCCTAGATATTTAACTAATCCAACAAATAAGAAAAATATAAAAGATAGATTAATTGAAGTATTTGACATAAATACCACAAATAAAATAATGGAATTATATAAAGATAAAATTGAAAAGGATGCTTTTAGCGCATTTAATGAAATATTATCTGTATGGTGGTTTATATACCCTCATGAATCATGGAGTAAAATGGCATACGATAATGGAGTTAAGGTATATAAATATCAATTTACAAAAGAAAATTCATATTATGGGACATATCATTCAGGTGAAATGATATATGCATATGGAAATGTAAAGAATACAAAATATAAATATAGATATAATAAGTCAGATTTAAAATTATCTGATACAATGTTTAATTATTGGCTTAATTTTATTAAAACAGGTAATCCTAATAATTCATTAAATCCAGAATGGTCTATTTGGAATAAGGATTCAAATAATATAATAGAATTAGGAGAAGATGTAAAAATGATTAAAGATAGATATATTGATTTATATAATATCTTTAATGAAATGCTAAATGTTTAATATATAAATGCATTAGGTTTGTCTTAATGCATTTTATTTTTGTGAAAATATTATAGATAATATTATTAATGATTTTAATGGTAACGATATAAATAGCACATACAGTTTCAAGAAAAATGGTGGAGACATTATAAAATTAGAATTAAATATTAAATATAAAGACAAATTCTATTATATTGATAAAATTGCTGTACAAAAATCGTAAAAAATGCAATTTTTTCAAAAAAATTGTTGATTTGACTAGATTTCATGTTATAATGTATATGGATGAAATTGGGAAATAATTAAATTAGCAAAGTTAGAGTAATCTAGCGACGCAAAGCTATAGGGTCCCTCTGTGGATAGCCAGTTGCAAAAAAAGACTTTCATCTTATGTAATTGACTATTATAACAGGAGGATTTTTTTGATGAAAAAAAAGTTAATGGCTGTAGGTGCTTTAGCTACTTGTGCTTTAAGCGTTTTTCTATGTGCACAAACTGCAAACGCTTCCACTAAAGATGTTGTTTCAAATGACAAATTCGTATACAACGCAAAAGAAGGCAAAAATTATAATGCTCAAACTACTATAGCTAACAAAAACAATGTAAAATTAATGACAGGAAATAATTATTCTGGTCAAAACTTAAAAGCAGATTTAACATATGGTGATTATACATTCACTAAAGGCTTATATGCTAAGCAAACAAAAGTTAATAGCTTTGGTGGTTGGTTCTCATTCTTTGTATCATATTTATTTGATGATCAAAACTTAGCACAATATTATGTAAGTGCAAAAGAAGGAACTACTTGTGGTTTTTATTACACAGTATGTGATAAAGAACCAACAAATAATTCATATAGTGTATCAACTGATAATACAATTAAAGTAATTGATGAAGATACAACAGGACAATTTAAGGTTGTTGAAACTATTACTGAAAAATTAGATAAGATTTATTATTCTGAATTTACTTTTGGTAACCAAGGTACATTAGGTATTAGATCAGAAAACCAATATGTTGTATTATTTGGTTTAACTGTAGTATCTAACCAAGAAGTGACATATAGAGATAATACAAATAAAGCAATTGAAAATTTAATTAATTATTATAATACAAATGGTCTATCTTCATCAGTTGTATATGAAGAATTATTAACTGAAGTTAAATCTTCATTAAATGGTGTAGATCATGTATCACAAATAAAGAATTATGATAAATATTTAGAAATATCTGAAAAATATACTGAACTTGTAAAAGTTGAAAACAAGATTAATAAGCTAGTTGATCCAAATGCTAGAAGATCTCAAGTATATATTAATTATGATGCAGAATCAAAAGCATTATTAGATGATATCGCATCTGAAATTGTTATAGCAAACAATTTAGGTATTTCAAATGATGAAATTTCTAATTATCCATTATATTTAGAAGCATTAGATAGATATAATGAACTTGAAGCTAATTATAATAATACACAAGAAGTTATTTCTTTAATTAATAATTTAGGTGAAGTTGAATATTCTGAAGAATATAAAAATCAATTAGCAACAATTTCAAGTGCATATGATAATTTATTAGATCAAGAATTAGTATCTAATAAAGATGAATTTGAAGCAAAATTAAACGCATTTAATGAATTATCAAATTCTAATGTTAACGCATTTGTTAATAAAGTATCTGAAGCAAACGAATTAAAGGGTGAAGCTTCTTCATATGTATTAATCAATGAAGCTAATGAATTATATAATACATTAATTGAATCTGATAAGAATAATGATGAAGTTGTAAATGCATTAAATACTTTAAAAGAAGTACAAGCATCTTATAACGAATTCGAAGAAACAATCTCTGAAACTGATGTTGCATATTCATACAATGAAGATGGTTCAGTTAAGAGTATGTTCTTAATTGGTACAATTAATGATTTAACATCACCTTCAGAAATTTCAAAGGTTACAATGTATGTAACTAATACTGATACAAATGAATTAAAGAAATATAACATTTCTACTATTTGTGGAGCTTTAAGAATTGGTTCTACATATGTTAAAACAGCTTCTGACAATGTTGGATATATTTATAAGTCTTTAAAGAATACTAATGGTCAACTTGAAGGTGTTAAATTTGATATGTACTTTGAAATCGTATATGCTGATGGACATGTTGTTACATCTGACGTTGCTTCATATGGTGTAAGATAATGAGTAAATATAATAAGCCTTTTATTCAAGATGAATTTATAGAAATAGAAGATGTTATTGCTATATCATATGAACCAGATGTAAATATGGAAGACGGTGACGGTAGTAGTAGCGAAGAAAGTGGAAACAACTGAGCAAAATGCTCAGTTTTTTTCTTTATATAAAATGTTAGAAATATATTAATAATATATGTTAAAATTGATTGAAAAGAAGTCAATATATTTTTGAATAAAATAAAGAAATATATTTATCTTCTCAAGATAAAGACAAAAAATCCTCGATATACGGATTTTTTTAAACCGAGGATGAATAATTTATAAAGT
>Ga0247610_10002925_pt1 | contig 19207 bp, 15 predicted proteins | sample 174DNAGHGhighgp2_FD_193483 | JGI IMG/M metagenome (GOLD analysis project Ga0247610, IMG submission 193483) | Sheep rumen microbial communities from Palmerston North, Manawatu-Wanganui, New Zealand - 1742 DNA GHGhigh gp2 | ecosystem: Host-associated > Mammals > Digestive system > Stomach > Rumen...
GCAATGAAGTGCCAGCGTCCATGTAGCCGGCGATGGCTTTCTTGCCGTAGTCGCTGAGTTCGCCCTTGTTGACCATCACGCTCTTGCCGTCCTTCGTGAACTTGCAGTGGACGTGCATGCCCGAGCCAGCCTTGCCCACAGTGATTTTCGGGGCGAAGGTCAAAGTGACGCCATATTCGTAAGCCAATTGGCGCATAATCCATTTGGCCACGACGAGTTGGTCGGCGGCATCCTCGATGTTGGTGGGCAGGAACTCGATTTCATTCTGCTCGTAGATCTTGCCGTCGTGGGTGAAGTTACCCACTTCGGAGTGACCGTACTTAATCAAGCCGCCAGCTTGGGCGATGAGGCGCATGGCCTCGACGCGGTATTGGGTGAACTTGTTGAACGGGGCGCTCTCATGATAGCCGCGTTGGTCGGGCACTTCGTAGATTTGTTCATCGTCGGCGATGATGTAGTATTCCAGTTCGCCCATGGTCTCCATTTGCAGGCCAGTGGTCTTCTTGAACACTTCGTGAGCCTTGTGGAGGATGTGCTCAGGTGAGCTTTCGAAAGGCTCGCCGTCGCGGTTGTAGAACGAACAGAGGATGTCCAAGGTCGGGATCTCTGAGAAGGGGTTACGGAAGGCGGTCTTGTACTTCGGCACCACATACAGGTCGCTCTTACCGGCTTCGATGAAGGGGAAGAGGCTCGAGCCATCGACACGCTCACCGGCGGTGAGGATGTTCTCAAGGTGTTCAGCACTGTGAATCACGAAGTTGAGGGTTTTTAGCTTGCCGTCCCAGCCACAATAGTGGAAGTTGACGAATTCGATTTCATTTTCCTCGCAATAACGGATGATGTCGGCGCGAGTGAACTCTGCTGCAGGCTTCTGAAGGTACTGCACCAGACGATTGGGGTTCATGGCAATTCTTTGGTCCATTACGATTTGCTATTTAAGATTTAAGATTCAAAATACAAGATTTTAACTACGAATTTCACGAATTGTACGAATGAATTTTGCGGTTAAAACCGCGAATGGGTACGAATGGGAAAAATTCGTAACCATTTGGACGCTTGCGTCCTGTAATCCTCTATGGAACATCCGTTGCATTTGTGCAATTCGTAGTTTTTCGATTATTTTTGCGCAAAGATAGTGAATATTCTATCATAAAGAGCCAAAAGAAGAATAAATGCTGTTTTTTCCTTTGATTACAAGGTTTTTTCTTACTTTTGCGCTAACAAAAGCAAGAATTATGGCACTAAAAGACTGGATGATTGCCTTCAACAACGCCAAGACGATGGAGTCGAATGGCGAGGAAGGCCCTGAACTGATAGCGGAATACGAACGGGTTTTGGAAAAGCTGGGCGAAGGTCCTTTCACCGAGGCCGAGCAGCATGTCCGCGACGAGGTTTGTCGCAACCTATGTGAATTATATACCCAAATGGGGGATGAGGCGAAGGCACAGGAATATCGGAAAATGTCGGAATAATATGGATTTGTAGAGACGTAGCGCGCTACGTCTCTACTGATATTATTTCTTTTTCAGCATATTAAAATAAGCATCCAGCAACTTCTGCGCCCCAATGTAAGCACTCATCCGCTGGCCGCGCACGTCGTTTTCGACTAAAGGAAGCAAGTCGGAAACCAGTTGGTTTTGGTAGAAATCGTTTTTCAGGGCGCTATCCATCGAGTCGTACATCATCTGCACGTCTTGTTGGGCGCGTTTCTTATAAAGATAGCCGTTGTCGCGGATGGCCTGGACGTGGTCGGCCACCATTTGCCATACTTCGTCGATTTGGAAGCCCGTCAAGGCGGAGCAGGTCAGCACTTTGGTCTCTTGTCCCGATTCGGGCAAGGGGAAGAGATGGAGCGCGTTGCGACATTCGGCGGCGGCACGGTTGGCACGCATCACGTTGTCGCCGTCGGCCTTGTTCACCGCAATGCCGTCGGCCATCTCCATGATGCCGCGCTTGATGCCTTGCAGCTCATCGCCAGCGCCACTAATTAATACCAAAAGGAAGAAATCGACCATGGAATGCACCGCCGTTTCTGACTGGCCCACGCCTACGGTCTCCACGAAAATGGTGTCGTACCCCGCTGCTTCACAAAGGATGATTGTTTCTCTGGTTTTTCTTGCCACACCGCCAAGAGTTCCTGCCGAGGCCGAAGGACGGATGTAGGCATTAGGATGCACCGAAAGCGTTTCCATGCGGGTTTTGTCGCCCAAGATGCTGCCCTTCGAGCGTTGGCTCGACGGGTCGATGGCCAACACCGCCAGCTTTTGTCCTTTGTTACATAAATGCACGCCCAAAGCCTCGATGAAAGTGCTTTTACCTGCGCCAGGTACGCCCGTGATGCCCAGTCGCAAGGCCTTGCCTGCATGGGGCAGACAGGCCGCGATGATCTGTTGCGCCAGCTCCTGATGCTTAGGCAAGGCACTCTCCACCAAGGTGATGGCCTTGCTGAGCGCCACACGGTCGCCTTTGAGGATGCCATCGACATACCATTCCAGCGGCATCAGCTGCTGCTGGTTGCGCCTGATGCGCTCCAAAGCCTTCGGGTTGACTTGAATGGCTCCTTCGACTCCCTCGGTGACCTTAAGGTTCGACTCCCATTCGTGCTCCTGGTTTTCAAAGTGTTCGTGTTCCATAGCGGGCTGCGGTTTAATTCTGCAAAGATAGAGATTTATTTTGATATTTTGGCCATATTATAAATCTATGATTTGTAATAATTTGTAATTTTTTTCTCGCTAATTCGGAAAAAATTCGTAACTTTGCTCTTTCAAACCCCAAGAGCAACGAACATGGCAAGCAAGACAAGAGTACTTTTCGTCCATCAGGAAATCGCCCCCTATTTGCCGGAAACACCGATGAGCCTCATCGGCCGTTACCTGCCCCAAGCCACCCAAGAAAGCGGTAAGGAAATTCGAATTTTTATGCCCCGCTATGGTGTCATCAACGACCGGCGCAACCAGCTCCACGAGGTCATTCGCCTTTCGGGAATGAACCTCATCATCAACGACACCGACTATCCACTCATCATCAAGGTGGCTTCCATCCAGAAGGCGAGGATGCAGATTTATTTCATCGAAAACGACGATTTCTTCTCGAAGAAAAAATACCTCATGTATGACGAAAAAGGCAATTTCTGCGAAGAGAACGACTACCGCTCCATCTTCTTCAACCGTGGCGTTATCGAAGCGGTGAAGAAGCAGAACTGGTCGCCCGACATCATCCACTGTCACGGTTGGCTCTCAGCCCTCATGCCTGTCTACATCAAGCGCGCCATGAACATCCGCGACAACCCGCTCTTCAACGAGACCAAAATCATCTATTCGATTTATGACGACGCCTTCGAGGAAAGCTTCAACGCCGGCTTCGACAAGAAAATGAAGCTTCCGGGCATGAATGCCAAAGACCTGAAGTATTTCAAGGAGGCCAATTACGTCAACCTGACCAAGGCCGCCATCGACTACTCCGACGGCATCGTCATCGCCAGCCAGAACATCCACCCCGAAATCGCGGAATATCTCAAGGATTTCAACAAACCTATCCTGCCCTTCGAGGAAGCCGCACATTATGGCGAGTCGTACAACAAGTTCTACGACCGTTTTCTGACAGACAAGCAATAAGACGACCCTTTTTGAGTTATTCCGAAACGACAAAGAAGACTTTTTCCGAAACAATGAAAACACATCATTCAACCGTTTCATTCCGAATTGCGTTAATGATTGGCGCATTGGCCTTGACTTTCGCCTCCTGCAAAAAGTCGCCCGAGACCATCGGCAACAATCTGATTTCCGACAACGACTTCATCGGCATCTACCATACTGATACGGTAGCCATCAACTGCCATTCCTATTTGGATTCCATCGGGACCAAAAACGTGGCCTATGCCTTGCTGGGCAGCATGAGCGACCCCGTATTTGGCCTTAGCCAAGCGGGCTTCTGCACCCAGTTTCACCTTTCGGCTGAAGGACAAAGCTTCGGCGAGCAACCCGTGATGGACTCATTGGTGCTACAACTTTGCCTTTCAGGATATTATGGCGACACAACGACGCTGCAAACCGTTCATGCCTACATGCTGACCGATAGCCTTTCGTCGTATGAGGATTACAATAACCTTTCTGAGGTTCCCTTCGAGCCGATCGACCAAGCCAACAGCTTCCAGTTTCGGCCGCACCCGCGCACGAAGATCCATGTCGTCGGCAACGACACCCTCACCCAGCCCATCATCCGCATTCCGCTGAGCGCTGATTTGGGCAATTACCTGATGAATCTTGATGCCGAAGCTTACACAAAGCCTGACCTTTTCAAGGAATTGTTCAAAGGCTTGCGCTTGTGCTGCGAACCTCCTGCAGGCAATGGTAGCGTTAGTTACATCTCGCTGACTAACAACTCTGTAACGCAACTTCAACTCTATTACCACGACGCAACGACACCTGAAAACCATATGCGCTACAACTTTTACGTGACCACCTCCGACACCTATTTCAACCAAATCATGCACGACTATTCGCAGGGCAGCCCCGAGTTTGTCAGTCAGGTCTTGGAAGGCGACACCACGCTGGGTCAGCAGATGATTTATACCCAAACCATGGGCGGCGTGAGAACCAAGATCACTTTCCCCGACTTCACACACTGGACCGACACGCTCGAAGGTGCCCACATTGTCATCAACGACGCCAAGATTGTTATCCCTGCAGCAGTTGTCGACACAGCCATATTCACTGCCCCAACGACGATGGTTCTCGTGGGCTTCAACGCCGATGGCACCACTTCGCTGCTACCCGACTACTTGGAAGGCACCAACTACTTTGGCGGCATCTACAGCTCCAAAACCCAAAGCGTCACCTTCCGCATTTCGGAATATCTGCAGGACCTTATGACGAAAGAAGAGAACTACGGCCTCAGCTTCGGCATCAACGGCGCAGGTTATAGCGCGCAGCGACTCATCCTCAATGGCCCCGAGGCGCAACAGGGGCAAAAAATGCAATTGCAGGTGACGTATTCGATTGTGAATGAATAAAATCAATTGTTTGAGACGCAAGCATTGCGTCTCTACGATGAGAAATTTGAAATCTGAAATAATAAATTTGAAAACTTAGGATATGAAAAAACTTATTTTAGCCGCATTGGTACTGGTCGGACTGACCTGCCAGGCACAGAAAAACAACACTGAAAAAGAGACTGTAGTGGTCATCAAGACCAACATGGGCACCATCAAGGCCAAATTGTATAACGATACGCCTTTACACCGCGACAATTTCATCAAACTGGTGAACGAAGGTTGGTATAACGGCTCGCCGTTCCACCGCGTCATCAAGGATTTCATGATCCAAGGCGGACAAAACGCTAATGGTCAGCTTGACCCTGGTTATACGATTCCTGCTGAATTTAAAGACAATCATTTCCACAAGAAAGGTGCTCTCGCTGCTGCTCGTCAACCCGACCAAGTAAACCCCAAGAAGGCTTCCAGCGGCTCGCAGTTCTACATCGTGCAAGGTAAGGTGTACGACGAGCGTACTATAGACATGTTTGAATCCCGTATGGGCAAGGTGTTCTCGGCTCGTCAGCGTCAGGCTTACCAAACCGTGGGTGGCACTCCACATCTTGATGGCGACTACACCGTGTTTGGTGAGGTCATCGAAGGTCTTGATGTGGTCGACAAGATTGCCGCCGTTGAAACGGGTCGTATGGATGTCCCGATCAAGCCAGTGATTATTAATTCGGTAACTATTGAGAAATAAGATCCAATAATGGATTGCTTCGCTTTGCTCGCAATGACGTCCAAATAGTATTGAGCGTCACTGCGAGGAAAGCACGACCGAAGCAATCCAGAAATACAGCACTTCAATGAAAGAAAAAATAGAAGAAATACTCAATCAAGTGCGTGAATTCCAGGCTGAAAGCAAAGAAGCCTTGGAAAATTTCCGTATCACTTATCTGAGCAAGAAAGGCATTATCCCCGCCTTGTTTGCCGACTTCAAAACCGTGGCTCCCGAACTCCGTAAGGAGATGGGCATGAAGCTCAACGAGCTGAAGACCGTGGTTCAGGAGAAGGTGGACGAACAGTTGCAAAAATTTGAAAACCAGCATACTAATGAAGCAGGCTTCGACATGAGTATGCCGGCCAACGAGATGAAAGGTGCGCGTCACCCATTGAGCATCGTGCGCCGCGACATCAACGAGATTTTCGAGCATCTCGGCTTCACCATCGCCGAAGGCCCTGAAATTGAGGACGACTACCACGTGTTCTCGGCTTTGAACTTCCCGCTCGACCATCCCGCTCGCGACATGCAGGACACCTTCTTTATTAATAAGGAGCCTAACGTAAACCGTATTACGGACATCTTGCTCCGTACGCATACTTCAAGCGTGCAGGTGCGCGCTATGGAAACTTCGCAGCCGCCTATCCGCATCATCGCACCAGGCCGCGTGTTCCGCAACGAAGCCATCTCGGCTCGCGCCCATTGCATCTTCCATCAAATCGAAGGTCTCTATATCGACGAGAACGTGTCGTTTGCCGACTTGAAGCAGACCCTCTACCACTTCGTGCAGGAGTTCTTCGGCGAAGGCACCAAGGTGCGTTTCCGCCCATCGTATTTCCCCTTCACGGAGGTGTCGGCTGAGATGGACATTTCGTGCAACATCTGCGGTGGCAAGGGTTGCAACATCTGCAAGCACACGGGCTGGGTCGAAATCCTCGGTTGCGGTATGTGCGACCCCAACATCCTCATTGCCAGTGGCATCGACCCCGAAAAATACACGGGCTTTGCCTTCGGCATGGGCGTGGAACGCATCGCCATGCTGAAATACGGCATCAACGACCTGCGCTTGTTCTTCGAGAACGACTTGCGCTTCCTAGAGCAGTTTGAGTTGGCATAAAACCCCGAAACGATATGGCAAACACTTATTCCATAGGCATCGACATTGGTGGCACCAACACTGACATTGGTTTGGTGCGCGATGACGGTCGCTGCTTGGCCAAGAGTAACATTCCTACCAACGAATATGCCGACGCATCAGTTTACGTATCAGATATTTGTAATGAAATCAATGTCTTGATGACCGAAAACAAGGTCCAGGTCATCGATGGCATTGGCATTGCGGCTCCGGCGGGTAATTTTTACACAGGCTGCATCGAAAACGCCACTAACCTTAACTTCAAGGGTATCATCGACTTGCCGAAGCTGTTTCACGAACACATTGACGTTCCCGTTGTGGTGTCGAACGATGCCAACGCGGCTGCTTATGGCGAACTGGTTTACGGCGGTGCTAAGGGCATGAAGCATTTCGTGATGTTCACCCTTGGCACGGGTGTAGGCAGTGGCATTGTGGTGGATGGCAAGTTGGTACACGGCAAGACCGGTGGCGCTGGCGAATTGGGCCATGCCATCCTTATACCCGAAGGTCGCCCCTGTGGCTGCGGTCGTAAGGGCTGCCTTGAGACTTACACATCGGCCACGGCCATTCGTCGCACGACTTTGGAAATGCTGGAGGCCATGCCGTGTTACGATGGTCCATTGGCGAAAGTGGAGCCTGAAAAAATCACCAGTAAGATGGTGGGTGATGCTGCCAACAACGGTGATCCACTGGCATTGAAGGTGTTTGAAAAGACGGGCTATTGGTTGGGCATCGCCATGGCCAATGCCGTGGCTTTCAGTGGCCCCGAGGCCATCTTTTTGATGGGTGGTCCAGTGAAGGCGGGGGAAGTGTTGCTCAAGCCCGCTCGCGAGTCGTTCAAGAAGCATTTGTGCTTCGTTTACGACGGCAGCGTTGAAGTGCATGTCTCCGAATTGCCCGACAACGATGCAGCCATTTTGGGTGCTGCTGCGTTGACGAAAGCGATGTAATTGGGACTAATCTGATCTTAATCTATTGGGAACTTCTAAAAATCAAGCAAAAGGAAACTCCTACGGAGTACAACTTGTTGAATTATTGTATTTTGTTATTAAAAGAAAGCTCCTACGGAGCAATTTTTAGAAGCTACCTATTGTAAATGGTTTGTTTCTATCGGATTTGTCGGATCCGCTGGGAATGAGTACGTTGGTTTGCAAATCCCTAACTAACGCTATTCCTTCACCACCATGTCCGAAAACGTCTTGCCGCCTTCGAGGGTGACGCGCAGCGTGTAGGTGCCAGCCGCGAGGCCCTCCATGCTGACGCTCCCGTTCCAGCGGATTTGCGATTCGCTGGTGCCGAGTATGGTGGTTTGCAAATCCCTTTAATTGAACCGATACGAGACACCGATGCTGGCATTGTGGTAAAGCACAGGACTTGTAATGGGCTCAACTCTCGGCAATGAGGTGTTACGGATGTCATTTATCATCTTGTATTTGACGTTGTATGAAAGCACAATGTCGAAACGTTTTGCTAACGGACATGAAATATCTATCCCCCCGAGTAAACTGATGCCGAAGGGAATTGGAATTTCATGCCCTACACTATAGTTGTGATTTCTTCTCGCACAGAGTTCATCTGTATCATAGTGTCTTGTATATGAACCACCATAAGTTCTATTTTTTTCATAATTGATTAGATATGACAAATCAAAGCCAAGAAAGGGTGTAACGCTGATTATGGAGTGCTCGCCCGTGACCCGAAACCCTACTGTCGAGGCTATGCTGGCCTCTTGCCACTTGTCAACATAGAAACGTGTTTCAGAGTATCGGTAATTCCGTGAAAGGGACTGATAACTACAACTAAAGTTGAACTTCCATCTGTTTTTCTGCATGGAGAAAAATGGAGAAACGCCCCAGTTGAATGGCGATGAAGACACACCGTACTCATCTGCCCCGTACAAATTGCTTTGCAGCCAGATTTGGTTGTAAGCTAGGCCTGCGCTATAGGTAAAAGCACTTTTTTGTTGTTCTTTCTCTTGGCCGAAGCAATGGCAAGCCAATAGAAGAACGATGATAATGGAAAGTGGTTTTTTCATAGGACTATGATTTTTTGAAGGTTATTGTATTCTGAGGTGAAACCAACCGCGTGTAGAAAATAGATGCCTTGAGGTAAGGTCGAAATGTCAATAGTCAGGTTTTCCGTTCCTGCGAATTTGCAATTCGCTGGAACCGAATAAGGGGATTTGTAATCCCCTTTAATTGAACCTCAGAAATTCTTATCCAAAAACGCCTGCGCTTCGGTCATGCCGCCATCGCGGGCTTTTTGCATTAATAGCTTGCAATAGGTACGGTCTTGCTCAACGCCTTCGCCGTTGTAATACATCAGGCCGAGGCGGTATTGTGCACTCGACACGTTCTTGTCGGCGGCTTGCGAGAGATAATGGCGCGCTTTTTCCAAGTCTTTGTCGACGCCAAAGCCGGCATAATAGCAGTCGCCCATCTGCGCCATGGCGTAGGCGTTGCCGTTGTCGGCGGCTTGTTGCCACCAGTGGAGGGCTTGCGCCAGGTCCTTTTCTGTGCCCATGCCGTAATAGTAGCAGTTGCCCACGTTAAGCATGGCTTGCGAGTCGCCAGCTTCGGCACCGAGGCGGAACCACCGCAGTGCTTCGTTGATGTCAGGTTTCACGCCATTGCCCATGCGGTAGAGGTTGCCGATGGCATTGTAGGAAGCCGCTTGCTTCTGGTCGGCGGCTTTCTTATACCACGCCATGGCCTGCCTCGTGTCGGTTTCAACGCCCCAACCGTTCTCGTAGCTCATGCCGTAGAGGTATTGGAAGTCGGGCTTGCCTTGTTCGGCCAGCTGGCGGATGGTGTCGATTTGGGTCGCCACCTGCTCCTCAAACGACTTACGTTGCCCCATCAACTGATTGAAGTCCAAAGGTTTGCCTTCATCCAAACGGAGCACTTGTCCTTCAGGGTTTTGTGGTGTTCCTTCAAATCCGGCTGAGGTGATGGGGGCCGGTTGCTGCGTCGGGGCGACGGGCATCCCTGGCGGCACGACGTACGTCTTCTCTTCTGTTTGTGCGGTATCGTTTTGTTGTCCACAGGCCATTATCAGGGCCACGGCAGGCAGGATAAGCAACTTCTTCATTTTTAACCGTTTTTTAGGCCGCAAAAATAGGAATTTTTTCTGAGCTTTGCACTTTGTTGAGTTAGGTGGCTATCTTTGCGCATTACAAATGCTGATATGCTGACCTTCCGAAATGCAAATTCGGAAGAACGAGTAATAAAATTTTCAACCAATATAAAACCCGATACAATTTATTTCCTATTTTTGCATTTTATTATTGAAATAATAATTATTAGAATAATAAAATAGTAATTGTATGGATACCAAATTGATAGCAAATCCTTTTCTGGTAGGAAAGTATGTTTCTGAGGATTATTTCTGCGACAGAATCGAAGAAACAGCCTTTCTGAAAAAGCAGGTGGACAACGGCCGCAATACAGCCATCATTGCTCCGCGCCGCTTGGGAAAAACAGGCTTGATCCAGCATTTTTTTGCCCAATCCGACATCGAGAAGCGTTATCACACTTTCTTTATTGACATTTATTCTACCAGTTCGCTATCTGAGTTTGTTTATCTTTTAGGCAAGGAAATCTACAAGGAGCTTAAGCCTTTACGCACGCAATGGACAGAGAAATTCTTCGGAACCATCAAGTCGCTGCGACCTGGTTTTAAGCTGGATGCAGCAACGGGCGAGCCTGTTTTTGACATCGGGTTGGGCAGCATTGAGCAACCGCAAACCACCATAGACGAAATCTTTACCTACCTCGAAGCTGCCGACAAGCCTTGCATCGTGGCCATCGACGAATTTCAGCAGATTGCCCATTATGCGGAAAATAATGTCGAAGCACTATTGAGAACAAAGATCCAGCAATGCAAGCAGACTTTGTTTATCTTTTCGGGCAGTCGTCGTCACATGATGAGCCAGATGTTCAACTCGCCTTCCAAACCCTTTTACCAAAGTGCCATCACCACCGACCTAAAGCCTTTGGACAAAGCCGTTTACACTGACTTTGCCCTACAACTCTTCAAGGAATACGAGAAAAGCATTTCGGTAGAACTTATCGAAAAGGTGTATGACGAATATATGGGAGTTACTTGGTATATACAGATGATTATGAATGAGTTGTTTGCGCTTACCGAGAAAGGCCACCATTGCGGAATAGAACTCTACCCTACTGCTTTGAAAAACGTCATTCAAACCCAAGAATCGAGTTATAAGGATATGCTTTCTAACATTTCGGCCAAGCAAAAACCTGTGTTGTTTGCCATCGCCAAGGAAGGTGAGGCGGTCAACATGACTTCAATGAAATTTCTGAAAAATAATAATTTAGGCTCTTCAAGTTCCGTCCAAGCCGCCTTGAAAGGCTTATTGGAAAAAGACATCATCACCCGTACCGAAAAAGGCTATCGAGTATATGATTATTTCTTTGCGAAGTGGCTGCAGTGGAATTATTGAAAAACGGTAGACCGCAAAAACAGGAATTTTTTCTGAGCTTCGCGTTTTGTTGAGATAGTTGGCTATCTTTGCGCATTATAAATGCTGATATGCTGACCTTCCGAATTGAAATTCGGAAGAACGGGAGGTCGAGGGCGCTGAAACTAAATCGAAGGGAAATAGCGTTAGTCTTTTGGCCTCACCCAAGGTTCCGACTCGGGGAGCATCACCGTCGTGTCGCTGATGAAGTCCCAAATCGCGTCGGGCGGAATCAGCCAAGTAGTGTTGTTGAGCACGGCAAGGAACCGACGGTGCGCCACGTCGCGTACGATGACGCTGCGGTAGCCCTTCCACCAACCATAATGGAAAAAGACGTTCGGGTAGTTTTTGTTCATGCGCCAACCGAAGCCATAGTTCTCGTCGTTTTTCCAGACGGGCGAGCCAGGACGGAAAGCCTCGTTTTGCAGGCTGTCGGGAAGGAGCAGATGCGCGTCTAAGGCTTGGTTGAACTTCCAAAGGTCGCCGACAGTGGAGAACATGATTTTGTCGCCCATCACACCGTTCAAATAGTCGTTTTGTGACTTCACTGGACCGCTTTTGTACACCTCATGGCCATGTGCTTCGACGGGCAAATACATCGAAACGGTGCTTTCGTTGCGCATGGAGTAGATATAAGAATGGTCCATGCCTAAAGGCTTGAAGATGCGCTCTCGCATGAAGTCCTCGAAATGCTGTCCGCTGGCGCGTTCCACCACCGAAGCGAGCAAGGAGTAGTTGATGTTGTTGTAGAAAAAATCACCTCCAGCCGAGCCATACGGGTCGGGGTGTTTTTCGGCCAGCATTTTGATCATCGCCTCGTTTGAGAAAGGTTTCTTACGGTCAGGCCAATGTTTGTCGGCCATGGCATCGTAGCGAGGCAGTCCCGAGCGATGGTTGAGCAGATGGCGAACAGTGATACCTTCATAGGGTAATTCTGGGATGTAAATTCTCACATCGTCGTCGTAATCCAACTTGCCTTCAGCTTGCAGCAGCATCACTGCCATGGCGGTAAACATCTTCGAGTCAGACGAGAGTTGAAAGACATCGTCGATGCGCAACGAGTCTTTCTGACGTTTGCTCAAGTCGCGCCAGCCGAAAGTCTCTTCATAGATGACATTGCCTTGTTCGGCATAAAGCACCACACCATTCATGCCCGATTTTTCGAAATCTCGAAACATCTTGTCGGTCATCTTGGCGCGTTGGGCCACCTTTTCCTTGTTCAAATCATAGAAAATACTGTCGGTATTAATGACAATATTGCCTCGACCCCGCCTCCCGCAGGATGACGACAAGGCCAATAGCAGCAAGGAAAACCCTATCAAAAGCGTCGTTTTTCGCATATTGAGGGGCAAAAGTAATGAAAAAGTGCTACATAATGCCACTTTTTTCGTTAAATCAGGCCAAAATTCACGCTAATTCACTAATTATTACTACTTTTGCAGCCTCAATTACAACCAACTATTACATTTCATGTCACAATTTACTGATTTTGGATTGAATCCCGCTCTGTTGAAGGCTATTAAGGAGCTGGGGTTTGAAAATCCTATGCCGATACAGGAACAAACGATTCCTGTGTTGTTGGAGCAAGAGGTTGACTTTGTGGGCCTTGCACAGACGGGAACGGGTAAGACGGCTGCTTTTGGCTTGCCGCTGTTGAACAAAATCGACGACACGCAACGAAGCGTTCAGGCGTTGATTCTTTGTCCGACACGAGAGCTTTGTATGCAGATTACCAGAGACTTGCGCAGCTATGCCAAGTACATCCCCGAAATCCTGATTGTGCCCGTTTACGGCGGAGCCAGCATCGAACTCCAATTCAAAGACTTGGCGAAGAAGCCGCAAATCATCGTGGCCACCCCTGGCCGTTTGCGCGACATGATTCGCCGCAACCGCGTCGATTTCAGCAACGTCAAGGTGATGATCCTCGACGAAGCCGACGAAATGCTCAACATGGGCTTCCAGGAAGAGGTTGATGACATCCTCGAATACATGCCCAAGCAACGCAACACGTGGCTGTTTTCGGCCACCATGCCTAAGGAGGTCGAAGCCATCCTCAACAAGTACATGACTGACCCCGTGAAAGTGGCCGTTGGCGAGCGCAACTCAGGCACCGCCAACGTCGACCACAAGTACTACATGATGGCCGCCAAGGACCGCTATTCGGTCTTGAAGCGCATCATCGACTACACACCTGCTATTTACGGCATCATCTTCTGCCGCACCAAGTTGGAAACGCAGGAGATTGCCGACAACCTGATCCAAGACGGCTACAACGCTGCCGCTTTGCATGGCGACCTTTCGCAGGGTATGCGCGACAACGTGATGGACCACTTCCGCAAACGTAGCCTGCAACTGCTCGTCGCCACCGACGTGGCCGCCCGAGGCATCGACGTGAAGGAGCTGACTCATATCATAAATTACAACCTGCCTGATGACATCGAGACTTACGTACACCGTAGCGGCCGTACAGGTCGCGCCGACCAGCGCGGCATCTGCATCAGCCTCATCAACCTGCGCGAGAAGGGCAAAATCAAGAGGATCGAAAAAATTGTGGGCCGTCCGTTCGAAAGGGCGATGATTCCCACCGGCAAGGAAGTGTGCGAGAAGCAACTCTTCAACCATATTGACCGCATTGAGCATGTCGACATCAACCGCGAGGACATCGACGACTACCTGCCCGTCATCTTCCGCAAGCTCGAATGGATGAGCCGCGAGGAACTCATCACGCGCATGGTGGCCCTCAACTTCAACCGCTTCCTCGACTACTACAAGGATGCCGTTGACCTCAATGTGGACGAGCACGACGAGAAAAAAGACCGCAAGGAACGCAAGAAAGAACGCGACCATCAGGATGAAACCATGACGCGCCTCTATTTCGGCATGGGCAAAAACGACCACGTTCTGCCGCAAAAAATTATCGGTAAGATTAATGATGTCACCCGCTCGAAGAACATCCCGATTGGCCGCATCGACTTGTATGGCGACTACTCGTATGTCGACGTTGACCAAAGCTTTGTTGACCTGATTTTGGAGTGCTTCGCCGACCCGCGCAACAACCCACGTGGCATCGTGGTGGAAGTGGCCAAGGAACAGCCCGACCGCAAGCCAAGGCTGCCCGAGGCGAGAAGAAAGAACACAAGGAACGCCGTGAGCGTGACGAGCGCCGCGATGACTTCCGTGGTGGCGAGCGCCGCGAAAAACGCCATGACGATGACTTCGGCGAGAAGAAGTCGAAGCGCAAGAAAAAAGACTTCGACGACGACCGTCCGCACTACAAGACGGAACGCTCGCGCGACGGACACGAGTGGCTCGAACCCGACTGGAAAGACCACCTGGACGACATCGACGTGTTCATCGACGATGACGACCGCCCGAGCCGCAAGGAGCGCAATGCTGAGCGTGGCTTCGGCAGTAGCCGTGGTGGCTCGTCGAGAGGTGGAGGAGCCAAGGGCGGCTCATCGAGAGGCGGTGCTTCAAAAGGAAGTTCATCCTCAAGAGGTGGCTCGTCGAGAGGCTCATCCTCGCGCGATTCAGGCCGTGGACGCCGTGGCGCTAGCCGTTTCGATGACGACGATTACTATGCCCCGCGCCGCAGAGGTGGTGGTGGCCGCAGGAGATGATTTTTTGTCACAAAACAAGCAAAACCCATCAAAACCTTTTTTAATACTGTAATGTATAGCAACGACACCCAACCGGGATGCCGTTGCTATACATTAAAGGTAAGTGATAAAGTAAAGACGTTATGATAGATATTGAGGCTTTAAAGAGTTTTTCATACGAAGTCATTGGTGCCATGCATGAAGTTCATAAAGAATTAGGGCCTGGACTGAATGAAAAAATCTATCAAGAAGGTTTTCAACTGGAATTAATCGAGAGGAACATTCCTTTTGAGCGAGAATTGACCATTCATCCCACTTATCATGGCAAAGAAATGGAAGCCACCTATCGTTTGGATTTCTTGGTTAACGAAAATATCATTGTTGAATTGAAATCTGTTGATAAACTCATCAATGAGCATAAAGCCCAATTGTTCAATTATATGAGAATAACGAAAGTTCCTATTGGTATTTTGGTCAACTTTTTTCCAAGATTTGCTGAGATTGAACGTTATTTTTTCAATGCTGAAGACAACGAAATCTATGGTTCTGATGGGTTCTCAGTCAGAAAATTTGGCATCTTTTAGGATGCGTAGGAAAGCAAGCCGGTTGGCTGCTTTCCTTGCCTAAAAAGAATGGTTTTGTTTGTTTTGATAGTTTTGTAGGTTTTGTGATATAAACAACTATGGCTACACTTAAAACTTGGATTAATGCCTCGCGTCCGAGGACGCTGCTGCTCTCTTTTTCGGGAGTGTTGTTAGGAGGGTTCTTGGCTTGTGATAAGGTCCTTGAGCCTGTGGTCCCTGAGGCCTCTCGAAGGGTCGAAGGGCTGACCTTTTGGTTGACGCTCATTTTTTGCGCCCTCACCGCCATCCTTCTTCAAGTCCTCTCCAACCTCGCCAACGATTACGGCGACTTCAAGAAAGGCACCGACAGCGCAAAGCGAGTAGGCCCGCAGCGCGAGATGCAAAGCGGTAGCATCACCGAAAAGGAAATGCGCCGAGGCATTGCCATCGTGAGCGCATTTTGCCTGTTCATCGGTGGCATTCTGATTTTCGTTTTAGCGCGTTTGACCTGGCAAGAACTGGCGGTTTTTGCCGCTTTGGGTTTAGGTGCCGTACTTGCCGCCGTGCTTTATACCTTAGGCAGGCACCCTTACGGCTATCGAGGCTTGGGCGACCTGTTTTGTTTCCTTTTCTTCGGCTGGGCGGCTGTGGCAGGCACGTTTTATCTTGCCACCAGAACCCTCGATTTCAGCGTTTTGCTGCCCGCCACGGCGATGGGATTCATGTCGAATGCCGTACTCAATATTAATAATATGCGCGATTATGAGAACGACAAAACTTCTGGCAAAAACAGCCTTGTGGTGAAGTTGGGCTTGAAAAATGCTTTCCTCTATCATTGCCTGCTCATTGTCGGAGCCTTTGTTTGCCTCACAGTGTTCCTTATCCTCAAACACGCCCCCGTCTATGCCTATCTGTTTTTGCTGCTTTTCCTTTTGTTTTTCAAGGATTTGCGAGCCATCAAAAACACAAAACCCGAACAACTTGACCCGTTTTTGGGACGACAGGTCAAGCACACGTTTCTGCTGGTGGTGGTCTATGGGGTGCTGTTGCTGGTTTGAAAAATGTCCGTTTTTTCTAAATCGGTGTCAACATGACAAATAATTTCTATCTTTGCAGCCTAAACTTTTAATACTCAATTACAATGAAGAAAGTTCTATTTTTCGCTTTCGCGTTGCTTTTCGCAACGTCGATGATGGCACAAAACCGTGCCTTCTACATTAACGAGTCGTTTAACGGCGTTACTATGCCCGCTGGCTGGAGTGCTATGGGCGCTGGTACCTCCAACTGGAGCCTTTCGAACTCCAACAACGCCGGTGGACAACCCAGAGAACTTCATCTCACCTGGGAACCCCAATTCAACGGCATGTCGCGTTTCGTTTCTCCCGCTGTCGACCTGACGGGCGTGAGCAGCGTTATCATTTCATTCAAGCATGGCTTGAGTAACTATACAGGCAACAACCAAATCGGCGTGGCCACCACTTCCGACGGCGGCACCACCTGGAACCAAGCCTGGAGTCATGCATACAACCAAAGCACCAGCTATCAGGTGGAAGAAACCATCACTACGCCTGACATGGGGAACGCCAACGTGCAGTTCTGCATTTTCTTCAATGGCAACTCCTACAACATCAACGATTGGTATTTCGACGACATTCAGATCTTTTCCCTTGAAAACCTCGACTTGGGCCTCAACGCTATTGCCCTCGACAACATGATTCCTTGTGGTGATGTCGCCATCGGCATTGAAGTGAAGAACTTCGGCGAAACCCCTGTTACTTCGGTGGAAGCCACCTACCAAGTGGAAGGCTTTGAGGCCGTGACCGAGACCTTCGATGTCAACATTGCCTCATTGGAAACTGCGGTCCTCACATTCAACAACACCATTGGACTGGTTCCCGGCGACTACAACATCAACTGCAGCATCAATCTGGTGAATGGCCAGGAGGATGACATCGCCGACAACAACAACGCTGCCAAGTCGTTTACCGCTGCCTTGGGTACGGCCCAACGCATCCCGATGATCGAGCACTTCACCTCGTCGACCTGCGGTCCTTGCGTGAACGTCAACAGCCAAATGCTGACCTTCTGCAATAACAACCCCGGCCGTTATACTTACACCAAGTATCAAATGAACTGGCCCGGCAATGGCGACCCGTATTACACTGCTGAAGGTGGCGTGCGCAAAACTTATTATAATGTGAGCGGTGTGCCTGACATTTACCTCGACGGCGAAGGCACCAACAATGGAGCCGTAACACAGGTTTCTTTCGACCAACATGCCAATCGTCCCGCTTTCATGGACATTAAAGGTTCGTTCAGCGTTGAAGGTAACAACATCCATGTCATCGCCGACGTGATGCCTTATGTTGAAGCCAACGCCCGCGTGTATATTACCGTGAACGAGAAACTGACCACCGGCAACGTGGGTGGCAATGGCGAAACGTCATTCCGCCACGTCATGATGAAGATGTTGCCCGATGGCCAAGGCTCAACCATTAATTTCGTCCCCAACGAACTGCAACGCTTGGAGTTCACCCAAGACATGTCATCGACCCATGTTGAGGAAATGAGCGACCTGGAGGTTTCCATCTTTGTCCAAAACTATAGCTCAAAGGAGGTTTACAACAGCCGTTATGCCTACGATTACACCGACATGCACCCCTATCCCGTCGAGAACCTTACTTTCGTCCCGGACGGAAACAATTTGGTGGCCTCGTGGGATGCACCTTCAGAAGCTACACCTACGGGTTATAATGTGTATGTCAACGGTCAGTTGGTGGGTGAAAACATTACCGAGACCAGCTATACGCAAGAAGGCGACCTCAATAGCTTAAATGTGGTGGCTGTTGAGGCTTTGTATCAGGACGATATGGTTTCCGTAAAGGCCTTTGCTTTGATGGAAGCTACCTTGCAGGATTTGGGCCTCATCACCGACGAGCAGAGCGTTGCCTTGAACGTGGAGAACCCCTCTGCTGAACTGCTGGCTACCAACGCCAACCACAACTCGCACGAAACCATTAACATCATCGGTATCGAGGAATCGAATGAAGAAGGTGTGCAATATCTGCAAATCACCAGCGAAGAATTGCCTTTCGCTTTGGAGTATGGTCAGAACTTCGCCTTCACGATTACGCCTATGAATCCCAACGTGAAGAGCGTTGCCCAGACTACCATCAAGCTGGCTTCCGATGCCGGCGACATTGAGTATTCCGTCGAGATCGATGGCGAGCTGCTCAGCGTGAATGAAATCACTTCAACGGCTAAGGTGTATCCCAATCCTGCCAATACCACTGTCCGCGTCGAGGCCGAAAACGCCATCGAGAGCGTGATGGTCTACAACATGATGGGTGCCCTGGTCGAGACCATTGCCGCCAACGGCAAGAGCGTCGACGTGAACCTGAGCGAATACAAGGATGGCGTCTATTTCTTCAACATCCGCCAAAGCGACGGCACCGTGACCAACCAACGTGTGGTGGTCAGCCGTTGATGGCAAGCGATGCTATGGAACAAGAAAGGAACTCCGTGACGGGGTTCCTTTTTTTGTTGTTCGCCCGACATGGGTATAATCTAACGGGTGTAAGTCCCGAGCGCGGCCTAATAGCGGCAAGCGCACAGCCAAAGACAAGGTGCCAATGGCGACATTGGGTCTGAAGGAAGTCGGCGGCAAAACACTG